>CZCB01001598.1_pt1 | contig 23918 bp, 19 predicted proteins | sample 591991 | NCBI WGS metagenome assembly CZCB01 (sample SAMEA3556809, study PRJEB10932) | anaerobic digester metagenome
ATCCTCTTCGTCGGCAGCGTCAGATGTGTATAAGAGACAGGTATAGTATGATATATTAAAAAATAAAGATATTAAAACACTTTGTAGTATATGCGAAAAAGATGATTTAGAACTTACAAGAATTCGATATATAGTACTAAAGGAGAGTAGTTTATGGAATACAAGAAATATAGAATTAGCGAAGTTGCTAAACTATTAGACTTATCTTCAGAAGCTATAAGGTATTATGAGAATAAGGGGGTAATACAACCTGAAAGGGATGAGGAGACAGGATATAGATATTACGGGGGCTGGGATATACATATGTTAATTCGTGCCAGAACCTATAGACAATTAGGCTATACCTTAGATGAAACGGCTGATCTACTTAACAAGTTTGATAAAGTAGATATAGTATCATACTTGTCCAATAAAAAAGAAGAAATTGAAAAGGAAATAGAGCGAAGTAAACATCTCTTAGACTATTTAGATAAAGAGAAAGATAATATTATAAATTGTGATGAAATAACAGGGGTATACCAATTAGTGTATCGTCCTGAAATATATAGGCTCGAAATGCAAAAAGGATATGTTCTTTATCATGATAAAGAAATAAGACAAATAATAAATGATTGGATCGAAAAAATCCCTTTTGTTTTTTCCAGCACTTTATTTCCCTTGGAAAGTATTTATAAGGGTGAAGATTACTTTACCGTTGGATTAGGAATTTATAAAGAGTATGCGGAGTTGTTAGGAATCAAAGAATCAGAATATGTAAAGCTTTATCCGTCAAAGTTATGTATATTAACAGGAATACAAACTAAGTCCAGCAAAATTATATCTACTACCCTGTTACAACCTGCTGTAGAGTACATGAAGGATCAGGGAATTGTTTTAACAGAGGATGTTATAACTAAAAGCGTTTTAATGCGAAAAGTTAATGGAGAATATATAAATTGGCATCAGGCTTGGTTACCTTTTGAACGAAAAAAATGATAAAAAATATACATTGACTTTAAAGCTCCTTGAGACCTTATACTATGGCTAAACACAGAAATAAAAAAATATAAGAGTAAGAGAGGAGTTTAAAATTGAAAAAAATAATATCTTATGTGTTGATTTTATCAATGATTGCCACCATGTTAGTTGGGTGTGGTCAAACTAATAACGAAATGGACAAGCAAAACAATGAAGTCAATGAAGAAGTTCCCAGTACTTCTGAAACTGTGAAATTTAAGGCAGGTACTTATGTAGGCGAAGCTGAAGGTATGAAAGGACCTATAAAGGTAGAGGTTACTGTAGCTGAAGAAAAGATCACAGATGTAAAGGTATTAGAGCATGTAGACTCTGAAAGATTATTTAACTTTGCCAACGAGTCTATACCAGCTGCTATTGTGGAAAACCAAAGTATTGCAGTGGATGTAGTTGCAGGTGCTACCATGTCAAGTATAGGGATAATAAATGCGGTTAAAGATGCATTATCACAAACAGGTGTGGATTTAGAACTATTAAATGTTAAAAAGGAAAAACCTGCCTTAGTAAAAGGCGAAGATGAGTACTATGATGTTGTAGTTGCCGGAGCAGGAGCTTCAGGATTATCAGCAGCTATAGAATTAGGAAAAAATGAAGACTTAAATATATTAGTTCTTGAAAAAATGCCTTTTACTGGGGGTTCCCTTGCATTATCAGGAGGACTTTTCTGGACAGGAAACGGATCTAAATATGTAACTGAAGAAAGTTTTACACCAGAATCTCTTTTAGAATGGTTTGAGATGAGATCCGAAACTGAAGCAAATGCTCCTTTAGTAAAACACATTGCTGAAATCGCTGGTGAAACATTTGATTATCTTATAGATAATGGGGCACCTTGGGATGTGGACAGCGTAACTGAAACATATCCTGATTCCGGTATTTACAGATTTGAAACAAAAAGAGGAGCTACCTTGACTAAGTTTAGAGATGATGCCGCAGGAAATCAAGCTGCAGAATTCCTATATAATTTTGCAAAGGAAAAGGGAGCAGAGATAAGAATTGATTCAAAGGTAACTTCCTTAGTTGTAGAGGACAATGTTGTTAAGGGCGTTAATGTTGAAGACAGCGAAAAGGAATATACCGTATATGCTAAAAAAGTAATTTTAGCAACAGGCGGCTTTGGTAATAATCCAAAATTATTAAAAGAATTAGATCCAGATTCAGCTACTAAGTGGCCTTTCTTGGCAGCAGGATCCACAGGTGACGGAATTGAAATGACAAGGGAATTAGGTGTTGAAATTGTTGGTAACGGTGTAATGGCATATGAAGCATTGACTCCTAAAATGGGATATAAAGGTGAAGTAGGCAGTCTTGTTTGGGTACCGGAATTAATAGTTAACAAAGAAGGAAAAAGATTTGTGGATGAAACAGGTCAGAGTACGGATATAGCTTTACAAACATATTTGCAAACTGATGATATAAGCTTTGGTATCCATGATTCACAAGGAGACAGAGTTGAGGATTTTGAAAAGGGAGTTGAAATGGGCTTAATATATAAAGCCGATACTTTAGAAGAATTAGCTGAGAAAATTGGTATAAATAAAGAAAACTTTTTGGCAACAGTTGAAAAGTATAATGCCACGGTTTCTAACGGTACAGAAGATGAGTTCGGCAGCATACTTTCTCAAATGAAACCTCCAACAGAAGCACCTTTCTATGCCGTTCCTATCCGTGCTTGTATTATTGGAACAATGCCAGGACTAAAGGTTAATGAAAATTGTCAAGTTATCGGCGCAAATGGAGAACCTATTGAAAACTTGTTTGCAGCTGGGGAATTAATGTTTGGAAATATATTTAACAGAGTATATCCTGCAACGGGAACTGCTGTTGCATTAGCCATATATACAGGAAGAATTGCAGGGGAAACAGCGAATAATCAAATAGTAAAATAATATAATAGTAGAAATTAAGGGAGCTGAGAATTAGTGGTTGTTTAATCACTAATTCTACAGCCCCTTTTGTTTTAATGCTTGCAAATAAGTTCAATGTAACATATTATAAAAATACATACAATATTTAATACGAAAAAACATATGATTAAATTTGAAAATTCTGAGAATATTGGAGTAAGCTTGCACGCCCAACAAATGTATGCTGATGATGCTATGTGTATAATTGAAATTATTTTGTTCAGAGGGAACAGGTATTGGAGGGAAAAGTATGAGTCAAGTTATAATTCAAGAGTGTAAAGACTATATTGTAGAGGACATAATAGAAAAGGTGAACAATGGTGTTGATAGGTTAGGTGGTTGGGACAAATTTGTAAAATCAGGCGATACTGTGTTGCTTAAGGCAAATCTTATCGGACCAAAAACTTCTGATACCGCAGCAGTTACCCATTCTGAATTTGTCAGGGCAATAACCAGAATTCTGAGAGAAAGAGGCTGCACTGTATGGATAGGAGACAGTTCAGGAGGTGCCATAGCAGGTGTTGCACCTACAGCTCAGAGTTTTAAAGTTTCCGGATATGAGAAGGTTGCCAGGGAGGAAGGAGCCATAATAAAAAACTTTGACAAAGAAGGAGTTGTTGAAGTAGAGCCAAAAGGTAAATTTAAAGACAAGATGTACCTGCCTAAGCCCTTGTTTGAAGCAGATGTGGTTATTAATCTTCCTAAGTTAAAAACCCATTCGGCAAATGTATATACAGGCGCTGTGAAAAACCTTTTTGGTTGTATACCCGGACTTCGTAAGGCGACATATCATAAAATGGCACCTGATAAAGAGGATTTCGGCGATATAATTGCAGATATTCACGAAGCAACTAATTTTACACTACACATTATGGATGGTATAACTTCTATGGAAGGCGAAGGACCTACTGCAGGGTCTGTTTATAATTCAAATAAAGTACTTATCAGTACAGATCCTTTGGCTTTGGATATGGTAGCTATTAATATGCTGGGAATGAGTCTGGATGATATACCTATTTTAATTTCAGCCAAAAAAAGAAATTTAGGTCAATGGAACCTGGATGAAATAACAATAGAGGGAGACTACAATTACGTTCCAAGATTAAACAACTTTAAGCTGCCTAAAATATTAAAAAGCACAAGACATAACAACAAATCATTAATTAAGGTAATTGATTTCTTCAAAACAAAGCCGGAAGTCAATAAGAAGAAATGCAAGGAATGCAATATGTGCGTTGAAAGCTGCCCTGTACAGGCGATAGATAAGGCTACAAAAAGAATTGATTATTCAAAATGTATAGAATGTATGTGTTGTCATGAATTATGTTTGCATAAAGCAGTAAAATTGAAAAAAAATAATATTATTGCAGATGTAATAGCAAGGCTGAGTCTGCGATAGTAATAGTGAAAATAATGTTATAGCATTAAGATAGATGGTTAATGGTATCAATAGCCATCTTTTTTTATTATGACAGAAAAGGAAGATAGTATTAAAATAGCACTTGACTTTGTATACAAAAAAATATACAATAATATATACATCAGGGTATTATTTCTTAATATTAAAAATTATATTTTGGAAAGGAGAACAAAATGAACAGCTGGGTTATTTTATTACCAACCATTATTACCATTATAGTGTGCTTATGGACAAAACAAATCTACATTGGCATGTTTGCAGGTATTTTTTGTGGATGTATTATTTTGGCAGGCGGAAATCCCTTGGTAGGATTGGACATGTCCTTTAACAAGTTAATAAATGTGCTTGCCAGCTCCTGGAATGTAAAAATAATTCTTTTTGCTGTATTAATCGGAGGAGTAATCAAGTTAATGCAAGTATCTGGTGCAGTTACAGGATTAATCAGGTGGCTTCAAAAGAAAGCAAACGTTACAACTCCTGAAAAAGCGCAGTTCCTCACATGGCTGATTGGAGTAGTATTGTTCTTTGATCAGTATACATCTGAAGCTGTAACAGCAACAATAGGTAAAACGTTGGCCAACAATTATGGCTATTCCAAAGAAAAGGTTGCTTATATTGTTGATTCAACTTCTTCTCCAATGTGTGCCTTGCTTCCGTTAAACTCCTGGGGTGCATACATAATTGGAATATTAGCTACACTTGAAGTATCTGATTCAATGTCAGTCTTGTTGAAAGCGTTGCCTTTTAACTTTTATTGTATTATTGCATTATTATTAGTACCTATCATGGTATTTAAAAAATGGAATATTGGAAGCATGAAGACTGTAGAAGAAAATTGTGTAGCATCCACTGAAATGGCAGTAGATTCAACTGAAGAAGAACGTGTTGCATCTCCAATGTTAGTGCTTATTCCAATTCTTGCAATTATTATTACTGTTGTTGCATCGCAATATATTACTGGCAAAGGTGTTTTCTCTGATGGTGATACCTCTACATCAGTTTTCTATTCTATGCTTATTGGTAATGCAGTTGCAATTCTTCTGTGTATTAAATCAGCAGGAATGAAAGGCAAAGAGTCAGTTAAGTTATGTCTTGATGGATGTCTGGAAATGGTGCCTATAGCAATGCTGTTAGTGTTTGCATTTTGCTTAAGCGGTATTTGTAGCGAATTAGGTGTTGGTACATATATTTCAACATTAACAGCAGCCCACTTGTCAGGAAAAGTTATTCCTGTCCTGGTATTTATCGTTGCTTCATTAATGTCATTTGCAACAGGTTCATCCTGGGGAACATTTGCAATTGTAATACCCATAGTTGTACCTATGGCAGCGGCTAATGGAGTACCACTTTATTTGTTGGTAGCAGCCATGTTATCTGGAGCTATCATGGGCGACCACTGCTCAATGATTTCTGATTCGACGGTATTGGCTTCTGTGTTCAGTGGATGTGATAACGTTAGCCATTTTAAGACACAATTACCGTATGCATTAATTTCTGCGGCAATATCAGCAGTTCTGTTTATGATAGTTGGCTTAATAATGATATAATACATAAGGAGGAAGATAAAATTGGAAAACTTAAAAGGATCTGACTTATTAATGAAGTGCCTTGCAGATTTAGATCTTAATTGTGTATTTGGGATGGGCGGCCATGGCAATATGGCAACCCTTGATGCACTGTACAAGGCAAAAAAAGAAAGGGGTTTTAAGACATACATAGTTCATGATGAGTCTGTAGGAGCTGCAGCTGCCGGTGGTTACTTTAAGGCAACCGGAAAACCAGGATTGTTGTTTGTTACAAACGGACCAGGTATGATGCAGGCTATTCCTGGACTTGTTGAACAAGCAATGGAAAACAGTGCCATTATAGTTGTTTGTGGTGATATTCCAACAGCTCAATGGGGTTATGGTGCTGAAGAAGAATTAGATATTTACCAGGATGATGATCAGACAACTTTATATCGTGGTTTTGCCAAGAGAATATTTAATGTTGTTGATCCTAAACAAATACCTGATGCTGTTGTCAGAGCTTATACAACAGCCATGAGTGGAAGAACAGGAGTTGTACTTGTTAATATTCCTGTAGACGTTCAAAGCAAAGTAATTACAAAAGAAATGCTTGAAAAAGATTACAGACTGAAAGAAAGGGCAATTATAGACAGACCAAGAGGCAGCAGGGAAGCTGTTGAAAAGGCTGCTGACTTATTGGCTAATGCAGAAGCTCCAATGATAATTTGCGGAGTTGGTGCAGTAATTTCTGATGCCAGTGATGAAGTTATTGAATTGGCAGAATTGCTCGATGCTCCTGTTGGTACTGCTTATATGGGGCAAGCTATCATTGGTGGGAATAATCCTTACTATGCTGGAAGAGTTGGAGGATGGGGCAACAAATATGCCAATAAAGCAGCATGGAATTCTGATGTTATAATAACATTAGGTAACCGTTTTGACGAGGATGAAACAGGTGCATGGGAAATCGGTGATACATACAACATTGAAAAGACTAAGATTATTCATGTACATATCGATCCCAGGGAATTAGGTAAAATATATCCGACAGAAGTAGGAATCCATGGTGATCCCAAGGAAGTTCTCAAGGAGATAATATCTTTGATCAAGGCAAAAGGAAAGACCTATAACAGAGGAACAAAGGAAGCCATTGCAAAAGCAAGAGCTGAGTACTTCGAGGAAATGAAAGAATATAGAGAAAGCAATAATGTACCTATCAATCCTTTCCGTTTTGTAAAAGAATTGGAAGAAGTATTTCCAAAAAACGGCATACAGGTTGGTGCAGCAATATGTGCAAGGAATTATTATTGCCACGACAATCCAAAAAGTGCATACTATGGTTATGGTATGGGATTAATAGGAACGTCTCTGGCTCAGGCCTTGGGTTTTGCAGTTGGTTGCCCTGACAGAAAGATTGTTTCAGTTGAAGGAGATGGAGGATTTTTAATCCATTCCAGCATGTTGGCTACTGCTGCTGAATACAATCTTCCTATAACATGGATAATAGTTAACAACTCCTCTTATGGAACGGTTTGGGGATTACAGAGACAATATTTCGAAAATAGATCAATATTTACAGAATTCAAATATGAAAATGAAGATGTCTATGTACCCAATTATGCAAAAATTGCAGAAGGTTTCAAAGTTAAGGGATTTAGAATTGAAAAACCTGAGGATATTAGGCCTGTGTTGGAGGAAGCATTGAAATATGACGGACCAACCCTGGTTGATATAGTGGTTGATAGATTATTCAGCAGTACTCCACCAACTGTAAGCAGATGCGGATGGGATAAATATTATCCTGATTGGGAATAACCTGAAAGGAGTAAAAAATGATAATTGGCATTGTAAAAGAAATAAAATCCAGCGAATACAGGGTAGCGGCCACACCGGGAGCTGTGACGGAATTAGTTCGAAATGGGCATGAAGTAATTGTTGAGCATGATGCAGGTACAGGCAGCGGCTTTACAGATGAAATGTATGAAGCAGCCGGGGCAATAGTTGCAGATGAGGCAGAAAGAGTATGGACAAGCGTTGATATGATCTATAAGGTGAAGGAAATATTTCCCGAAGAATTCAAATATTTGAGGGAAGGGCTTATCATATTTACATACATTCACTCAAATGCCCATCTGGATCAGACCAAAGCATTGATGGAATCTAAGTGCATCTCCATTGCATATGAAGATATTTCGGATGATAAGGGACAATGGCCACTTCTTAGCCCAATGAGCGAACTTGCAGGTAAAGGAGGTTTCCTGGCAGCACTTCACTTCTCACAGACAATCAACGGTGGAACTGGCAAACTGCTTGCCAATGTTTGTGGCGTTGAAACTCCGGTAATAACTATTATTGGCTGTGGAAATGCCGGTCTTGGTGCCTGTGAATTAGCTGCTGCATTTGGAAATAGAGTAAATGTCCTTGACATAAACCATGATGCTATGATGGATGCAAAGAAACGATTACCGCAAAATGTAACCTTTATGTTTTCAAACAGAGAAAACTTGGTAGAATGTATGAAAACTTCGGATGTTATCATTAACTGCGTTTTGTGGCCAAAAACTCGTAAAGATCACTTAATATACAGGGAAGACCTTAAACTCATGAAGAAAGGTGCAATGATTATTGATGTAGCATGTGATGAAGGCGGTGCTATTGAAACTTGTCGCAGCACAACCCATACAGATCCAATTTATTTTGTAGATGGGGTAATGCACTACTGTGTAGATAACATACCATCAGCCTTTGCTCAAACTGCATCTGCAACTCTTAGCAATGCAACTCTTCCCTTTGCACTGGCAATTGCAAACAAGGGTGTAAAACAAGCACTCAAGGATGATAAACATTTAAGGAGAGGATTAACAACATTTGACGGCAAGTTGACTCTTCTTGAAACAGCAAAAAAATTAAATCTTCCTTACACCAGTGCAGATGAAATAGTAAGTACATTCTAAATAATATTAAAGAGCCCTGAACCGTAATATTTGAATCCAGGGCTCTTGCAGCATTTTTGTCATATCGTTTCGTATCTTTATAAGTAACAATTAATGCATAATGGTGCAAAATCATACTTTTTTATACGAGATTCTTGACATTCGATTTTAAGAACAATATAATGTCTAATAAGAAAATCATTAATGTATACAATGTTAGTATGGATAGGAGCGGTTTTACCTTACCAGCTCCTAATTAATTATATGATATATAAATGAGAATGAGAGGAACAGTGCATGATAGAAAAGAACGATATGGCTAAAAAAAGTAAATCAGATATAGCATATGAGTATATTAAGAAGGGAATAATTGAAAAGAAGTTTTTTCCAGGCAATCAGATTATTGAGGAAGATATAGTGAAAGCTACTGGTGTAAGCAGAACTTCTGTAAGAAAAGCGTTAAATTTATTGCAATATGAAGGTATTTTGGAAGGAAAGACAACAAGGGGCATTGTCGTTGCCAAGCATAGCGCTGAAGATATAGTATCAACTTTCAGAATTAGAGAAGTGCTTGAGACAAATGCATTTGAACTAGCTGTTAAAAATATTGATGAAGAAGCAATCAGAAAAATGAGAGAATACAACGAGGGATTGGTTAGAGTTTCAAGGAATTTCAATATAATTGATTTTGTAAAGTATAACAAAGACTTTCACTGGGTAATTGCAACAGCTACAAAAGACAAATATTATATGAAATATCTAAATGAGATATACAATAATATTGCAGTTTATCTCTTGTTTTATAATAGCACGGTGGATGATAAACGCTCCATAGATTACCATAATACAATAATTGATGCACTCATTGAAGGTGATGTGGAAAAAGGAAAAGCAGCCATAATTGCTGATAATTATTGCGGAATAGAAGATCTCGGATTAAAATAATTCATATGACCTAAGTCCTGATAAATTTAAATTGTACTTGACTTTGTATACAAAACAAAGTACACTTAGAGTGAAGTGATTATCACATTCTTAAGTGTAAATAAGGGGTGTATTTATGAGCGAGGCAAAAATATCAATACTTCAATGGGAAGCTGGTTTGGTGCCTATGGGTTTAATGCAGCTGGAATCACTTACAGGCAACAGCACTAATCTTGATTCATATACTTTTCCTGTAAAGTTTGTTCAAGTCCCTGGGGCTTGTACGGAAACAATAATAATCAATCCCAGTCGGGAAGTATTAAAACGCATGATTGATATCGGCAATGATCTGGAGAAGGAAGGTATTAAGGCGATAGGAACAAGCTGTGGTTTTAATGCAATCTTCCAACAAGAATTGGCAAATGCACTGTCTGTTCCGATATTTTCATCTGCGTTACTCCAGGTTCCATTTGTTCAAAATCTTGTTGGCTCTAAAAACGGAGTAGTCGTAATAACTGCCAATAAAGAATCTTTGACTAAAGTACATTTGCAGGCATGTGGTATAACTGATGATATGAATGTATATATATATGGACTTGAAGATGCAAAGGAATGGAGCAAAATTTTCAATAAGCCGGACGAATCTATTGATATGGAAATTGTAGAACGTGAAATTATTGATACGGCAAAAAAAGCGGTTTATGAGCATGAAAATATCAAGGCTATTGTTTTAGAATGTACAGATCTCCCACCATTTGCACAGAAAATCAGAGAGGCTACAGGATTGCCGGTCTTTGATTTTAACACAATGGCAAATTATGTTGCACTTGGAATAGGTAATATATCTTTATATAATCAGACAGAAGTATAGGGAAAAAAGTATGTGGGATGAAGTTTATTAGAACAGTAGATGGATAAAGATCCATTTATTTTTCTTTTTATGTATTCGGTGGCAGAATGGAATGGTATATTGGCGGCAAACTTTATATAATGATATTTTATAATATAATAGGTGCAATAGTTTTAATATGGCTGTATAAAAATAATATTAAAAAGTGGGATATTATGGATAGGCAGAGGTTAGCATGATAACTTTTATTAAAATATAGGAAGTTACTTCCGTTTATTTATTCCAATGTTTAATAAATTAATATTCTCTGAACATGTTTTTATAATTAGTCCATATTTGATGGCAATTTTTGAAAATTCGCTGTTATTTCAAATATATCATCATATTCTATGGGCTGAAGATTTCTATCCTTTAGATTTTATCAGTTTATTCATATAGGTCTAAGAAGGATGTTTATAAAATGGTTGAAAGAATAATAAAAATAATGGAAAATAAAGAATATGAAAAGTATGATGGAAAATAGTATAGAAAAAATTAGTTATTAATGCCGTATATAAATGTAATATACGGCATTTGTTGTTTATTTTTTTTGCAACTTTTTATTCAATCTATCGTCTAATTATAATAGAAGCAAAGCAATTTTGACAAAATATATTCTATATATGTTGTAAAATTGCCTTATAAATTTAATATGCTAGGGGGATTAGAATGGAAAATAAAAGGGAATTTTATGTGAAAAGAAAGTCTAAGAAGTTTATTTCAATATTCCTTACATTATTGTTTATAACATCGGCTTTTACAAGCCATAATCTTGTGTATGCCGAAGATAACGGTGAATTGGTAATAAAATCAATGAATCATTCAGAAGCTAAAAGGATTGAAATTGATGGAACTAAAATAACTATTACATTGTCTTTTGGATATAAGTCCGAGACTTTTAAATTAGAAGGTATTCAATACACATATGAGCCAAAATTCAGGTCAATTGAGATATCTTTTCCATCAGGAGATGAGGCAGAGATAGATGGACCATCGGTAATAATGGATGTATCTTATTCTTATATTAAAGAAAAGGATGCACCTAGGTACAGCACCCAATACTATGTTTATGTTAAAAAAGATAATCCTGTGGCAGAAAATATTAAATATGCTGCCCTCCAGGGTGAAATAATCAATTTCAATTTAAATGACTTCGTCAATGCTTCCTCAAAAACAGTGGGTGGAACATTGGATTATATTGTATTTCCAAGTCTTCCTTCATCTGAAAGGGGTAAACTTTATTTAGATGATACATTGGTTGTTAAGGGCAAAGGCTACAATAGAAGAAATATTTCTAAAATCTCTTTTGTACCTTATGAAGAATATTTTGGAACATTCACCATTTCATATGAAGGATATAATGAGGATGGATATTTGTTTACAGGTAAAATTGAAATAACTTATATAGAAGATTCTGTCGATGCTGATATAATAAAATATTCAACCTATGAAAATATGCCGGTAAATTTTGTTGCAGGGGATTTTAACTCTGAATGTAAAGCAACTACGGGAAGAACTTTGGACTATGTTAAATTTACGCTTCCGCCAAAGTCAAGGGGAATGCTGTACTATAATTATGGCTCCACCAATGAGTCAAAGGTTTCTGAAAATGAGAAGTATTATAGAAGGGATTTAGATAATATTACCTTTGTACCCTATGAAGGCTATAGGGGTAGTGTAACAATTTCCTATGTAGGATATAATGACAGGAAGGGCTCATATACAGGTGAGGTTGAAATAAGTGTAAGCAGGCTTAATACTGATGCTGCTACTATTATTTACAAAACCGGGTCATATACCCCCCTTAAATTTGATTCAGATGATTTTATCGATGCATGCTGGGATGCTACAGGCAGGGGACTTGATTATATTAAGTTCACCATTCCATCTTCAGTATATGGAACCTTTTACACGGATTATAGATCAGCTTCAAGATATGGAACTAAAGTATCCAACAGTACAAAATATTATGAGTCAGATTTAGATGAAATAACATTTGTTCCAAGTGCAAATTATTCCGGTACATTTACCCTACTATATACTGGTTATAACAGCAGGGGAAAGTCTTATACAGGGGCAGTAAAAATTACAGTAAACAAGGAAGTTCCTGTTGCAGATGTAATTAAACTTTCAATTAAGGAAAATACCTTTATTAGTTTTGATGATGAAGATTTTAATAAGGCAAGTAAAAATGCAACTGGAGAGAAATTAGATTATGTTAAATTTAATTTACCTCCCTCCAAACATGGCAAACTGTATTACAAATATACTTCCCCTAATAAATTTGACTCAGCAGTAACAGAAAGTAAAAAATATTATTATGATACTAGTCCTTATTTATTAAATGTTGTATTCGTACCTTACAAGAATTACACAGGAAAAGTGGAAATCTATTATACCGGCTTCAACATTAAAGGAAATTCCTTTACAGGAAAAGTTAGAATTGAGGTTGTGCCAGCTCCCAAAAGCGAATCTTCAGAATATTTTAAGGATGTAACTAAAAACTATGGGTGGTGTGCCCACCATATTGATTATTTATTTAAAAAGGGTATAGTAAGCGGTACAGGTAACAATAGGTACAATCCTGAACTGAATATGATCAGGGGAGACTTTATGCTAATGTTGCACAGAGCATTAGGTTTAGATGCTAAAATATTGGGGAACTTCAGGGATGTACCCAAGGATAGCTACTATTATAAAGCAATAGCTACGGCAAAATCATTAGGTATAGCCAAGGGTTATAATGATTTCTTTATGCCTAAGGCGGGTATTACCAGGGAAGATGCCATGGTTCTTGTGGATAGGGCACTGAAAATTCAAGGTAAAAGATTAACTGCAGGAAAAGAAAGTGACTTGAAGGATTTTAAGGACAGAGATTCAATATCAGATTATGCGGTTACCTCTGTTGCAACCTTGGTTAAAGCAGGAATAATACAAGGAAACAACTCATACCTCAATCCTAAATCCTATATTTCAAGAGCTGAAATGGCAGTAATACTTTATAGGATTATTGAATTGGAATAATACGTAACTAAAACCTTGCGAAGAACTCGTAAGGTTTTTTAATTTAAGGCCTGACGACCTAAAGATAAAATGTAATGGCATAATTAGAGGAGAACTGTTATAATGATAATAGAGATAATTGAGGGTAGAACAAGAAGGTAAAAAAGAGGGGGGTCAGTATGGATAAGCAAACAATAGTAAAAATTGCACAAAGATTTACGGAGAATTCTGAATTTAACTATGTTTCAAAGGATACAGCAATTACCAAAGAACTAATTGGAATGAAAATATTTGATGATCCAATTTTTGCTTTTGGCACAGCTAATGAAAAGGGGTTTGAACTGTTGAAAAACCCTACGGTAATAGGGGAACATATATTGGCACCTAGAGAATGGTTGCCAGGGGCAAACACTGTTATAACTTACTTCTTCCCTTTTACAGATGAAATAGTAAAAAGCAACCGAAAAGAAAAACGTTGGCCTTCAAATGAATGGCTACACGGACGTATTGAAGGACAAAGATTTATAAATGAATTTAGCAAATTTTTAAATAAGAAAATAAAGGATGCAGGTTATGAAAGTGTAGTTCCTGCTTTGGATTCAAAGTTTGTTTCAACAACTTCCAATGATAATAAAATTCCGCCTTTTTCAAGCAACTGGTCTGAAAGGCATGTAGCATTTGTTTGTGGATTGGGAACTTTTGGATTATCTAAAGGAATAATAACAGAAAAAGGAACAGCAGGGAGACTGGGAAGCATTGTAACTAATTTAATATTGGAGCCTGACGAAAAAAGATATAGGGATGTTTATGAGTATTGTACCATGTGCGGGGCATGTGTGGAAAAATGTCCTGTTAACGCCATATCTATAGAATCGGGAAAGGATCATAAAAAATGCTCCGATTTTTTAAATATAACATCGAAAAAATACAGACCTCGATATGGTTGTGGCAAATGTCAGGTTTTAGTTCCCTGCGAAAGAAGAATACCGAAAATAATTGAGGATTAAATTTACAGAAGAAAGGATGGCATAAGGGGATGAGAATTAATAAGGAAAGATTAAAAAACAACTTATTATCATTAAGTAAAATCGGATATGTTGAAGGTCAGGGCATAACCAGGGTAGCATTTACAGATGCTTACAGAGAAGCGGCAGATTATTTAAAGAACTTGCTGGAATCAGCCAGTTTAACTGTATATGAAGATCCTGTAGGGAATGTTTTCGGAAAATATGAAGGAAAAAATAAGGATAAATCTATCTTATTAGGTTCTCACATAGACTCAGTTCCAAATGGGGGAATGTTTGATGGATGTGTAGGTGTCTTAGGGGCTTTGGAATGTGTTCAAACCCTTAAAGAAAATAACTATGAACCTAATTACTCCATAGAAGTTTGTGCTTTTATAGGTGAAGAAGGTACGGAAGTGGGTGGTACCTTTGGCAGCAAGAATTTTTACAGGTGAGTTTGAATACGGTAAAGATGAATTAGATTATTTAAGCACTGTTGGAATATCAGAAGATGATATAATAAAATCCAAAAGAGATTCGGGTAGTCTTAAATGTTACTTAGAACTTCATATAGAGCAGGGTAACATACTTAGTACTGAAAGAATATCCATCGGTGTGGTAAAAGGTATAGTGGGAATTGCCCAATATAATGCCTGGGTAACTGGTAAGGCTAATCATGCAGGAACTACCCCTATGCCCTTAAGGGATGATGCCTTGGTTAAAACAAGCAAAATAATAAGTAATATAAATAAGATAGTTAAAGAATTAGGTAGTCCCTTGGTTGGTACTGTTGGTTACATTAAAGCTTATCCTGGTGCAATAAACGTTATACCTGGCAAGGTGGAGTTTACCATTGAATTAAGGGATATGAACAAAGAAAAAGTTCAAAAAGCTATGGAATTGATTATGGAAAGCAGCAAGGACCTAAATTTAACTGTAGAACCTTTAGGATATGAATGGGAAGTAAACTTAGATGAAGGTGTTCAAAAACTGATTGAAGAAAGCTGTATAGAGTTAAATTACAGTTATAAATATATGTATAGCGGTGCAGGGCATGATGCAAATCCCCTTTCAAAGATTACTCCTTCAGGTATGATATTTATTCCCAGCAAGAATGGTATAAGCCATTCACCAGATGAATGGTCTAATTGGGATGATATTGAGAAAGGTGCCAATGTACTGTTGAATACAATATTGAAAGTTGATAAAAATTAAGTCATTGGAGGATTAGGTGAAATATCTACTAGAAGTTGCAGGGTTAAAAAGGGAACTTCCCATAGTTAAAATTAATGATAATTTAAGTATTGCCAGCTTCGTAATCTTGGGAGATACGGAGTTGGTATGTGCCTGTGCCAAAGAAATTATAAAAAAGATGCCACCTGTTGATGTCATAGTAACTGCTGAAGCCAAAGGAATTCCTTTGGCATTTGAAATATCAAGATTATTAAATATGAAAAAATATATTGTTGCCCGTAAAAGTATCAAACCTTATATGGAAGGGCTTATTGTTGATGAAGTAGTATCCATTACTACACAAAAGAAGCAATTATTGGTGTTGGACAGGGATGATGGCAAGGAATTAGAAGGCAAAAGGGTAGCTGTCATAGATGATGTTATAAGCACCGGTGAATCTATAGCAGCATTAGAAAGATTGGTAAAAGCAGCAGGTGGAATGGTTGCTGCAAAAGTTGCAATACTTGCAGAAGGAGAAGCATCAGAACGGGAAGATATTATTTTTTTAGAAAAACTACCTATTTTTGAAGAGTAGACAGAGGAATAGGGTTCAAACATTTCAGAAATAGTCGTCTCCATGACGATATAATAAAAACATTTTAGAGGAGAAGGTATGAAAGTATTTAATAGAATTTGCTGTCTCATATTAGCAGTAATTATTAGCAGCTCAAGTTTCGTATATGCTGCAACAAGTTCTTATAGTAGTAAAAACATAAATGGAGTAAATGTTAATTATGTTGAATTAAACATGAGTAATTTAGATGTTAAGCCAATTGTTTTAAATGCAAATAATCAAATGGCTTCTACAGAAAGTTTAGAAAGCATGGCAAGAAAAGTAGGAGCTTTTGCAGCCATTAACGGTACATATTTTGAAGCATATAACGGCACTCCAGTTCCGTGGGGAACTATAATTAAAGACAATAAAGTATTACATATAAGCAACGGAGGTTCAGTCGTTGGTATAACTAATGATGGTAAGTTGATAATAGACAGGCTGTCCTTTGAATTTGAAGGATATGTAAATGGAAAACTAAGAGCATATCCCTGGAGAATTAATCATCCCAGCACTGAACCGGAAGCAATTACAATTTTTACTCCTGAATACGGCACTAGGGTTAATGTAACTTCCGGTGCAAGGGCAATAATCGTTAATGGCGGAAAAGTTTCAGAAATCTCTACCACTGATTTTATGGTACCAAGCAATGGATTTGCAATAGTTTACAATCCTTCTGTCTCTTACTTGGCTGATGAACGTTATGAGATAGGAGATGAGGTTAGCTACAAAGTTATAATCAATACTACATTTACAGAAACAAGTCAATGGGATAATGTTGTAACTGCAATAGGCGCCGGACCAAGTTTAATTATAAATGGAGTTATAACGGCTAATGGGGCTGAAGAAGGCTTCTTTGAAGATAAGATAAATACACAAAAAGCTGGAAGATCATTTATAGGTGCAAGAAAAGACGGAACCATAATATTTGGAAATATGGGGTCAGCAACTATAAAAGAAGCAGCCGAAGCTTGTAAGCAAATGGGTTTAATTAATGCAATGTGTCTTGATGGAGGGGGCTCTATAGCACTCTACTACCCTTCAGCCAATGTTTCTATGGCAGGAAGAAATATAAACAATGGATTGGCTTTTGTTGAGATTCTTGCTAAACCATCTTCTTCATCAGTCATTATCGATAATGAGAAGGTTCTTTTTGATGCTTACAACATAGATAATAATAATTATTTCAAATTGCGTGATATTGCAATGGCTTTAAATAAATGCAATAAAAAATTTAATGTTGAATGGAATGCAGATAAAAATGCTATTAACCTAATTACAGACTCAGAGTATGTACCTGTTGGGGGAGAATTAACAGTTCAAAATACTAGCTATAATATAAAGGCCTCCTTATCAAAATCAGATATTTTTGTAAATGGTGAAAGGGCAGAATTAAAAGCCTACACTATTGGAAATAACAACTATTTCAAGCTAAGGGATATTGCTAACTATATTGGTTTTGAAGTTGACTGGGATGGTGCAAGTAATTCAATTATTATTAATACTAGGTAACAAGTTCGGTATGGAGTACCGAACTTGTTTTTACTAATTATTTAATTAATTATTTAATGAGAATTTTGCTGCTTCTTGTCCAGCTATTGTTCCTGATGCTATAGCAAGACCATAGAATGTTCCGGGAACATCGTAGTAAGGAGTACTGTACAAGCTTCCTGCATCTGCACCAGCTACATATAAACCAGGTATTGGTCTATTTTTGTTGTTTAAGGCCCTTAAGTTTTCATCCACTCTTACTCCACCTATTGTACTCCATGCAGAAAATTCATTTTCTACTATATAGAAGGGACCTTCAGATATAGGTGATAGGTACATAGGATCTTTACCAAACTGGGCATCAAATCCGTTGGCAACATGCTCATTGTATTTTTCAACTGTTTCTTTTAAATTCTCTGTACCGAAGAAGGTTGCTAGTTCTTCTATGGTATCTGCTTTATAGACCCATCCTTCTTTGATTCCTTCTTCAAGATCAGCGTCTATATTAGTTAATACTTTACCTTTGAAGTATTCTCCTATAACCCAATCATCTGGGGCACCTTTGGCTCTAGTATATTCATATAAACCTATTTCTCTCATTGCATCTACATATGCCTGGTCTACAACTGTGTAGAATGGACTATGGCGCATAATAGGTTCACTGCCAAAGGACATTGGATAATCTACCAATTTTCCCTCGTCCATGAAGCGATTACCCTGTGCATCAACGTTCAATACACCATAGAAACCAAATTTAAAGGCTGTGTTTTGGTCGAATTTGTCTTGTTTTGCACTTCGTTTTGCCTTAGTATTGGTACCGCCATATTCATTTCCGCAAAGACCGAAAGTCTTATCCAATACAGCTCCTGCTTCTTGTGCCATTCTAATACCATCGCCTGTGCTTAAACTTCCACCTGCTGGATTGAAGGTTACACCTGAAAAATGCTCTGCAATCATCTGTTTATTTCCGATGAAGCCGCCTGTTGACAGAATAACTGCATTTGCATGAATGGTTACTTTAGTTCCATCTCTACGCTTAGCTTCTATACCAACTACTTTATCGCCATCCATTAAAAGCTTTTCGCCAGTTGTATTGTAAAGTACTTCTACACCATCTTCTTTGAGAGTTTTTTCCCAAATATTAATTCTTTCAGAATATGGGTTTAATATTAAATGGAATCCACCGTAATCACCCTTAAAAGGAGTTTCAAATCTGAAATCTGCTTCTCTAAATTCATAACCCATATCCAACAATTGAGTTACAGATTCTGATGAAGTTTCAAGACTGCGTCTTACTAATGGTGCATTTACAGACCATTTCGAATAATTCATCATGTGGTAGAATGCTTTGTCCACGGTAAGTTTGGAATTTTGAGCTCTTAGTACAGGAGTATCTATGGCAAAAGGTCCAGATACTCTTAAACCGTTAGATACTGCAATCGAGGCACCTTTTTCTACAGCCATAACTTTTGCACCCTGAGCTGCGGCATTATGTGCTGCCATAAATCCTGAAGCCCCCATACCTACAATTACAACATCCGTAGTATATTCTTCGTCTGGCCCAGGTTCTTTTGTTACCCTATTAGCTCTCAAGGCACTCACATCTCCGCCAGCTGCTTCAACAGATTTAGAAACTGCATTAATAACAGCCATACTTGACATGGTTGCTCCGCTTACTACGTCAACACCTAAGCTTTGATTATCAATGATGTCTCTTACAACCTGCTCCTCTACCATAGCTAGCAATTCGGGAGTTTCATCATGTTCTGTTATTTTTATATCTGTTATTTTTGTATCAGAAAAAGTTGTCTCTACATTAAGGTATGACAAATATCCATAAACTTTTTCTGAATAGGTGCCAGCCTTGTAAGATTGTGTTATCGGTTCTTCTTTTTCATCCTCTGGTTCCTTGGGGGGTTCTGGCTCTTCCGGTTGCTCTGTAGCTGGCTTTTCAGGCTCCGTTGTTGTTGGGGTACCACATCCGGTAAACATAGCAACAATCATTAATAAAACCAGCAGAAGACTTAGAAAATTTTTGAATCTTTTCATTTTTCCTCCTCCAAACTTTGGTTATATTTTTAACTTATTTCAAAGTATAAACTATGAACATAGTTTAGAGTCAAGAGGAAAAAAATAAATATCAATCTTTAATAGGAATATATAGTATTTCTATATCATTTCCATATTCATCAAGGTTGAGAAAAGTGGGAAAGAGTATGACATCTCCTCTTATATGAAGATTATGCTTGTCCATATATTCAAAAAGATCATTGAAGGATTCTATGGTTTGGCTTTTGCTTCTACATACCTTCCGTTGGTAGTAGATACATTTGCCTAATTCAATTCTTTTTACTTTTGTTTTGTCGTATTTTTTGAGTACTTCTTCTTCAGAGACAGGTATGGCAAAACAATAGCTTGGGTTTATAGATTGGCCATTTATTATTAGTTCATCTTTTTTTATTATTCTTGCGCAGGAAGCTATGGGCATTACATCTGCAAAACGTGCAAGTACCTTCCCATTTTCATTTGATATGGAAAAATCTATTCCAATTGAGGCTAAAACATAGAGGTAATCTTCCATAAATACAATTTCAAAATTGCTATCAGATTCTGAATTCAATAGGGAGAGAGCCTTGTTGATTTTTTTCATCCGACTGTTCATTATTTTTATTTGTACTTGAAGCTCTTCCTTCTTTGCTTCTAAAGAATTGACAAAACTACTACCAGACTGTTTTTTGTCTATAATTTCTACAGCTTTTTCAACAGTAAATCCATATTCTAAGAGACTACGAAATGCATTTACTCTAAAGGCATCCCATCTAGTAAAATACCTATAACCATTTTCTTCTTTATGAACGTTAAGTAAGCCTTTTTTCTCATAGAAACGAATTTTCGACTGTGATAATCCAGTCATATTGGCGAACTCACTTATTCTATACATTTTACCTCCTTGAATATTTCAAGACTATATGTCGTTTTAGAATATTATAACATATATTCCATAAATCTCAAATTGCAATAAAGAGTCTTCGATATGTTATAGGAAGGTTTGAAAAAGGTAATATTTGTATTTCAATAATGTATATGTTAAAATTTAATTAAATACAGTAGATGGGAATATGGAGGGTCAAATGGAATTTAATCTTATGAATTTAATTATGAAAAGAAGGTCAATTAGAAAGTATAAGGATGAAAAAATACCTGGGGAAGTAATACAAAAAATACTGAATGCAGGATTAATTGCACCTACGTCTAAGAATAAAAAACCTGTAGAATTTATTGTTGTAGAAGACAAGGACACACTTTTAAAATTAAAGAGGTGTAAAACCCATGGTGCTGAACCATTAGAAAAGGCACCTTGTGCAATTGTGGTTATAGCTGACAGTGAAAAAAGTGATGTTTGGGTAGAAGATGCCTCCATTGCAGCATCATACATGCAGCTTGTGGCAGAAGACCTTGGAATGGGAAGTGTATGGATTCAGATGCGAAAGCGGTTTAATGATAATGGTGATGCTGAGAAGGAACTGCGAAGAGTATTAAATATTCCCGAGAAATATGGGGTTCTATGTATAATAGCTTTAGGTTATAAAAATGAAAACAGAAATCCCTACAGTGAAAATGATATTGATATGAACAAAGTCCATTTTGGAGTCTTTTAATTACAGAGGGAGAACATGAGTTTAACAAGTTTAGATAATTTTATACTTGGAATAGATGAAGAAGTTTCTATTTCAGCATTAAAAAATACGTATGTTAAATTGATTGAATTAAAGGATGTAGAAGGTACTTTTAAAAAAAGAAAGAGAGATTCTCATAAAGGCAGCTATGGTAAAGTTGGTTTTGTAACCGGTTCTAAGGGGATGGCAGGAGCAGCAGTACTAAATTTAAGAGCTGCTTTTCGGTGTGGCTCTGGCTTGATTAAAGCTTTTATTCCTGAAGAAATATATAGTGTTGTTGAATCAATGTCATTGGAAACAGTTACATCTACTTATGATATTAATAATTTCTCTTTTGGAAATCTCCAAGAAGAAATTATAGATTACTCAGATGTGGTGGCAACAGGTTCAGGTTGTACTAATATACCTTGTTATGGGGATATATTAAATTATTTATTGGATAATTGTATACAGCCCTTGGTTATAGATGCGGAAGGTATTAATCAATTAAATTTAAATAGTATAAAGAACCACAAATATCCTATAATTTTAACACCTCATTACGGGGAAATGGCTAGGCTAATAAAAAAGGATATTAAGTATGTAAGGAAAGATATAATAAAAAAATCCTTGGATTTTTCCATGCAGTATAATGTTTATTTAGTATTGAAGGGTGCAAGAACAGTTATTGCCTGCCCTGATGGCCAGGTTTATATTAATACTACTGGAAATCCTGGTATGGCAACTGCCGGCAGCGGAGACGTATTAACAGGCCTAATAGCTTCCCTGATCGGCCAGGGATTTGAAATAAAAAATGCACTAAAAACGGCTGTATATATTCACGGTTTAGCTGGTGATATAGGAGCAGCGCACTTAGGCGAATGCTCACTGACAGCAGGTACTATTATAGAATATTTGCCAGAAGCTATAATGAGTATCAACAAAAGAATAAATTAATAATACCACAGAAAGAAAATGATACTTGGATAAATCATTTTCTTTCTGTATATTTCAGCTAAAATATACAAAAACTTATTATAGCTTATTGACTGTAGTTACAGTTAGTAAAATATAATTATGGAGTAGGTATATGAGAGAAGTAGTTATTGTTAGCGCATGCCGCACACCTATAGGATCCTTTGGTGGAACTCTTAAAGATACGCCTGTTGTAGAATTAGGTAGAATTGTTATTGAAGAAGTATTGAAGCGGGCTAAAGTAAGTCCTGATATAGTAGATGAAGTAATATGTGGATGTGTACTTCAAGCTGCTCAAGGACAGAACGTTACAAGGCAGGCATTATTGAAGGCTGGATTGCCTGTAACAGTGCCGGGAATGACTATTAATAAGGTCTGCGGTTCCGGATTAAGAGTTGTGGGTTTAGCTGCACAAATCATTAAAGCAGGTGATGCCGATTGTATTGTGGCTGGTGGTATGGAAAGTATGAGTAATGCACCTTACGCTCTTACTAGGGCTCGTTTCGGCTATCGAATGGGTGAAGGTAAACTTATTGATACTATGGTCAATGACGGTCTTTGCGAGGTTTCAGAAAATATTCACATGGGAATTACTGCAGAAAACATTAATGAGCAGTATAAAATAACAAGGGAAGAGCAAGATGAATTCGCTTTTCGAAGTCAAGAGCGAGCAGCTGCGGCCATAGCAGCAGGAAAGTTCAAAGATGAAATAGTCCCTGTTATTGTTAAAACAAGGAAGGGAGAAATTATATTTGACACGGATGAATATCCTCGCCAAACTACTCGGGAGCTTATAGCAAAGATGAAACCTGCCTTTAAAAAGGATGGAATGGTTACAGCAGCAAATGCCTCTGGTGTTAATGACGGAGCTTCTGCCGTATTGGTAATGTCTAAGGATAAGGCAGAGGAGCTGGGAATAAAACCAATGGCTAAAATATTAAGTTATGCTTCTGCAGGAGTTGAACCCCGCATCATGGGTATAGGACCTGTTTCTTCAACACAAATGGCACTGGCAAAAGCTAATCTACAGGTTTCGGATCTTGACTTGATTGAAGCCAATGAAGCATTTGCTGCTCAAGCTATTGCCGTAGCTCGGGATATGGGATGGGTCGATATGGAGAAGGTTAATGTAAATGGAGGTGCAATAGCGCTAGGCCATCCGATAGGGGCATCAGGAAACAGAATTTTGGTAAGTTTATTATATGAAATGAAAAAACGAGCTTCGAAATATGGCTTGGCTACTCTTTGTATAGGGGGTGGAATGGGTACTTCGTTAATCGTAGAGAATTTACAGTAAAAGCAAGATGGAATTAAATTAACAAGAAGCCTAACTTTTTATAGTTAGGCTCAGATCATTGACAAACCCGCAATTTTAGCGGGTTTGTTATATATATAGAATATACATAAT
>CZCB01003027.1_pt1 | contig 23865 bp, 27 predicted proteins | sample 591991 | NCBI WGS metagenome assembly CZCB01 (sample SAMEA3556809, study PRJEB10932) | anaerobic digester metagenome
TTACATATGGAAACTTGTATTTTAAATGGCCAAAAATTGTATTTTCATATTGCCAAACACACTTATCTAATATGGATAAGGTTAGTTACAAAGGTTTAATAAATGAATGCTTTAGAAAAATAAGAAATTATTCATTTAAAGACAGACTGAAACATCTTACTGATAGCTTTAAAGGAGAAGTATTCTTAAATTCTAAACATAAGGAAAAGTACTATCGTGTGATTTATGAACAGGATCTTGATATCTATGATATATCTCCAAGATATATTGCTGTCATATTTCTCCTTACTTCTGATGAGACTCTATGGAATCTACTAGAGCATACAGTAAAACCAAATGGATTTGATTTTAATAAGTGTAACCTTAAACTAATAAGTATAGAAGGCTATGCCATATACCAAATGGCTAAAACCATATGGACAGGAAAAGAAAGTATAGAGATCAGTGAAATAGCCGATGTGGATTTAATTGATGATAAGGTCTTTAAGGCAATCATTAATGCTTCACTAATTACAAGGTATGGTACAGATATATTTTTAATTACAAAGTAGAATGGAGGAATAAGACTTGAATATTACAATTAAAAAATCTAATGGAGAAAATGAAAAGACTAGAACCATTTGGTTTCCCATTGAAGAAGAAAATCTAGGTAAGATATGCAGTGAACTAGGAATAGAAATGACTATAGAACCAAATTGTTATATTGAAAATAGCATGGATAGAAACTTCCTAAACATACTGCATGATAAAAATTGTAATATAGATGAGCTGAACTATTTAATGAAAAGGCTGGATGGATTTGGTCAAAAGGAGATAGAAAGATTTTTCGCTGCATCCTTTGCAGAAAATCCTAAGACAATGACAGAGTTAATAAATTTAAGTTTTAATATGCATTGTTATAGTCTTGTATCCGACTTTAATAATCTGGAAAAGGTGGGAAAAGATTTATATCTAACAGAGAGGCAAGCAGTATCGACAAAAGAATTAGATGAGCTTGACGGTGAATCATATGCAATGGATGTAATAAAAAATAATCCTAATCCTATAATCACACCATATGGAGTCCTATATAAAAATAGCAATCTACCTGAGCAAGTATATAATGGAAAGCAGTTCCCTCCATATATATGGAAAGAAACAATAGCAGCAGTACAGCTGACTGCAAAGGGAGAGAATGAATATATCTATCTTCCTTGTTATGATATTGAAGTTGAAAAGGCACTGATGAGATTAGAAACACCTTATCTTCATGATTGTGAGGTGGTAGTTGATAGCCATAGTTTTCCCGACAATATACTAAATATTGTTTCTGCAAATACAACATCAGTAATTAAGGTGGATGCCTTAAACAATTTAGCAAAGCATTATAGTGAGATGGGAAGTCAAGATACAAGATATTTTGAAAAACTTATGGATCATATTAAGCCTCGAACTATTGATGAAGTATTTGCACTTGCAGAATCCATGTATGAATTTGAACTCTTTGATGATATTAAAGATATAGAAAGCTATGGAAGATATATGATATGCGAATCAGGACGTTTTGAATTCGATCCAAATCTTGAAGAATACATTGATTTTAAAAGATATGGCAGAGAAAAAATGGCACAGGAAGATGGAGCATTTTCAAATAAAGGATACATTATTTATCATGGATACAATCAAAAACTTGCCAATTTATTATTCGAAAATCTAGGAATAATGATTCCTGAAGAAAGAGAACTAAAGACATTAAAGCTATATATGCCCCTTACAGTTAATATTTACGAAATAGAAAATCAGCATGGATATCGTGAAATATCAAATGAACCTATAGAATTAGATAGCAGTGAGTTAATATACAATATGGATGAAATATTAGAAGCTATTGAAAAAAGCAATCTTCCGGGAGAAGAGCAAAGAGGACTGATGAAATATTATGATGCCAAAGATAGTGTTAATTCTAAGGTTTCAAAATATGTATTTACTGTAGAAAAAGTTGGAGAAGAAATAATGGGGGTGGCTATACTTACATTAAATGATGATTTAACCTCTTCAGAGCTTGAAAGGATTAAAGATGAAATAATTGGACAGGCTGCAGATGGCTGGGGTGAGTCTTTTGAGCAAAGAGAAATAAGCACAGATATGGGAGACATCTATATAAGTTTCTGGAATAGCAGTAAGAGCTGGTTTATTAAAACAGCAGAAGAAATGGGAATAAATCAAAATCAAATAATGGGAGGGATGAAATTTGAATAATAGAAATCAAGTAGAAAAAATTAAAAAGATGTACCCTGCAGGAACAAGAATAGAGTTACTTTCAACCATGGATGATCAGCAAGGAGTTGAGAAAGGGACTAAAGGTACAGTGATTCTGGTAGATGATATAGGAACTATACACATGAAATGGGATAATGGCAGAGGCCTTGGTCTTATTCCCGAAGAAGATAATTTCAAAGTCTTATCCAGACCACAAGAAGAAATCAAAGAATCAGAGGAACATTCCAAAGAACAGTCCCATGGCATGGGAGGTATGAGTCTATGAGAGATTTAAATTATATGTGGAAAAGGCTTGAAGGAACAAAAGAAGAAAAAGCCTACCTAGATAAGCGGTTTAATGAAATGTCAGTTAAAGAGCAATATGTTTTAGAGGGTGCAATTCAAATTATTGGAATATATACTGCAGCAGATATGATTAATCTTACTGAACAGTTAAGCAGTTTTGACTTTTATTATAAAGCTACCGATGAAAAATATCTTGGAGAATATGTGGCTAAACATAAGGAAGATGCATCTGATGAGATACTTCCATTTATAAATACAGAAAAACTTGGCACTGAATACCATGACGACTTTGAAGGTGCATTTACAAACAAAGGCTATACAATTGAAAGGAAAACTGTAAAACAAATTTATGATGGCTCAAACTTGGATAAGCTGACAAGGGATAATTGGACTATAAAAATTAAAGTTGGAAGTAACAAATATCCTGAGGGCTTATGGATAAACATTCCTGATTACGGATCTTTTACTTTAGAACCTGATGAGCTGGATATTGCATTAGATGTACTTGGGTTAGAGAAGTGGGATGAAGGCAATTTATTAGATGCAAAATGCATATTCCCAAATATTACAGAATTAAAAAACCAGTATGATTCCATAGAAGAATTAATTGAGAGTGGTAATAATCTAGGTTATGCTTGTGATGAGCAAGATCAAGGGAAAGATTTTTATATGGAACATTTAGAATCAGCTATGGAGATTGAAGGATGCAGCAGACTTGATTTTGCCCTTGATATATCTCAAAATCTAGATTGCTATGACTTCGTACCAAAAGGCGCTAATTTTGAAAAGTACGGAAGAATCATGGCAGAGAAACATGGAATTGTAAAACCAGATTCAATATTAGGGGAAAACTTTGACTATGTAAAATATGCCATGGCAGTTATAGAAAAGGAGGAATTAGAGCCTTGCAAGCATGGTTTTATTAAAAGAAATGAAGAGAAGTTCTACTATGAATTCAGTAAAGAGCCAGATAGCATGGAAATATTCATGTAATAGAAAACTTCTCATAGCTATATTAAGTAACTTGTGATATATTGTGGTGCTTGAAGGAGGTGCACCATGGAAGATATTATTGAAATACTGGAAGAAGCGGTAACTGAGAGACTGGAAATGGCATATTTTAAATTGATTAAGGAAAATGAGGAAGTAAAGCAAGGAGTAGAAATGGTAAAGGAATTAAGTATAAAGCTATATGAAAATACTGATATTCCAAAAGAAGTAAGAAGACAGATTGAAGACTATAAAGACATATCTGACTTTGTAGAAAGGGAGATGCAAAAACATATTTATTTAGAAGGGATAAAAGATAGAGATAAAAGATAGTATTAAACTCTTAAGATAACTTGGTGTACTAAGATAGCGCGGAAGATATCCGTGTTTTTTTATACCCAAAAATAAAAAGGCCGATTGTTAGCTGTAAATTACAGCAAAACAGTCGGCCTTTTTTTGTTGTCCAAAAACATGGAATAGGAAAAGGAGGCAGGGAGGTGGAAGAAAAATTTTTTACCTATATAAAAGAGTATCATACAGGAAAAGAAAAGGCTGTGTCCAGTGCATATCTTCAAAATAGATTATGCATCAGCTCCAGAACTGTCAGGAGACTAGTAAACCAATTAAGAAATGACGGAAGTCCTATATGCAGCGGTGACAAGGGATACTATTATGCCGCTGACAGAGAGGAACTTATTGCAAGCATCAGGCAGATGACAAGCCGAATAAAGGAGATATCCAAAGCGAGGAGAGGGTTAATCAAGGCATTGGAACATTTCCCAGATGATAGTGACCAGCTGAAATTGAACCTTGATGATAAAACAGAGGAGGAGTGATGAAATATTAATAGTTTTATGAGTTGGATAGGCGGAAAGAAGGCTTTAAGGGAGTTAATAGTATCAGTATTCCCCCTCTATTATGAACGATATATAGAAGTGTTTGGAGGCGGAGGCTGGGTTTTATTCCATAAACCTCCTTGCAATGATTTTGAAGTATATAACGATTTTAATGGACTCTTGACTAATCTCTATCGCTGTGTAAGGGAAAAACCTGATGAGTTAATAGAGGCACTGCATTTTGTGTTAAATTCTAGGGAGGATTTTGACATAGTAAAGAATGCACTTGCAAGGGATAGTCCTGCAAGTGATGTAGAAAGAGCCTCATATTTTTATCAGCTGATTCGCTACAGCTATGCATCAGGACTTACAAGCTATGGCAGTCAGCCTCATGATATGTGGGTTAATTTCCCCTTAATTGAACAGGCACATAGAAGACTTAGTAAAGTAGTTATTGAAAATAAGGATTTTGAAAAGCTGATAAGGCAGTATGATCGCCCTGTCAGCTTTTTCTATGCAGATCCACCCTATTATGAGACAGAAAAATACTATAAGAATGTCGGTGAAGATGGATTCAAAGAAGAGGATCATATAAGGCTTCGGGACACCTTAATGGATATAGAAGGGAAGTTCCTGCTTTCCTATAATGACTGTGAGTTTATAAGAAATCTATATGATGCACCAAATATTCAGATTGAAAGCTTTACCCGTATCAATAATATTAAACAGCGTTATGACAATGGTGCCCAGTTTCCAGAAATACTTATATCAAATTATGATATGCAGGAAAGGAAGGATAACAATCCTTCACAAATAAATATATTTGAAATGAATAATGAACTTTAAAATGAGGAGGAATTCCATATGAAAATTATAAAAGAAAATTCTAATAGCAATATCATTATACCAATTGAGGTACTAAAGGCTTCAAGTCTTTTAGATAGTGAAGATATTGAATTAAAATCATTGGAAAATGGATTTGTATTAATGAAAGGAACTATGAATGCAATGGAGCTTATTAAACTAGCTGAAGGGCTAAAGAGTTTATCAGAAGAGTTAATAGTACATCTTGCAGGAGTCTGTGGAAGATGTCTTGACTGTTCATACTGTGAGAAATATGAAGAATATGATGAGATTATGGTACCTGATTATCTTTTAGAAGAAGCAGGAATACCCATTGATGCAAAGCTTTGTGCCTATACAGAAGAAGATAGTGGCGAGGTGGTGGTTATGCAGGCAGATTGTGATTATGACATAGCTGATGTACCAAACTTTGTAATTGATATTTTTGAAATGTCAGGAATCTGTATCAGAGAATTAGAAGAAAAACTAATGACAGATAATATTGTCTACGGAGATGAATAATCACCAGAAAGAGTAATTATATGAGACTGGAGGTGTAGTATGAGCAGGATACAGTTAAAAAATGGACGTATCATTTATTATGGAAATCCAGCAGGTTATGTAGAGGATAATATAGCAACTGTGGACTTCATGTTCAAAAGTGAGGAATTAGAAAACTGGATTCAGCAGAGGAAATTAATACCTAAATGGAAGGAAGGAGTGTTTGAGAGATTGTCAGGAAAAGATGGACTAAATTTCAATGACCAAGAATTAATCTCACTAAAGAAATGTCGTATCTGGCAGTTAAAAACTGATGTAAGTCCAGAGAGGAAATTTATAGGATATGAAGAACTTATAAGAGCCTTTGGTGAACCTGATAAGGATAATTATAAAATTGTCTATGATGGAGAAATTGAAAGCAATGATTTGGAAGAAATCTATACAAAATTCAATTTAAATCATCCTCATGGTTTTACTGGTCACTCACTGTCCATATCTGATGTAATTGAGCTTTATGATGATAATGGCAGTGAGTTTTATTATGTGGATAGATTTGGATTTAAAGAAATTGACTTTGAATCCCAGGATCATAGACAAGACATGAATATGAGTATGTAAAATAAATAAAATGGAGGAAAGCAGAATGAGAAATATGTTTGGTAAAGTAAAGGAGTTAAGGTTAGGAAAAGTTACTGCAATAAAAACAGCAGTAAGCAACAATCGTGGAGAAGGATACATTGATACAGCAGTAAAGATACTCATTGCTGTAGTGTTAGGTGCATTGTTATTAGCAGGGTTATACATGTTATTCGGTGATGTAGTTATGCCGACCTTAAATGAAAGAATCCAAGAAATGTTCAATTATGCAGGGTAAGGGAGGAAATTTAATAATGAAATATAAATCAAAAAGAATAATTAATATCCTTTTAATAGTTTGTATTCTAATGACTAACTTTATAGGATCTGTTTTTGCTGCAAAACATATATTTTCAGATAGTATAGGGCATTGGGCTGAGGAAACAATTAATATTCTTACTGAAAGGGGAATTGTTAAAGGTTACCCTGATGGACTATCTCACCCGGATAACACTATTACAAGGGGAGAGTTTTCAGCACTCTTAGCAAGGACTATGGAGCTTGAAGCCAAAGATAGTGGGAATGTTGAACCAGCATTTAAAGATATTATAGGATATTTTGCTCAAAAGGATATAGAGGCACTTGTTAATGAAGGAATTATTATGATAGAGGACTATGGTAAGTTATATGTCCCTAATGAGCCTATTAGCCGAATGGAAATAATCAAAATGTTAGTTAGAGCGACAGTAAAAGAAAACCATGATCTAGACTGTACTAGTGATACAGGATTTATTGATGAGGATAATCTAACTAAAGATGAAGTCGGATATATTTGTCTTGGAAAACAATATAATATTATTTCAGGTTACCCAGACAGAACTATTCGTCCTGATGGTGAATCCACACGTGCTGAAGCCTTTACAATGCTCATTAGGCAGGAAAAGGCTAAAGAAAAGATTGAGGCAGATAAAGCTGATGATAAAAACAAACAAGAAGAACCTATAGATAAGGACTCGAATACTGGAAATAGCCCATCTTCAGGAGGTAGTTCAAATTATGTTCCTGCCCCAAAGTATAGTTTTGAACTTCCCATTACAGCTTATGTTGATGAAGAAATAGAAATTGTTCCTATGAGTTCAAATGTAAGGTCAGTTAAATGGGAGATTAGTAAAGAAGGTGTCCCTATAGATTTGATTTCAGCTATTGACGGAGAGCTAAAGGTAAATGGAGGTACTATTAAAATTAAATCTGCCGGCAGTTATACATTTACAGCTATAGCTGTAAATAGTAGAGAGAAAGAGATTAAGCATGAACAGAATATAGATATTTATCCCATAGTTTCTGCTGAGTTTAGATTACCTGAAACAGCCCATACAGATACTACAATAGAAGTTGACCTAGAGGTTAAAAATTTAGGAAACAACCTTGTAACATGGACAGTTCAAAGGGATGGTAAGGAAATAGAATATGATACTAGTATTACAGGAGAACTTACAAACACTGGTGGTCTGATAATGTTCAACAACATAGGGGAATACGAATTAACAGCCATTGTAACTGATGAATTAGGAAAAGAAACCATAGTAAGTGATGTAATTAAAATATATCCTGTGGGAGAAATAAAGTTAGAACTTGATAAAACAACCCATACTGACAAAAATATCACCTTAAAAACAGAAACAAAAAATATAGAAGATATGGACTTAGTATGGTCTCTTACTAGGAATGGAGAAGAGGTCGAGGTTTCAGAGTTTATTGAAGGAGATATTTTGCCAGTAGACAGTATCATAGGTTTTAAAGAAAAAGGTGTATATAATTTAACTCTTTCAGCTATAGATGAGACTGGCAGAACATTTACAGAGAAGGTATCCATTACCGTATATCCCGTAGGTTCTGCTGGTTTTTATTTGCCTGAAATATTCCATACAGATGATGAAATAAAAATTGAGGCATCCTTTAAGGAAATTGGAAATCATGATGCAGAGTGGTCACTTATTAAGGATAGCAAAGAAGTAGAAATTTCAAATTTTGTTAATGGCAACCTAAACAATGGGGGAGGAATAGTTATATTTCCTCATAAAGGTGAGTATACTCTGAAAGTTTCCTTCACTGATGATGGAGGAAGAAGATATGACTATGAGCAAGGTTTTAAAGTTTATCCTGTGCCAGATGTGGCTTATACACTAGATAAATATGCCCATACCGACAGCAATGTTAATATCGAGGTAAACAGCACAGAGCTTGATGGACTGGAAATCGAATGGCTTGTAGATAATACCTATGGTTTTCAGGATTGGGAAACTTATGTAGATGGAAATCTAAATAATTCAGGTGGAAGTATCAGGTTTAAAAGGGCAGGTGTTTACGAACTTGTTGTTAGAATCACTGATGATACTGGCAGAATATTTCTCTTTGAATCAGGAGATAAAATAGAAGTTTTACCTGTATTAGATATAGGATTTGAACTTCCTAAATCAGCTTATACGGACAGTATTATCAATATTAGAACCTATGGCAACAATAATGTACTTCCAGTAGAATGGAGCATCACTAAAGATGGCGAGGCTATATCTGAAGATCAAGCAATCTCTGGGAACTTAAATGCACAAGGGGGTAAAATTACTTTCCTTACAGAAGGAGATTATACATTGACTGTAAGGATGACAGACTTCCTAGAGAGAAGTTTTTCATATAGCCAAGAAGTAAGAATAAATCCTGTTGTTCAATATAGTTTTACCATGCCTGATTCCATTCATTATGGAAAGGAATTTGAAGTAAGTACAGTTTCTAAAAATCTTGGAATTAATGAAGTTAAGTGGACATTAGAAAAATTAGGTGAGTCGGTAAATTATAGTGGTGAACTTACAAATGACGGAGGGAAAATATCAATATCAGATACTGGTGAATTTACTCTCATAGCTACAATCATAGATGGTGAAGGAAGAGTATTCACTCACAATAAAAAGATTACTATTACTAATACTGCACCAACAGTAATACTTACAGCCACACCAACAAGAACTGCTAAGGATGGCAGGTTCTTTGTTGATATTAAGGCAACAGCTGCTGATGCAGACGGAGATGCAACCACCTTGGAATATGAAGGAACAACCAATGACAACTATTATTCAGTAGGCACGCATACAGTTCGTGTTCGTGCAAAGGATATAGCTGGAGATTACTCTCCTTGGGCAGAAAGGAGCTTTACAATAGTAAATTCAGCACCAACAGTAACATTGACAGCCACACCAACAAGAACTGTTAAGGATGGTAAATTCTTTGTTGATATAAAGGCAACAGCCAATGATGCGGACGGAGATGCTACCACCTTGGAATATGAAGGAAGAACCAGTGATAACTATTATTCAGTAGGTACACATACGGTTCGTGTCCGAGCAAGGGATATAGCAGGAGCATACTCCTCTTGGGCAGAAAAGAGCTTTACAATTGCAAACTCAGCACCGACTACTCCTGTAATTACTAGGACACCTAGCGGGAATAGTGTTGCTCCTGGTACTAATGTGACCATTACAGCTAAGAGTACTGATGCAGACAATGATCCAATTACCTACGTTTGGGAGGGACGTAATGCAGAGACACAAGTCTATCCATTAGGGAAAAATACAGTTCGTGTAAAGGCTGTGGATTCTACAGGTACAGAATCTCCTTGGGCTGCAATTGTATTCTTTGTTGCAGATTCAAACGGTGGAGGGGGTATGACTCTAACCGGTCCTGATTCAGTGATTCTAGAAAATGGATTGGAAGGTGCAACTATTAGTGAATATACATTTACTGTCCCTCCTGTATCAGGACATAGCGGAAGTGACCATGGACGTGTTCGTGGGTACAATGTATTGACCAAACAATGGGATCAGCTTGACTATGGAACGACCAGCAATGGTATCACATTCAGCAAAACTTTAAGTACTGGAGTTTATTCAAAACTAGAATTTTATTATTACACAAACCATAATTGCATGTACAACAAATCAAATATAACCTATTCAGTAAATTACCATTTTGAATAAAGAGGAGGCTAATCAATATGAAAAGAGCAATTGCAAAAACAAATGATTATATCATAAACAAGTTTATAGATATAAAATCGGTAGCTAGCAATAACAGAGGAGAAGGATATATTGACACAGCTATAAAAATTCTAATTTCAGTAGTTTTAGGAGCATTACTTCTTGCAGGGTTATATATGTTATTCGGTGATGTAGTTATGCCAACATTAAATGAGAGAATTACAGATATGTTCAATTATGCAGGTTAACAGCATCTTACAAGGGGTGCTTTTTTCTTTTCTGCTTTTGGCGGCCTCTTATGCAGATATTAAAAGAAGAGAGATTCCAGATACAGTCTGTGTGCTCCTTGTATTAGCAGGATTGATAAATTTTAGTTATATAAATCTATTGGGAATATTTGTTGCACTACCCTTTCTCATAGCAGCAGTACTGAAAGAAAATAGTATCGGTGGGGGTGATATTAAGCTAACTGCTTCAGCAAGTATTGTCCTTGGATTTTGGAAGGGGACCTATGGACTAATAATAGGGCTTAGCTCTTTAGTACTATTTTATTTATTATTTGTACTGATATCTAAGATAAAGAAAAAGCAAGTGGCAAAGAACTTATCTATGCCACTTGCTCCCTTTTTAGGGATGGGTTTTATAATCATGTATTTTATAAAATAGGAGGAAAATCATATGGGATTTTTAAAGAATAGAACAGTAATTGGAGTGATTTGTATACTACTATCACTTCTTATATGCTTTGGACTTACACCACTGTTTAATAAAGGTATGAGTCAGAAGACGGAAATTGTAAGGGTAACAAAGGAGATTAAAGCAGGGGATGAAATCACAAAGGATATGGTTCAATCTGTGGAAGTAGGAGGGTTTAATCTGCCTGAAAATGTGATTCGTAGTAAAGAGACAATCATTGGAAAATATGCCTCATCAGATTTAGGGATTGGAGATTATATTTTAAATACAAAAGTTTCAGACATACCAGCAGCTGAAAATGCCTATTTATATAATCTTGACGGAAGCAAACAAGCAATATCTATTACCATTAAGACCTTTGCCAATGGCCTCTCTGGAAAACTTCAAAGCGGTGATATTGTATCTGTAATTGCACCTGATTATAAAAAACAAGGAAAAACAGTTATTCCAGCAGAACTTAAATATGTAGAAGTAATTTCTGTAACTGCTTCATCAGGATACGATGCAAATACAGGTAATCAGATAACTGAAGATGAGAGAGAACTTCCATCAACAGTAACACTTCTTGTAAGTCCAGAACAAGGCAATATTCTAGCTGAACTAGAGGCAGATTCTAAATCTCACTTATCATTGGTCTATAGAGGAACACCAGAAAATAGCAAGAAGTTTACTGATATGCAGGAAGAAATAATAGAGAAACTCTACTCAGAAGAACAAGAAGAAATAGATGAAGAAGTATCCGAAGAAAGCATAGCTGAGGAAACAAGAGAGGGCGAGGTGGAATAAATTGCTGAATTTCAAGAAGAAGAGTATCTTTGCACGGAAGACAGAGGAAAAAACAGAGGAAGAAATTCTGCATAGAGGGGTTTTGGCTGTCTGGGGAAGTCCCGGAAGCGGAAAAACAATTCTGGCTGCAAAGCTTGCCAAGTATCTTGCAGATAAGAAAAAGAATACGGTTCTAATACTATGTGATATGACAGCACCAATGCTGCCTTGTATCTGTCCCCCATCAGACCTTGAACATGAAAAATCCTTAGGAAGTATTCTTGCTGCAACCCATGTAAACGAGGCACTTGTAAAACATAATATGATTACCCATAAGAAACTATCATACCTGACGATTCTAGGTATGCTTAAAGGGGAAAATGAATATACCTATCCTCCTTATACAGAAGTTCAAGCAGGAGATCTGATTGAGAATTTACGTAAAATAGCACCATTTGTCATTATTGACTGCGGCAGTTATATAGCAAATGATATTTTATCTGCAGTTGCACTTATGGAATCTGACTCAGTTTTAAGGTTGGCTAATTGTGATTTGAAAAGTATAAGTTATTTATCAAGCCAATTACCACTGCTTCGTGACAGTAAATGGGATACAGATAAGCAATATAAAGTAGGATCAAATCTAAAGCCGCAGCAGAGTGTTGATAATATAAGTCAAGCACTTGGAAGTGTGGCTTTTAAACTTCCACATTCACAGGAAGTGGAAGAACAATATCTTGCAGGAAACCTCTTTGCAGATTTAACAATGAAGGACAGCAGAGCCTTTCGTAAGGAAATTGAGAAGATTGCAAAGGAGGTATTTGGTTGTTAGGTAAAAAGAGAAAGAATACTGTGTTTTTAAAAGAAGCAAACCAACAAAATGTCGTATTTGAAAATACTAATTTAGCAGAAAATGAAATTATAAGCAGTGAATCCAAAGATAAAACTGTTAAGGATCCACATAAACACAAAGGGGAGTTAGGTTCTGAAAAGAGAACCCACTCCTTATTTTTTACTCCAGAATCAGAAGGAAGAGATTTCTTTACAGTTTTAAAAGATGTTCAGGAATATATTTCAAGCAATTACTCTATTCTCATTACTGATGGAACTGTGGAGGACTCTAAGGAACATTTAAAAAGATATATATCTAAATATATACAAGATAGCAGGATTTCTGTAAAAGGAATGAACAGCGAAGAACTTATCGATGCACTCTACAGTGAAATGGCTGAGTTCGGATTCTTAACAAAATATATCTATGGGAAAGGAATTGAGGAAATAGATATTAATTCATGGAAGGATATTGAGATACAATATTCCGATGGCAGATGCAAAAAACTGGAGGAGCATTTTGATTCACCTGAACATGCCATTAATGTAATAAGGAGAATGCTCCATATATCAGGCATGGTACTTGATAATGCTAGTCCTGCTGTTCTTGGGCATTTATCTAAAAATATTCGTATTGCAGTATTAAAGACTCCATTAGTGGATGAAGATGTAGGTATAGCGGCATCTATTCGTATTGTTAATCCTCACAATATGAAGAAAGAAGACTTTATAAATGGGGAAACTGCAACAGATCCTATGCTTGAATTTCTATCAGAATGTATACGTTATGGAATTTCTGTCTGTGTGGCAGGGGCAACAAGCTCAGGAAAAACAACCATAGCTGGATGGCTGCTGACTACCATTCCTGATAATAAGCGAATATTTACCATTGAGAATGGTTCCCGTGAGCTTGCCTTGGTTCGTGAAAAGGATGGAAGAGTGACTAACTCTGTTGTCCATACCATTACTCGTGACAGCGAAAATGAAAGACAAAAGATAGACCAAATTACACTTCTTGATATGTCCCTTAGATTTAATCCGGATATTATTGTTGTGGGAGAGATGCGTGGAGCAGAAGCCAATGCAGCACAGGAAGCAGCAAGGACAGGGGTAGCTGTTCTTACTACTATACATTCAAATTCTTGTGAGGCAACATACAGAAGAATGGTATCCCTTTGTAAAAGAGCAGTGGACATGACGGATGAAACACTTATGGGTTATGTAACTGAGGCCTATCCTATAGTCGTATTTTGTAAGCAACTTGAAAATAAGGAAAGAAAATTGATGGAGATTATGGAATGTGAAATATTGTCTGATGGCAGCAGAAATTATAGACCATTATTTCAGTATATTATTACTGAAAATAGAATGGAAGATGGAGAGTTTATAATTAAGGGATACCATGAACAGGTTAACAGCATATCAGAGAGCCTATCAAAAAGATTTTTAGAAAATGGAATGCCAGTCAGTACTATAGAAAAACTTAAAAAGAAGGAGGTACAAAGTCTATGAGTACCATCTTGTTAATAGCCTGTATTGGAATGATTACAGGTTTTTTTATTTTGTTTAATATCTCACCAATGGAGTTTACGGATAGTATCTTTAAAGGGTTACTGAACAAGCCTAAGAGCATTAAAGATGAAATTAATGAAATTACTAAACGAAAAAAGTTATCTTTTTTCAGACGTGACCTTGCTGAAGTTCAGGAGATTTTAAGAGTAACTGGAAGAGAGAATAAGTTTCCTATGCTTTGTGCCTTATCTCTTTTACTCTTTGCCATAGGAGTATCTATTGCCATTATTCTTGGAAATTTGTTTTTAGCTCCAGTAATGGCAATAGGTTTTATGCTTATACCATTTTGGTATGTTCGTATTACCCAAACTCATTTTAATAAAGCTATATCAGCTGAACTTGAAACAGCTCTTAGTATTATCACAACAGCATATCTAAGAAATGAGGATATTTTAACTGCTGTGGAAGAAAATATGAATTATTTAAATCCTCCCGTGCTATCTGTATTCAGGGAGTTTGTATCTAGAATAAAGCTTATAAATCCAGATATTATAGCATCTTTGCAAGAGATGAAAGGAAGAATCGACAATGCAGTCTTTCATGAGTGGTGTGATGCTTTAATTGCTTGTCAGTTTAACAGAAGTTTAAAGACAACACTAACTCCCATTGTAAGTAAATTGTCTGATATGCGAGTGGTGAATGGAGAACTTGAAAATATGGTGTTTGAACCAAGAAAAGAATTTATTACTATGCAGATATTGGTTATTGGTAATATTCCTCTTTTATATTTTCTCAATAAGGATTGGTATCATACGCTGATGCACACAGTCATGGGACAGATAATTTTATCCGTTTGCATTGCAGCCATTTTTATATCTACAGCTTTTGTAATTAAATTAACTCAGCCAATAGAGTATAGGAGGTAGATAAGATGACATTTTTAATTATTATCTTTGGAATACTCCTAGCGCTGGGACTGTTCTTTATAATGGCTGATATATTAAGACTCCCAAGTTTGGCTGCACAAAGGGCAATGCAATCTGCAGGAAAGCAGGGAAGCGGAAAGATAAAAAATATAGATATAATGATTCAAGGATGGGCAGTAAAGCTCTCTAAATACATCCCTATTGATGAGTATAAAAGAAATAGAATGGAAAATACACTGAATGCATCTGGGATAAATATGACACCAGAAGAATATATGGCATCTGCCATAGTCAAATCAGGTTTAATTGCATTGGGAGTAGTTCCCTCCTTAATAATATTACCTCTTTTAGCACCAGTTATTGTATTCTTAAGTATCCTAGTATATTTTAAAGAGATAGGGAAAGCCGATTATGAGCTGAAGGAAAAAAGGGATAAAATCGAAAGAGAACTGCCAAGATTTGTAGCAACCATTACTCAGGAGTTAAAAGCAAGCAGAGATGTATTGTCCATTTTAGAGAACTTTAAGAAAAATGCTGGTGAAGATTTTACGGATGAACTGGATATCTTAACTGCAGATATGCGATCTTCGTCATATGAGGCAGCACTTACAAGATTTGAGGCAAGAATCAACTCACCTATGTTGTCAGATATTACAAGGGGATTAATCGGGGTTTTACGTGGAGATGATGGAACTATGTATTTTCAAATGCTCTCCCATGATATGAAACAGCTTGAACTTCAAAGGTTAAAGGCACAGGCTATGAAGATACCCCCCAAGATTCGAGTGTTTTCTTTTGTAATGCTTATGTGTTTCTTAATGACCTATATGGCCATTATCATATATGAAATTATACGTTCCCTTAGTGGAATGTTTTAGGGGGTGTCTATGTGTTAAAGATTTTAAGATCCAAGCAAGGAGAGGGGTATATAGATGTGGCAGTACTTGTTCTTTGTGCCATGCTTGTTATTGCTCTTGCAGTTAGAGTATTCCCGGCTTATATTATTAAACAACAGGTAGATACCTTTGCTACAGAACTTATGAGAGAAGCAGAAATTGCAGGTAGGGTTGGAACAGAAACTACAAATAGGGAACTTTTACTTCGAGAAAAAACAGGTATTACACCAACGGTCACATGGTCGAAATCAGGAAGAATTCAATTAAATGAAGAGATAACTGTCACCGTCACTTTTGATACTAATATCGGTTTATTCGGTGGATTCGGCTCCTTTCCTATTACTTTAAGAGCTGATGCCGCCGGGAAATCAGAAGTATATTGGAAGTAGGTGAAATCTTGTATAAACTTAAAAGAATAATAACCGATAAAAAAGGTAGTTCCTTCCCCTTAATTGTTGCAGTGACTCTGTGTCTCGTAATGATTTTCACAGGAATATCTGAATATTTTAGGCTGATGATCATTGCTCAAGGTGTACGTGATGCTGTTCAGGATGCAGTCATTTCTACTGTAAATGACAACTATGATGATGTTTATCATGGAGTTCGTGAAGGCTATTCAGGAGGATATCAGCCTATAGCAGATGACTTTGAAGAATCTCTAGATTATGGGGATATCTATAATAGACTTGATGCAATTCTTGGATTAAGACAAAGCGGCGGATATCATAGGAAAACTACGTCAGATGGAAAGATGGAGTTTCAATTATGGAATTTAGATGTAGATATAAGGAATGCACCATTAGCTTCAGGTGATAGGGCAGATTCAAGGTTTGAGGCAGACAGTAGTATAATGCTTGAAGTACCCGTATCCTTTGGGGGAAGACTTCTGCCAAGTATGAGAATGAAAATAAAGACAAGTGCAGGCTATACTCCTAAATTTTAGGAATTTAAAAAATAAATAGACTTTTAGAAAATCTTGTGGTAGGGTGTGGCTTATAAGGAATATATAATTGAGATTTAAAAAGGAGGCAAAATCCTATGAAAAATATAAATGATAAGACTAAAAGGAGACTAATAGTCTCTGGTGGATTAATAATCAGTGTAATACTTATAATTTTAATAAGTGGACAGTTTAGAAAAAGGCCTATAGCAGAAGCGGAATTGCCAAATCAAAGTGAAGATTCTATAGATATTATATTAGAAACACCTGAAATTACAGAAAAAGAAGATGAAGTTATAGTACCGGAAATTGAGATTACTGATATAGAAACAAAGGATAATGGAGCAATAGATACTGGAACTGAACAGACCATTCAAGGTAATCCTGAAAAACCAAAAGAGCCTACAAAGGAACAACTTGAAGATCCAACTCAAAAACCTAATGGTGAGAAAGTGGAAACACCACCAGAACCTGTGGAACATAATAAAGTAGAGAAACCAGCAGAAACACCAAAAAAGGATGATGAGCCACAAGGTGGGGATACCAATAATAAAGGGCAGACCTACTTACCTGGGTTTGGATGGATAGAGAATAGTGGGGAAAACCAAGGTACTACAGCTGAAGATATGTATGAGAATGGAAATAAGATAGGCGATATGAATTAAATAAGAATAGCAATGTTAAACACTACAGAGATGTAGTGTTTTTTCTTTGCAGAAAGGAGAGAAAATGAAAAGAAAAATTAAGATATTAATAACGCTGATAATAATAATTAGCATAATATTTCCCGTTGTTGTATTTGCAGTTGGAGATGGGAATATAGACTCAGGCGGCGGTGGAATGGGAGATGGAACTAGTACCGATAAATGGTCTCCTGGATATGACGGTGTTCGTGTAACTGTAGTTCGTGCAAGTGATTACTCGGTAGTAACTACCCCTATCGATCTAACTAATAAGAAACCACCATCTACTATGTTTCATTTTGGTAAAGTGTCTAAACTTCAATATAACAGTGGGAGAGGTTTGACCCCTATACAAGGTGCATATTCTTATGTTAATCCATCTCAAAGCATGCCAAGAATTGTAAGTACCAATGGTAGTAACAATATTGCAGCTATAAAAAGTTATTTTACAGATGAACAAGTAATAAGGTCAATAGCATCAATCACGGGTATCGATTTCGATATTCTAATTGGCGGAGATTATAAACTGCTCCTAGAGCCAATGGCTTATTACACATTTCAAGGGGTTATGATTGCTACAACTGCAACTGAAGCTGCTATGTATGATGAACAAGTAAATGGACTGCTTAGAACTAAGATGACGTCTTTGTCCCATAAAAACTTGCCCCTTGCTATGTTTCTTGAAGTGGGTGATTTGGGATATCCTGCATGGAAGGGAAGTACTACAAAAGCAGCATCCAATGCAGATATAAAATCTTCTCTTGGACTTGGTATTGTAAGATTTACAGAGCAACCTGAGCCACCAATTGTAAGTTCATATGATTATGAATATAGAGTAAATACCGAGGTAATCACTTCAGTTATGATTAGTGGAGGACAGTCAGACCCTGACAGACCGACTCGTGTAAGTTTTATTATAGATGGAAGAACCTATAATGTTGGAAATATATATTATCCATATGGGGACTCACAGCTTGCATGGGTGAAATGGACAACTCCTGATACAGAGCAAGATATGGTAATTGATGTAGTAGTGAGTGGACCGGGCAGTACAGTAAATTCTACCATCAATGTTAAGATAGTTGACTTAGATAAAAATCCCCCACCAAATCCAGTAGCTGATGATAGAAATGACTCTTTTTCTCACTCTTCTGTTCCAAATAGAGAAGAGAAAACAACAGCTAATTGGAGTATATGGAGGCCTTGGTGGCAGGAATATTGGGTATGGCATAGTACGGGTGAAGACTCAGGTTATTGGTGCGATCATGGATGGTGGGAATTTGACCTTGAACAATACACAGCCAGACTTTCCAGTAATATGAAAATTACAAACGATAGTAAAAATCCTACTGCAAATGGAAGTACATTTAAAAGTGGATATGGAATCAATCAAATCATCACTGGAAATATGAGTACTAATCAAAGTTCAGCAATAACCTACATGCAGAATGCTGTTTCCTATTTTCCTGAATTCCAATATGAAACCTACTGGAGATTATTAGAACGTGTTTCAAGTGGAGCAAATGCTAGGTTTGAATTTAAGAAAAATAATTATTCTACTTACAAGAATCGTACACATTTTACTCCTATATGGATGCCAGATGGAGCATATACAGTGAATACTTGGCTAATAGATGCATGGACTCCTGTTGGAATGCTTTCTATGAATCTTACAGATTCACTTGAAATAAGGGGGAACTTATGGCAGGACTGGCATATAGCACCCTTGAAACCTTAAATATAACAGAAAAAGAAAGGTGGTTTTTATGAAGATAAATAGGAAATTAGTTCTGATGATGTGTTTAGTACTAATTGGTATATTGACATTAAGCACTACAGCATTGGCTTCAGGGACAGGTGATGTAGCAGGAGCAATTGAAGGCACTTGGAGCGATGCATCAGGTCAGATTAAAACAGTTGTAAACAAGGTTGTATTTCCTGCAATAGACCTCATTTTAGCAGTATTTTTCTTTGCAAAACTTGGTACTGCTTATTTTGATTATAGAAAACATGGACAATTTGAGTGGGCAGCGCCAGCTATTTTGTTTGCATGTCTGGTGTTTACACTAACTGCACCAGCGTATATTTGGAGGATACTTGGAATGTAAAGAAAAAAAGCAGGCTGAATCTATATGGGTGATAGATTCAGTCTACTCTATAAAATGACATATGTATAAAGACTTTTGAGTTTATTTAATTTCTCAATGATTAGATTTAATCAAGAAACAGTGTTACTGGTAACTTATTGATATAATAGAAAAAATAAATACCAATAGTAAAAACAAATAATATAATAACAAGAATTATGAAAATTACTCTTAAAAAGAATGACTTTGGTAGTGAATCCCAAATGGTGTTAAAAATTGTTCTTACCTTTCCTTTTTTGTCTTTAATATTTGTAGTTTCTTTATCAAAGATTTTAGCATAAAGAACAAAGAGAGAAATTATGGCATTAGCAAAAATATATACTATTTCCAATGGAATCTGGATGAAAAAGTTTATTAAAACATAAAGTAGTGTAGCTAAAACACCAAAAACGAAAGAAAAAGCCTTTAAAACTATATCTGGGTCTATTAATTGTCCAATCTTCTTGTTTTGTTCATATGATATAGAAGCCAAACAGTAACTAGAAGCATATACAATAAAAAGGGAGAGTGAGACCATCCAGCTAAGACTCTTAGTGATTAGCGAAAATAGTACAGGGAATAGTGTCAATATGAAGTTAATGACCATGTATTTTCTTCCGAATTTTTTATTAAATAGCAAATCTTTAATATTCATTTTGTTCACCCCAATTTATAGCTTATCTTCATCTCATATTAAATAATTTGATGATTATCGTTTATTTTACAAATTCTTATTCATGTTATGATACTATATTTCTCTGCTACTTTCAACAGTCTTATATAAGTATCAATTAAGCGTGCTTTATATTTAACAATTTAGAAAGATATTAGCTTATTTGTACATGATGTACCTTTTTTTATTTCAGAGAACGAGGAGGTGATAAAAATGTTTATCTGGGATTTTCTCTTAGGTGATGTAATGGATCAAATTATAGACTGGTTTTATGGTCAGCTTGTAGGGTTTCTAGCTGACTTCTTTGCTCAAATGGGAAATATGGGAGTAGAGCTTTTTGAGATGAGTTGGGTTCAGTCAATTGTTTTATTCTTTTCTTATCTCGCATGGTCACTTTATGGAACAGGACTTGTGGTGTCTTGCTTTGAAACGGGGATTGAATACCAATACGGCAGATGGAGTATTAAGGATGCAGCCTTAAATGCACTTAAAGGATTTATGGCAGTCAGTCTTTTCACTACTGTACCAATAGAATTATATAAGTTATCGGTTAATTTACAAGCAAGTTTAACAGCAGGTATTACTGGTTATGGCAGTGGGATAGGTGAACTGGCAACATCTATTATTGGGCAGTTAAATAATATAGGAGATGTTACAAATGTTGGCGGTTCAGGAATATTTGGTGGGATTTCTATGATAACAAGTCCGTTTATGGCTCTCTTCATTATTATTCTAATGGGATATGCAGTTATTAAAGTGTTCTTTGCAAATCTAAAAAGAGGTGGAATTTTGCTTATACAGATAGCAGTTGGAAGTCTGTATATGTTTTCTGTCCCCCGTGGCTATATTGATGGTTTTATCCAATGGTGCAAGCAGATAATCGGATTGTGCCTTACTACATTTCTTCAGGCAACAATACTAACTGCAGGACTTATGGTGGTAAAAGATCATGCGTTGCTCGGGCTTGGATTAATGCTATCAGCAGGGGAAGTACCAAGGATTGCTGGAGCATTTGGGCTAGATACATCTACCCGTGCTAATATGATGAGTGCAGTTTATACAGCACAGGCAGCTGTTAATACAACAAAAACTATAGTACAAGCAGTACCAAAATAAAGATGAAACAAGGAGGATTTAATGAAACTAATATATGTTGCATCTCCCTATAAAGGAGATATAAAAAAGAATATAGAATATGCTAAAGAGGCTTGCCGATATGTATTAAAACAAGGCAATGCCTTTTTTTGTCCACATCTTCTCTATCCTCAAATTTTAGATGATAATAATCCAGAAGAAAGAAGATTAGGAATAAATATTGGAAAAGAACTTTTAGCTAAATGCGATGAACTATGGGCATTTGGAGGACATATTTCTCATGGAATGTTTGAAGAGATTGAGCTTGCTAGAAAGATAGGAATTCCTATAAAAAGAATTATGCAGCTTGATTTTGAAATAGAAGATCAGGAATTCTTAAAGTTAGGGATGTATTGATGATTACATTGGGAAGTCTTTTCGATGGGATAGGAGGATTTCCCCTTGCTGCTGTCCATAATGGAATTATCCCTATATGGGCAAGTGAAATAGAGTCCTTTCCCATAGAAGTGACTAAAATAAGATTCCCTGACATGCTCCATGTGGGAGATATTACAAAACTAAAAGGAGAAGAATTGCCTCCTGTAGATATCATAACAGGAGGTTCACCATGTCAAGATTTATCTGTTGCAGGTACAAGAGCAGGACTTGCTGGTGAACGTTCAGGTTTATTTATGGATCAAATAAGAATAACAAAAGAAATGAGGTATGCAGATGCAAGAAGAGGAAAGGCAAATCACCTTATCAGACCTCGATACTTCGTTTGGGAGAATGTCCCTGGAGCATTCTCAAGTGCAGGTGGAGAAGACTTCAAAGCAGTCCTTGAAGAAACCGCAAGAATTGCAGACAGCACCATATCAATACCTAGACCTCCGGGAGGGGTATGGAAATCTGCTGGGTGCATATTGGGATACGAATTCACTATTGCTTGGAGAGTTCTCGATGCTCAATACTGGGGTGTCCCCCAAAGACGTAAAAGAATCTTTCTTGTCGCAGATTTTGGAGGACGCACCGCACCCAAAATACTATTTGAGCAGGACAGCATGTTTGGGGATACTGAGGAGATCTAAAGTAAGAGGCAAGGAACTTCCTAAACAATTAAGAATAGCTTTAGAAATTCAAGGTGAAGTGGAAGATGGAGAAAGAGAATCTAGTGATAATATAATTACTGAATATAAGGCATACCATATTAATCAACGCAATGAGGGAATTGATTTAAATGGAATTTCAGGAGCCTTGATGGCAACTCAAAATATGCAGATGCAGACTTTTGTTGCAGAACCTATGCTATGTCTAAATGATCAGGGTGGTGACCGAATGGACATAACAGAGAATATCACCTCCACACTAAGAGCCAGTATAGGAGGAAATCAGCCCATAGTGATATCATCCCAGCAAGGTTGTTCAGAAATATGTATTGACCTTTGCCCAAGCATTCCATCAGCAGCAGGAGCAAGTGAGAACAATCAACCTATTCTATTCGATAATCATGGAAAAGATTGCAGATACAATGGGCCTCTTGATGTAGCACCAACAATAGCTGCAACATACGGAACTGGTGGTAATAATGTACCACTAGTATCAAAGCAGATTGTATCAGACAGTTATTGTATTGCAGGAAACACCATAGACAGGAAGGATCACAATGGCGGAAATGGATGTGGATTTCAAGAAAACATCAGCTATACTCTTACTACAAGTGATATACACGCTATCTGCCATCCCAAATCTAAAACCTATCAAAATACAGTAGGAGCATTATGTGTAGAAGATGAAAAAGGCAATGGAAATCAATATGTCAGTCAAGATAAATGTATTGTAGATAGTGAGAAAATGATTTTTGCACAGTCAGAATTTGCCAATTACAAGGAAGGATGTGGAACACTTCGGGCAGGAGGTGGAGATAACGGAGGAGGAAGTGAAAATCTAGTAACCACTAAGAAGCTTGTACGGAGATTAACACCATTGGAATGTGAAAGACTCCAAGGCTTTCCTGATGGATGGACTAAAATAGAAAAATCATCAGATAGTGCAAGATATAAAGCGCTGGGCAATAGTGTAGCAATTCCTTGTGTAGATTATATTATGCGAGGGATTGCTTATTTTATGAAGAATTTTAATGGGGAAGAAAGAAAAGATTAAAATGCAACTAAAAGTAGCAAAATGAACTTTCTAGTTGGTTGAATATTGATAAATTGCAGGATAGAATATAGTCATAAGATAAGGAGGGATTATCTATGACTATATATTTTAAAGAAAATCTGATGGAAATAAGAAAGAGAAAAAACATTACTCAAGAAAAACTAGGGGAATTATGTGGTGTTTCAAGGCAGGCAGTTACAAAGTGGGAGAGTGGTGAGAGCTTGCCGGATCTGTATAAATTAGATGAGATAAGTGATGTATTAGG
>CZCB01008895.1_pt1 | contig 23800 bp, 20 predicted proteins | sample 591991 | NCBI WGS metagenome assembly CZCB01 (sample SAMEA3556809, study PRJEB10932) | anaerobic digester metagenome
GGAATATAGGGCTTTGCCCGCATATGAAAAACCACGCGTTTGACGCGTGGATGGTTTTTTTTTGCTTCGTATCTCGACAAAGCTAACCATTTTGCATGAAATCATGCCGGATGGTTAGCTTTTCATCTTTGCGTCAGAAATCAGATAAGCAAGAAACAGGTTACGAGCGGATTTCTGTTTATATAAAAAGTTGAAAGTAGACAATTATCATTTTGTTATTTTATTTCTTGTCTACATTGGGATCTGAAAGTAGCCAACTTTCATTCCGCATAATTAATTGTTGTCTACTCCAGAGCATAAAAATAAACAACATTAATTGTTTATCATAAATTCTTGTCTATTTTGTAGGCCAAAAATAGACATAAATAATTTGCATCTTAATTTCTTGTCTAACTTGAGGGTTCCAATTAGACAGATTCCGGTCACGGTTCCTGACAATTGTCTACTTTTGAAAGGCAAGGTAGACAAGATTTCGCTATTGACCATTATTTTTGTCTATATAAATAGGGTAATAGTAGCCATGTTTTAAATAAGGACGAAAGTTCTTGTTTACAAAGGTTGTAAAAAGTGTCAGACACCGAATACAGACACCAAATACAAAATTTGTTAATCGGGCACAAATAATTTAAATATTTATTGACAATAAGAACAAAAACCATTATTATGAAACGAAAAGCGTAAAAGTATACTAATATTAATGAAGGTGGTGCGAAACTTTATGAACAAGAAAAAGAAGGCATTTTTTTTATTTCTGACATTTATTCTCGCCTTAGGTTTACTGGTCGGCTGCGGTGGCGGCGGAGCAGATAACGGGGGCGATGAGGGTGAAACCCCTACAGAAGTAAAGATCGGTATTAACTATGAGCTTTCCGGTGAAGTTGCCACATACGGTCAAGCTTCAAAAGACGGTATTATGATGGCTTTTGATGAGATCAATGCTGCAGGCGGAATCAACGGTATAGAAATTGTACCGATTATTCAGGATAATAAATCAGAATCAGCTGAAGCCACATCCATTGCTACCAGGCTAATGACCCAAGAGGGCGTAGTTGCCTGCCTCGGACCTGCCACATCCGGAAACTTCATGGCTACAATTCCTGTAGCAATGCAGAACAAAATTCCTGTCATCTCCGCTTCTGCTACGGCAGACGAGGGAGTAACCACCGACGCGAAGGGCAATGTTAACGAGTACGTTTTCCGTCTCTGCTTCAACGACTCCTTCCAAGGTGTTACAATGGCAACCTTTGCATTGAACAACCTCAACGCTACAAAAGCAGTAATCATTCAGGATAAGTCCAGCGACTATGCCGAAGGTCTTGCCAGGAACTTCACGGCAACCTTTGAGGCCGGCGGCGGCACCATCGTTGCTCATGAAGGCTATGTTGCCAAGGATAAAGACTTCAACTCAATCTTAACCAGCATCAAGGGCAAAGACTTCGACGTAATCTTCATCCCCGGATACTATCAGGAAGCCGGACTCATTATCAAGCAGGCCAGAGGCCAAGGCATTGATGCGCCCATTCTCGGTGCAGACGGATTCGATTCTCCGGTGCTGCTGGAGCTTGCCGGACCGGAAGCTTTGAACAACATCTACTTCTCCAACCACTATTCATCTCTTGACGAGGATCCCCTGGTACAGGAATTCATCGAGAAGTTTACGGATAAGTACGGTTCCGAACCCAACGCATTCCACGCATTGGGATATGACCTCGGCAAGTTCATCGCTGATGCCATTGCACGTGCCGACTCTCTTGATCCCGAGGCCATCAAGGATGCGCTGGTCGCTACAAAAGGATTTGTAGGAGTTACAGGATCCTTCGATATGGGTGAAGATCACAACCCGATTAAAGCGGCTGTGGTAATCGAGCTTAAGGACGGAGCTCAGGCCAGCAGTATTAAAGTAGATCCGCAATAATAGAGCGATAAAAGCAGTAATAAAATGGTGCGCATAAAGGCGTTCTGCGGGTTTGACACGTCAAGAACAAATATAGTATTATATTTAGGTTAGGGTGACAAACTCTAACCTAAATTATTCATTTTGCAGTTGTTTACATCACAGCGCACGAATTTATAGCTTGGAGGTACGAATCTTGGATCAATTCATGCAGCAGATGGTAAACGGTATCTCCTTAGGCAGTATTTACGCATTGATTGCCTTGGGCTATACCATGGTTTACGGAATTATCAAGCTGATCAACTTCGCTCACGGAGATGTTTACATGATCGGCGCTTATATCGGCTTTGCGGCAACCACCTATGCGCAGTTGGGCTTTTTACCCGCACTTCTCATTTCCATGGCCGCATGCGCGGTGCTGGGCATGACCATAGAGCGCATAGCATACAAGCCCCTGCGAGGGTCCACCAGAATTGCGGTGTTGATCACGGCCATCGGTGTTTCCCTATTCCTTGAATACGTTATGATGTTCTTCGTAGGTGCCGAGGTCAGGTCTTATCCGGTGCTGTTGTCCAATAAAGTCTTCCACCTGGGTAATGTGTTAATTAACACGCAACAGATATACATAGTTGTTACGGCCATTGCTCTGATGATCCTCCTTCAGTTCATCGTGCACAAAACCAAGACGGGAAAGGCCATGCGGGCAGTATCCATCGATCGGGATGCGGCTCAGCTCATGGGCATCAAAGTCGACAACNNGCTGGAGCGGCGGGTGTACTGGTGGGTATCTATTATAATTCTATAGATCCGCTTATGGGAATCATGCCCGGACTGAAAGCGTTTATCGCCGCCGTCTTCGGCGGAATCGGAAACATTCCCGGCGCCATGATCGGCGGAATGGCCATCGGCATCATGGAAACCCTGGTATCCGGCTATGGGTATTCCCTGTACCGTGATGCGGTGGTGTTCGCATTCCTCATCCTTATTCTGATCTTGAAGCCTTCCGGACTACTGGGCAAAAACATTAGAGAGAAGGTGTAGAGATGAAGGCATTATCGAAGAAAAATTTATTGATACTGGGAGGCTTGCTGCTGCTTTATGCCGCAGTATTAGGTCTTATCATCACAGGCATTATTAATCCTTTTTATGAGATTACCCTTGCGCTGATCTGCATCAATATCATCCTCGCCGTGAGTCTCAACCTGGTTACGGGCTTTACTGGACAATTCTCCCTGGGTCATGCGGGATTCATGTCTATCGGCGCTTATACCTGCGCCATCATCAACATGCAGATGAACTCCATGGCAGGATTTCTTATCGGTTTGTTTGCAGGGGCGGTATTGGCCGCGCTTGTAGGGATACTTATCGGCATCCCCACCCTGCGGCTGAAAGGAGACTACCTGGCCATCGCCACCCTGGGCATGGCGGAAATCATTCGTGTAATATTTCTTAATTTGGAAATCACCAACGGCGCAGCGGGGTTGAACGGTATTCCACGGTTCACAAACTGGACCTGGCTCTTTATATTCACGGCTGCGTCGGTGGTTCTGATAAATAACTTTATACGGTCTTCCCAGGGCAGAGCCTGCATCTCCATCCGTGAAGACGAGATCGCTGCCGAGTCCATGGGGATTAACACCACCAAGTACAAGGTAATGGCTTTTGCCATCGGTGCGTTTTTCGCGGGAATCGCAGGTGCGCTGTATGCTTCCTATTTCTACTTCATCAAACCGGGACTTTTCGGTTTCCTCAAGTCCATCGATATTCTGGTCATCGTGGTTTTGGGCGGAATGGGCAGCATCACCGGATCGGTTATTGCGGCTACCTTGCTGGCCTTAATCACCACATTCCTTCAGTCCTTTACGGAAATTCGAATGATTCTCTATGCCGTCGTGCTGATCGTCATCATGATTTTCCGGCCGAAGGGACTCATGGGGACCACGGAAATTACCGATATATTGCGCTTCCGGTTCGGAAGAAAAGAAGAGAGAATACAGTAAAAGGAGGGGCGTTAGATGCCGTTACTGAAAGTAGAAAAACTGACGAAATCCTTTGGCGGTCTGACAGCCGTCTCCAATGTGAGCATAGAAATTGAAAAAGGTGAGCTCGTAGGCCTCATCGGTCCCAACGGAGCCGGCAAAACTACGGTTTTCAATCTGTTGACCGGCGTATATGTTCCAAGCTCAGGAAGCATCCTTTTCGAGAAAGAGACTCCTATAACCGGACAAGGAGACTCGAGCAGTGAAGGGAGCGCGGCTGGGGAGAAGACCGTAATAGAGCTGGCCGGGATGAAACCGTATAATGTAACCAAGCAGGGCCTGGCCCGGACTTTCCAGAATATACGCCTTTTCAAGGACTTGACGGTGTTGGACAACGTGCGCATCGCCATGCATCACAACATTCATTACGGCATGTTTACTTCGTTTTTGCGCTTTAATAAGTTCTACAGCGAAGAGAAGCGGATGCTTGAGGAAGCGGAACAACTGCTTAAAATTTTTAACCTGGAAGATAAGAAAAACGAGCTGGCGAAAAACCTTCCTTACGGCGAGCAGAGGCATCTGGAAATCGCCAGGGCTCTGGCTACGAAGCCATCCCTGCTGTTGCTTGACGAGCCGGCGGCGGGAATGAATCCCAAGGAGACGGCAGCGCTGACGGAGCTGATTAAATGGGTCCGCAAGGAATTTGACCTTACCATTCTGCTCATCGAGCACGACATGTCATTGGTCATGAAAATCTGTGAACGCATATATGTGCTGGATTACGGCATGCTGATCGCTTCCGGAAAGCCGGAGGAGATCCGGTCCAATAAACGCGTTATTGAGGCTTATTTAGGGGAGGAGAACAGCAATGCTTGAGATTAAAAACCTGAACGTTCATTACGGCGTAATCCATGCACTGAAGGACGTCTCCCTGACAGTAGATAAGGGAGAAATCGTTACGCTTATCGGGGCAAACGGAGCGGGAAAGACAACCACACTGCGGACAATCTCCGGCCTTATAAAAGCTACCAGCGGTCAAGTGATTCTGGAAGGGAAGGACATCACAAATCTTCCTGCGCCCCAAAGAGTGGAGCTGGGCTTATCCCAAGTTCCGGAGGGCAGGAGGATATTCCCCGAAATGACCGTGCTTGAAAATTTGGAATTAGGCGCTTTTTTAAGGAAAGATAAGCAGGGTATAAAAAAGGATATAGAACACATTTACGAACTTTTCCCCATCCTGGGGGATAGAAGAAAGCAGACGGCAGGCACCCTTTCCGGAGGAGAGCAGCAGATGCTGGCAATAGGCAGGGCTCTCATGTCAAAGCCCAGGCTCCTTCTTTTGGATGAGCCTTCTATGGGACTTGCACCGCTGCTCGTCAGAGAGATCTTCGAGATCATCAAGAACATCAACAGTGAGGGGACGACGGTACTTCTGGTGGAACAAAACGCCAGTATGGCTCTATCCATCGCAAACAGAGCATATGTATTAGAAACCGGATCTATCGTTATTACCGGTACGGGTGAAGAGCTGATGAAGAGTGACAGAATCCAGAAAGCCTATCTAGGCGGATAGTAGAAGGAGGGGTCCTGATGTATGTAAAGAACAGAATGACTGCCAATCCCTATACGATTGAGGCAGACGCGCCGATTACCGAGGTCATCGAGCTGATGCGGCAAAAGAATCTCAAGAGAGTGCCCGTGGTTCGGGGAGACCGGGTCGTGGGGATGCTGACGAATACGGATATTCAGAAAGTTTCTCCTACAAAAGCCACAACGCTGAGTATCTATGAACTTAATTATCTGCTATCCAAGACCAAAGTCAGCGATGCCATGAGCAAAGAGGTCATTAGTATCGGCCCCGACGCCCTTTTAGAAGAAGCCGCATTGCTCATGCGGGACAATAAAGTGGGTACCCTTGTAGTGGTGCAGGAGGACGGGAAGCTGGTGGGAATCATTACAGAGAGCGATATCTTTGACGCTTTCATTGACTTGTTCGGATTCCGCAATGCAGGCAGCCGGATTACCATAAATGCCGCAGACGTACCGGGAGCGCTGGCTGACATCGGGCAGATATTCAGTTCGGAAGACGCCAACATTACCCATATCGTTGCCTACCGCGGAACTGCCGGAAGAAGCGATGTGGTGATACGAACAAATGCAATAAATACGGAATCAATCGAAAAGAAGCTGGAAGAAAACGGCTACAAAGTAATAGATGTTATTCACAGCCAGGAATAAATAATAGTTATCATATATTGAGTGTTCACCACACGGGGGAAAACCCCGTGTGTGACTTTTAAGGCAAGAAAAATTATGGTGCATTAATTATTTGTAGCTTAATCTTACATCCAAAAGAATGTTCAGAAAAGGGAATGGTCGAATGAAAGTAGTAGCTGCAACGAAGAATAAGCATAAGGTGGAAGAAATCAACGCTATTATCGGACCTTTCGGATTTGAGGTCGTATCCAGGGAAGAGGCGGGCATACCGGATATTGAAATTGAAGAGGACGGAACCACCTTTGAGGAGAACTCCCTGAAAAAAGCCATGGAAATCCATAAGATGTGCGGCTTGCCCACTATAGCCGACGATTCCGGATTGATGGTGGATGTCCTCGACGGAGCTCCCGGTGTTTATTCCTCAAGGTTTGCGGGAGAGGAGGGTAACGATGCAAAGAACAACGAAAAGCTGCTCCGGCTTCTCGCAGACGTGCCTTGGGAAAAAAGACGGGGAAAGTTCGTTTCCGTGATCACCATGGTTTTTTCTCCCGACGATGTATTGGTTGCAAGGGGCGAGTGTTACGGACATATACTATATAGCGCCCTGGGAGAAAACGGGTTCGGTTACGATCCGCTCTTCGCTCCGGACGGGTATGAGGAAAGCTTCGGCCAACTGCCAAAGGAAGTCAAAAACCAGATCAGCCACAGGGCGAGAGCTTTACAGGCTCTTCAAAAGCAGCTGCGGGACAGGGTCGGATGATAATGAATAAAAAAAGGGTCAAAAATGTTCTGATAAATGTATTCGTTAGAATGAGAAAGCCGTATTATCAAGGAGTGGCCGCTGAACTGGCCTTCTTTTTCCTCATGTCTATGGTGCCTCTTTTTATCATTACCGGTGAGCTCATGGGCATTTTCGCTCTTCCCGTGGATGTGATAGGAAGGATGTTGGAAGAATACATTTCGGCAGAGGTTGTGAAATCGTTGACTGAATATATGGATTACACGCCATCGGGAACCATAAGCGCTCTGTTTATCCTCTTCGCCCTCTGGTCCGCTTCCAAAGCCCAGTATTCGCTCATAAGGATAGCGAATTATACCTACACCGGATTGAATTCCGGCAAAGGCTTCTTCAGGGAACGGCTGCGCGCCATGTTTACGGTGATTATAACTATTTTCCTTATGGCCTTCGGTCTGGCAATTTTAGTTTACGGAAAGCCCATAATGGATGTGACCAGCCTTTATGTGGAGGAAATTCTGAAGGTTCCGCTTCATTTTTACGAGGTCTGGTATATCCTGCGCTGGCCGCTGGGCATAGCCCTATACTTTTTCGGCATTACCTTCATCAATTACATCCTTCCCAGTGAAAAGATCGCCTTAAAAAAAATCATCCCGGGGAGCGTATTGACTTCCGCCGGGATGTTGGTGGTCACGTGGGTTTATTCGTTTTACATGTCCAGGTTTTCTAATTACGATATTTTTTACGGGGGACTTGCCTCAGTAATTGGTCTATTGATCTGGTTTTATATTCTCGGATACGTCATGGTCATCGGCATCGTTTTCAACGCCGCTCTCGAGGAGACCCGAGAAGAGATTTAGATGACGCGAACGGATATAATCCCTTCGAAATCCAGCGCTTTTTTAATCTCTTGCTCATCCACCTTTGAATCAAGATCCACCAGGGTAACCGCATAATCGCCTTTGCTGCGGTTGATCAGGTCGCTTATGTTGATATTCATATCGGCTAAAACGCCGGTAATCCTTCCAAGCATGGAGGGGATGTTCTTATTCAGAACAACAAGGCGTGCCGGAGTGGAGGGGAGCCCCAGACTGCAGGTTGGGAAGTTGACGGAATTGCGGATATTTCCGTTCTCCAGATAGTCGATCATTTCCTCCGCAGCCATTACGGCGCAATTATCCTCCGATTCGCGGGTTGACGCCCCCAGGTGAGGAATGCAGATGATCTCCTCCCTGTCGAGGAATTTCTCGTTGGGAAAATCGGTGACGTAGGTGCGGATAATGCCTTGGTCAATGGCTTCCAACACATCGTCTTCCTTTACGATCTGATCCCGGGAGAAGTTAAGAAGGCAGACATCTTTTTTCATGAGCTTGAATCGCTCTTTATTGATCATTTCCTTGGTGTTTTCCATAAAAGGAACGTGGATGGTCACATAATCGCAAAGGGGCAGAAGGGAATCCAGGGCATCTACGAGCTGCACGGAAGAGGAAAGCTCGTGAGCGGAAGCGATGGAGAGATAAGGATCATATCCGTACACTTTCATGCCCAGGCATTCGGCGGCATTAGCCACCATTACTCCGATAGCGCCCAGCCCGATGACGCCGAGGGTTTTACCTTTTATTTCGTGCCCTGCGAATCTGGACTTGTTCTTTTCCACGGTCTTTGGGATGTCGGATGTGGAGGTCAGGCTCTTTGTCCATGCGATGGCACTGGTCAGGTTCCTCGCTGACATGAGCAGCCCTGTCAGAACCAGTTCCTTGACGGCGTTGGCGTTGGCACCGGGGGTATTGAAGACCACGATGCCTCTTTTCGAGCAGACGTCCAGAGGGATGTTGTTGACGCCGGCGCCGGCCCTTGCTATGGCCAACAGGTTATCGGAAAAGTCCATAGACCTCATGTCATGGCTTCTGACAATAATTCCATGAGCCTCATCCAGATTATCCACGAACTCGTAGTTGTCGCTAAAGCAGGCAATTCCTTTTTCTGAGATTTTGTTGAGTGTTGCTATCTTAAACATTTGCTGATGCTCCTTGTCTATCTTATGTATACTTATAAGCGTTTTGATTCTGATTGTAAAGCGAAGTTGCAAAAGGTGTCAGACACAATTTGCAATTGTTATTGTTTTTGGAGCGTAGGGTTGCACTCCAGCGAGTACAAGCAAGTGCCAACCAGGCAGGACGGACCGTCTAGATCGTACGGCACGCAGCGCGTAGCCGTCGAGCGGGAGGGTAACCCTGCGCTCCAAAAACTAAACGCAATTATCCGTTCTGCTTTTCAAACTTCTTCATGAAATCCACCAAAGCCTCCACCCCTTCGTAAGGCATGGCGTTATAGATGCTGGCGCGCATGCCGCCTACGCTGCGGTGACCGCCCAGGTTGACAAGACCGTGTTCCTTGGCTTCGGCAATAAACTTTTTGTCCAAGGCCTTATCGCCGGTGACAAAGACCACGTTCATCAGGGAGCGATCCTTTTTGGCCACCGGGCAGCGGAACAGTGAGCTCTCATCGATGGCATTATATAGGAGTGCGGCCTTTTCCTCGTTTTTCTTTTGCATGGCTGCTACTCCGCCCTGTTCCTTGATCCATTGGAAGGTGAGCCCCGCCATATAGATGGAATAGCAAGGAGGCGTGTTGAACAGGGAGCCGGCGTCGGCATGAGTCTTATAATTCAACATGCTGGGAGTGTCTGACGGTGCATGTCCGATCAGGTCTTCCCGGATAATGACAATGGTCAGCCCGGCGGGACCGATGTTTTTCTGCGCTCCTGCAAAGACCAGGCCGAACTTGGTGATGTCCAGTTCCTCGGATAGAATCATGGAAGAGAGGTCAGCCACCAGCGGGACATCCCCCACATCGGGAAGGGACGTGTATCTTGTGCCGTAGATTGTATTATTGTATGTGATGTAGAAATAATCTGCGTCTGCCGTAAAATCTTCTTTTTTCCATTCGGGGATATAAGTGAAGGTATCCGGTTCCGATGAAGCCACTATATTCACTTGTCCCAGCTTGGCGGCTTCCTGAGCCGCTTTTTTTGCCCAGCTTCCTGTTATAATGTAATCTGCTTTTTTGGAATTCCGAAAGAGGTTTATGGGCACCATGGAAAACTGCAGATAAGCTCCGCCCTGCAGAAACAGTACTTTATAGGAATCCGGTATTTTCATCAGATCCCTGAGATCCTGCTCGGCCAATTCGATAATCCGGGCGAACTCCTTGGAACGGTGGCTCATCTCCATGACAGACATGCCGCTGCCCCGGTAGTTGGTCATTTCTTTTGCGGCTTTCTCCAATACCGGAAGAGGCAAGGTGGAAGGTCCGGCAGAAAAATTGTAAACCCTTTCTGATGTACTGATTTCGCTCATATATATAACCTCCAACTCATTAGGTCAATTTATACGAATCAAGGTCCGAAAAAAAGCCCGAAGGCCGGTTTTCTTGACTGTGCTGCAGCGGCGTTTATGGGTTTTGGGGGTTATACCGCATAAACGCATAAATATACTCGCTTTTGTATATCGGCTATTATATCACATTGATTAAAAAATGCGAATATTTTTGTGCCCGGAGGACAACCTTTTTTATTCTTTTTAAAGCTTGTTCAAGGCTCTTCTTCTGTGGTACACTAATACAGTACATATCAAAAAATGTCGAAAGCCAAACGGCAGTCAGCGCATGGGAGTCTTGTCTTGCGCTGAAGAAGAATAGAAAAGGGGACGCAGGAATATATAATGAAGTATCTGATTTTGGTTACGGACGGAGCAGGCGATGAGCCTATGGAGGCTTTGGGAGGGAAAACGCCTCTTGAAGCGGCAAATCTTAAAAATATCAACTCGTTGGCGGCCAGGGGAACTGTAGGCATGGTAAATACCATACCTGAAGGAATGGCCCCGGGAAGCGATGCGGCGAATTTATCCGTGATGGGTTACGATCCTAAAATATATCACACGGGAAGATCGCCTTTGGAAGCGGTGAGCATGGGCGTGGAATTGTCGCCTACGGATGTGGCTTTCCGCTGCAACCTGGTTACGCTTAAAGGCGAGGGCGATTATGAAGACTTGACCATTGTGGATCACAGCGCCGGTGACATTACCACTGAAGAAGCTGCAGAGCTGCTAAAAGCAATCAACGAGGCTTTTTCAACAGATAAGATTCATTTTTACACCGGATTCAGCTACCGGCATGCCATGGTGGTACAAGACGGAAGCGCCGATTATGAGCTTACGCCTCCCCACGACGTGCTTGACCAAAGGGTGGGAGATCACCTGCCCAGAGGAGCGGGGTCCGAGTTTATAAAAGATATGATGAAGGAAAGCTATAAACTGCTTTCCCAACACCCGGTCAATCAGGCGAGGGTTAAAAAAGGCCTTAATCCTGCCAATTCAATATGGATTTGGGGGCAGGGGCGAAAGCCCAACCTGACTCCTATGTACGATAAATATAAAGTGAAGGGTGTGACCGTATCCGCAGTGGATCTGATTAAAGGAATAGGTCTCTGCGCCGGGCTTAAAGCCGTTGCAGTGGAAGGGGCTACGGGCACCATCGACACCAACTACGAGGGTAAGGTTGCGGCTGCCATTCAATCCTTCGAGGAAGGGTACGATCTTGTATTCCTGCATCTCGAAGGTCCTGATGAATGTTCCCATCAAGGCGATCTGGCGGGCAAGATCCGGTCGCTGGAGCTCATCGACGAAAAAATTGTCGGTCCTTTGGTGGAGTATTTTAATCGCTCCGGCGAAAACTATAGATTCCTGATGTTGCCGGATCATCAAACACCAATTCGCATCCGGACGCACCTGGGTGAGCCGGTGCCTTTTGTGATGTACGACAGTACGGATCAAAAGGAGGAGGATCCTTCGAGGACATTCGCCGAGACATCGGGAAAGAAAGGTCTCAACTTCGATAACGGATACGAGCTCACCGACTTTTTCTTCAAAAAGAAATAGCTGAGGACTGGTTGAAATATGAAAAAATTTCTTTCCATAATATTGACCTTATTCGTTCTTTTTGGATCGATAGATTTTGTTTGTGCAAATACACGGGAATTGGATCTCATCGGCAAGAGCGCCATTTTAATCGACGCCACAACCGGTGAAATACTGTATGAAAAAAATATTCATGACAAGCATTATCCGGCCAGCACCACCAAGATCATGACTGCCATTCTTACATTGGAAAATCTGGATCTTTCAGAGAAGCTGGTAATTGATGAAGAGGCTTCATTTACGGGCGGAAGCAGGATTTACCTCCTTGAGGGTGAAGACGTGACGGCGGAAGAAGTCATGTACGGCATGATGCTGGAGTCGGCCAACGACGCGGCTGTAGCTTTTGCCAAAAATATCGCGGGTACCGTGGAAGCTTTTGCCAAGATGATGAATGAAAAGGCGGCGGAGTTGGGCGCATTAAATACGAATTTTGTTAACCCCCACGGCCTCCACGACGAGGCTCATGTCTCCACAGCCTATGACCTGGCCATGATTGCCAAGTACGCGATGAAAAACGAGACTTTCCGCCATTTCGTATCCACTTACCAATACACGATGGAAGCCACCAACCTTCAGGAAACCCGGTATTTTTACAATACGAACCGGATGCTTTACGATAACCTGCACACGGTCACGGTGAACGGTCAGGTGCGGGGCTGTAAATATGAAGGAGTAACGGGAATTAAAACCGGATATACGAGCCAGGCCGGGGGCTGTCTCGTGGCCGGAGCCAAACGAGGCGAAACGGAACTTATCGCGGTTACCATGGCCTCCACGGATATGGGGCGGTTTCAGGATTGCATCACTCTTCTCGATTACGGATTTGAAAACTATAAGACGGTAAACGTTCTGGAATCGGGAAAGGATTTAGGAGATGTACCCGTTCAGAGAGGATCGGTGAAGCGGGTTAAAGTTATTCTTCCCAATGAAGTACATGCCACCTTGCCTGCCGAAGCCTCAAATAGTTTGCTCAGGACGGAGGTTGAGCTGTTTGATTCCGTGGAAGCTCCTGTAGAGCAGGGACAGAAAGCGGGAATCGTCAAGCTTTATTTAGGGGATGAGCTAATCGGTGAATACGATGCGGTGATCGCTGAGTTCGTTGACAGAGGAGGTTGGCTGTCCGTTATAGGAATAGAAGACAGTACGGAAGAAAAGATTCAAAAAGTGGTTATATATTCGGTGGTCGTTTTGCTGTTGCTGCTGGTCATGTATATTTTAGTGAAGCGCCATCAGGTGAAGGTTCGCAGGATCAGGAGGCAGCAGCGTCAGGAGAAGTACAGGCGGCTGAAAGAACAGGAAATCGCCCGCTGGGACGATCAGTACTGGAGCAACCGATACAACCGATACTATTAGCAAAAAATCAAAAGGGACTGTCCCTTTTGATTTTTTGATCGTCTCATGATTTGGACAGGATAATTTCCGCCACTTTGTAGATATCGCCGGCCCCCATGGTAATGACCAAATCGCCGGATTCCCCGTTATTGAGTACGAAGTTGGCAATCTCATCAAAGCTTTCGAAGTAATATATTTCTTTTTCGGGATGGGTGCGCTTGATCTCCGCCAGCAGTTCTTTAGAACTTATTTTATATATATTCTTCTCCCTGGCCGCATAAATCTCGGCAAGAATCACTTTGTCCGCCAGTTGAAACGCGTTTGCAAATTCGTCAAACAGGGCGAGTGTCCTGGTGTAGGTGTGGGGCTGGAAGAGGCACCACAGATTTTTATGGGGAATATTCTTGGCTGCCGCAAGGGTAGCTTTGATTTCGGTAGGATGATGGGCGTAATCGTCTACCACGCGAATTCCGTTTTTCGAAACGCCTATGATGTCGAAGCGTCGCTGGGTTCCCGTATAGTTCTCCAGCGTGGAGATGATATGTGTTGTATTCACTCCCAGGTCCCTGGAGCAGGCAGTCGCCGCCAGGGCATTTATGATGTTGTGTTCGCCGGGTACGGCCAATTGCAGGAACCCGAGTTTCTCTCCCTTATAAAACAGATCAAAAGAAGGCATCCCCAGAGAATTGAACTGGATGTTTTTCGCATAATAATCGCTCTGTTCATCAAGCCCGAAGGTGATAACCCGACAGGACAGGTTCTTCACGATGGAAAGGACAAAGGGGTTGGCGGTATATGCTATGACCACCCCGTCATCCGGCTCAAGGCGGGCAAACCGCTCAAAGGAACTGACGATATGATCGATATCTTTAAAGTAATCCAGATGATCTGAGTCTATGTTAAGTATGATTTTGTATTTAGGATGAAGGCTCAGGAAGCTGTCCATATATTCACAGGCTTCCGTAACAATGAAATCACCTTTTCCCACTTTAACATTATCATTGAAGGCGGATAAATTTCCCCCGGTCAAAATCGTAGGATCGTAACCTGCATTTTCGAGGATCAAAGCGATCATCGATGTGGTGGTGGTTTTGCCATGAGTGCCTGCCACGGCGATGCTGTGGTTGAACTCCTTCATAAGTTGCCCCAGTACTTCAGCCCTTGTGGCGATAGGAATTCCGTTTCGTCTGGCCGCCACCAGCTCCGGGTTGTCCTGTGATACGGCGGAAGAATATACTACCAGATCAGATCCTTGAACATTGCTCTCGTCGTGATCCGTAAAAATCAGCGCACCCTGGTTTTTCAACTTTTCGGTAATTTCCCCCGGCTTTAAATCGGAACCTGAAACCCAAAATCCGCGGGATAAAAGAATCTTTGCAATGGCAGAGAGGCCGATGCCCCCGATGCCGACGCAATGAATGTGTTTGTATTCTGAAAGATCCTGCATGCATTTCCTCCATTAAATATGAGGACCTGCGGAGAGGTCCCATAGTAAAGATTGTCCCCTGATTTGAAAACCACACACGGGGCTCTATCCCCGTGTGCCGCTTATACTAAATTATAACATAGACACTGAAAAATAATACTGTAAATTAGTAAAATTGACAAAAAGATAGAATCAGAATAAGATTAATTTGTCAAAAGCATATTTTTTTCTTGCCAAGGAGGCCAGCAATGAAGCGAACAGAACGGGTCGGCGCTATCGTCAAAATCCTTTCCAGCCATCCTAATCGCGTCTTCTCTTTGAGTTATTTCTGTAAACTTTTTCAAGCGGCGAAATCCACCGTCAGCGAAGATGTCTCTGCAGCCAAGAAGCTGTTGGCCAAACTGGAGCTGGGTTCCATCGAGACCACAGCAGGCGCTAAAGGAGGGATTCGCTTCATTCCTACCGTATCTTCTCTAAGAAGGGAGAACCTGCTCAACGAGCTGGCTGAAAGGCTATCCGACGGCAGTCGTATTTTAGGCGGCGGTTTTCTCTATACATCCGATCTTATGTTTGATTCACATATAATCAACAATGTGGCTGAAATGTTTGCCGAGAAATTTCAAGATTCCGGCGCGGATTACGTGGTGACCATCGAGACAAAAGGCATCCCCGTGGCATATATGACGGCCCATATGCTGAATCTTCCCCTTGTAGTAGTTCGCCGGGAAAGCCGTATATCCGAAGGTTCCACCGTGAGCATCAATTATTTTTCCGGATCATCAGATCGGATTCAAAAGTTATCTCTTGCAAAGCGTGCGGTAGAGCCGGGAAAGAAGGCCATTATTATTGACGATTTCATGAGAGCCGGGGGCAGCATCAAAGGCATCATGGATGTTCTTTCAGAATTTGACGTCAAGGTGGTCGGCACCGGCGTAGTCATCGCCTCGTTGGAACCTCGCAAAAAAGTAATCGATGAATACTATCCTCTGCTCTATCTGGGCAAAGTGGACGAGCAGAAAAAGACTATTGAAGTTATAAGACCTTCGGAGTATGCAGTTTTTGGTGATGATGGAGTAAATTAGCAATTATATTAATCTTCTTGAAAAAAATTGTAATCAAAGGTATAATTATGTCACAAATTGCTATATGTTACTTCCTGCCGTATTAGATGCGTGCCAGAAACTGTGAGAGAGGTGGTGTATTCATGCAAATAACCGACGTAAGAATTCGCAAGGTCAACGATGAAGGCAAGATGCGTGCTATTGTGTCGGTGACTTTTGACGATGAATTCGTAGTGCATGACATTAAAGTCATTGAAGGGCAGAACGGTTTGTTCATAGCCATGCCCAGCAGGAAGATGGGTGAAGGCGATTTCCGAGACATAGCCCATCCCTTAACCTCAGAAACGAGAAATCGAATTAAGGAGGCAATTTTTGAAGAGTACCATAAGGTTCTCGAAGCAAGAGAAGCAGAAAAAGGGCAGGAAGTAACAGCTGTAGAAGCTGAAGAAAAAGAAGCAGAGGCAGCACAAGCAATTGAAATGAACGATGCAGAGGTTGTACCGGCCGCTGAAGCAGAAGTAGTTGGAGAAGAAGTGAATGCATGAGTAACAATATGAAATTATATCGTTTATCGATTTTTTCGAGGACACCGTTTATTTAAGCGGTGTCCTTTTTGGTTGTATCCAAAATTGTGTCCGAAGTTTGTATTCGGTGTCTGACACTTTTTACAGACACTTTTTTACAAGTTACGTGTACAAGGTACAAGTATAAACCAAATTCTTGTCTGATTTAATTTTGTGACCTCAAAGGTTGTAAAAAGTGTCAGACACCAAATACAGACATGAAATACAACATAAAATACGAGAATGTAAGTTTCCGAATAGAATAAGGCATAATAAGACAAAATTCAGGTAATTGCTTGCACTTTACGTGGGAATTCATAGGTGGTATACTTTAAACGGAAGCGCTGTCATGCGCTTTTGAAACCCTTGGTATAGGGGGGACGAATGCTATGATTAATAAAAGTGAAATGAGCATTGAACAGCTCATTGCAGAAGAACAGCGAAAAGAAAAGGAACGGCTGAACATCGTCCTGAGACATATACAGGCGGGAGTCAAGTTCGTTGACTGGAAATCCGTATATATCGACGAGGGAGTCAGCATCGGTAAAGGAACCGTCATAGAACCGGGTGTCATCATAAAAGGCAACACCCGGATCGGAGAAGACTGCACCATAGGCCATAATTCAAAAATTACAGACAGCACTATAGCCGACCAAGTGGAAATCCAATGCTCCGTAATCGTTGAGAGCAGCATTGGAAGTCGCACTAAGGTGGGCCCTTTTGCGTACCTGCGTCCCGGTTGTCAAATCGGCGAAGATGTCAAGGTAGGAGATTTTGTAGAAGTAAAGAACTCGAAATTAGGAGACGGAGCGAAAGCTTCTCATCTTACCTACATAGGCGACGCGGATGTAGGGGCAGGAGTGAATTTGGGTTGCGGCGTAGTCTTTGTCAACTATAACGGATCAGAAAAGAACCGCTGTGTAGTCGAGGACGATGCATTTGTGGGCTGCAACACCAACCTGATCGCACCGGTCAAGGTGGGAAAGGGAGCTTATGTTGCCGCAGGAACTACCATTACTAAGAACGTTCCGGAAGGAGCCCTTTGCATCGGCAGGGCCAGGGATGAAATTATTCCGGATTGGGTAGAGAAACGTGGAATTCTGAAGAAAAAGAAGAAATAGCACATAACGAAAGGATAAGAACAATGAAGAATGGAGCATTCGCAGATTTTAAAATCTTCTCGGGGAACTCAAATCCCGAGCTGGCAGAGGAAATCGCATCGATAATGGGCAAGCCCCTGGGAAGATCCACGGTCAGCAAATTCAGTGACGGTGAGATATCCGTAAACCTGTGGGAAACGGTCCGGGGCGTGGATGCATACATCATTCAGTCCACCTGTAATCCCGTCAATGACAACCTGATGGAATTGCTGATCATGATCGATGCGATGAAACGCGCATCGGCAGGAAGGATCAATGCGGTAATCCCATACTACGGCTATGCAAGGCAGGATCGTAAGGCAAAAGCCCGGGATCCCATTACCGCAAAATTGGTAGCCGATCTGATAAGCGCGGCCGGAGCGGACAGAGTGGTGACCATGGACCTTCATGCAGCCCAGATTCAGGGTTACTTTAACATACCGGTAGACCACCTGTTAGGAATGCCCATTCTTGTTAAATACTTTAAAGAAAAGCGTCTGGACGACTTGGTTATAGTCTCTCCGGATCACGGCAGCGTGGGCAGAGCCAGAAACATGGCCCATCCTCTTGACGCACCCATTGCCATCATCGATAAAAGGCGGCCCAAAGCCAACGTGTCGGAGATAATGAACATCATCGGTGATATCGAAGGCAAAAATGCAATCCTTGTGGACGACATCATCGATACTGCGGGGACCATTACCAATGCTGCCAATGCGCTGAAGGATATGGGCGCCAAAGACGTGTATGCCTGCGCCACCCATGCGGTGCTTTCGGGACCAGCAATCGAGAGAATTCAGGAGTCGGCCATTACGGAAATGATTCTCCTCAACACCATCCCGTTGCCGGAGGAAAAGAGGTTGGACAAGATGAAGATACTGTCCGTAGCTCCGCTGTTTGCCGAAGCTATGATTCGTATCTTTACCAACGACTCCGTCAGCAGGTTGTTCGATTAGCATCATGTTTATTATCATAGGACTTGGAAATCCCGGCAGACGGTATGAAAATACGCGGCACAACATCGGTTTCATCACGGTAGATCAACTTGCAGAAAAGCACGGGATCCGAATCAACAAAATAAAACACAAGGCATTGGTCGGGGAAGGCATCATCTCCGGCCATAAAGTGTTGCTTGTAAAACCTCAGACTTACATGAACCTGTCGGGACAAAGCGTAAGGGAAGTGGTGGCCTATTACAAGCCTGATCTTTTCAATCTCATCGTCGTTTACGACGATGTGGACCTTCCCATGGGCAGAATCCGCATCCGTCCTTCGGGAAGCGCCGGCACTCATAACGGCATGCGCTCCATTATATATGATATTCAGAGAGAGGATTTCCCCCGGGTGAGGATCGGAATCGGGGGAGAGCGGAAAATGAGATTGGCGGACTATGTCACCGGCGGTTTCCGAAAGGAAGAAAAGAAACTGATGGAGGATGCGGTGCTGCGGGCTGTATCCGCTTTGGAGTGCATAATAGAAAAAGGGATTCAGCAGGCTATGAACGAATACAACGGCAAGGAGCTGGTGCTCAGAAAAGCTGGCAATGGAGCAAATGAGGAAGCCGGGAACCCTGGACGCAAAAAAATAAACGAGGCGATGAAGAAAGAGGACAGCGAAAAGAATGATTGAGCTGAATGGTCATGGGCGGTTTGATCGCATCAGACAGCTGGCCCGGGAAAGCGAAGGGGTTTGTTGCATATCAGGTATTTCCGAGAGCAGATCCGCTGCCATTCTGGGAGTCATTGCAGGAGAGAAGAAAGGACAGATTCTTGCCATCACATCTTCTCATGCAAAGGCGAAGAAGCTTGCAGAGGATCTGTCTTTGTTTGTAGATAAAAATGTGTACGTGCTTCCCGAGGAAGCGGCAGATCACATGACTTTTGAAGCGAAGAGCCAGGATGTGTTAATAGAGTGGCTTTTTGCCTTATCCGCACTGGCCTCCGGAGAAAATTGCATTGTAGTAGCCTCCCCATTGAGTGCGGTAAAAAAACTGGCACCCAAAGAGCTGTTTCTGAAAAACGAAATCCATCTGAAGCTCGGCGACCTGGTGGATTTGGAGCAATTGAAGCGCAAGCTCACATACATGGGCTACGAGCGAGTAGGATCCGTTGAAGCCAGGGGACAGTACAGCATTCGCGGCGGCATCATAGATGTATATCCTCCCAACCAACTCCATCCTTGCCGTGTGGAGCTTTTCGATATCGAGGTGGATTCAATACGATTCTTTAATCCCCTTACCCAGCGTTCCATTGAAGAGATCGATTCGGTTCGGATATTTCCTGCTCAGCTCATCATCCAATCGGATTACCTCTTTGAGCAGGCGTCGACACGCATTAAAGAAGCATACGAAGCCTTCGCAAAGAAATTGACGGGGGAAAAGAGGGAGAAACTGGCTTCCAGGCAGGGGCACATACTGGAAAGCCTTGAAACCGCCACTAACATCCAGCTATTGGAACATTTCATACATTACATTTATGAAAAAACCGAGTTCCTATGGGACTATCTGAAGGACGGCGGCTTAGTCGTGGTGGACGATCCCGATCGGGTGGCGGAAGCCCTGGAGTTGGCAGAGAAAGAATACCAGGAAGACTTCAAGGTCATGTTGGATCGAGGGGAGGCGGTGCCGGAAGATTATGAAGCCTTTTCCGGATTCGGTGACTTTCAGCAGATTTACCGGCAGAAGGCAGCCTTCGTTTTCACCCCCTTCCAAAAGCAGCAAAAGCAGCCAAAAGGGGTGGAAGTGCTGAAGGCAATGGTTCCCCTGGTCTCGAAACAAGCCACTGTGTTTAACGGCAGGATGGACTTTTTCGAGGCGGAGTTGCTGCGCTACGATAAGTTGAAGTTTAGCATTCATCTCCTCTGCTCAACCTCTGACAGGGTTAAAAACATGGAGGACTTTATCAGCCGGTGCGGGCTCGACGGGAGAGTACAGATCGCGGAAGGCGTGCTCTCCGCGGGTATGGAGTTTCCGGAAGAGAAGCTGGTCATCTTTTCTGACAGAGATATTTTTGTTACGGCAAAGCAGAAGAGGACTCGCCGGGAAGGGGGAGAGCATCGAGGAATCAAAGCTTTTTCCGACATACGAAAAGGCGACTATGTAGTACATGAAAATCACGGCATCGGAAAATTCCTGGGCGTGACCCAGTTGGATATACAGGGGACGAAAAAGGATTACCTGAAAATTAAATACGCAGGGGAAGACGTGCTTTACGTGCCTGTGGAAAACATGGATATCATTCAGAAATATGTTGGCGCGGAAGGCACAGCTCCTAAAATCAACAAACTGTCAGGCGTAGAATGGAAGAAGACAAAACTGCGGGCAAAGCAGGCTATACAGGACCTGGCAAAGGAGCTGCTTGCCCTATCGGCTGCCCGTAAACTCGAAAAAGGCCATGCTTTTTCAAAGGACGATCATTGGCAGCGGGAGTTTGAAGATATGTTCCCCTATGAAGAAACACCGGATCAATTGCGTTCCATCCGTGAGATAAAAAGGGATATGGAAAAACCGGTTCCCATGGACAGACTCCTCTGCGGAGATGTGGGTTACGGGAAGACAGAAGTGGCGGCCAGGGCAGTCTTCAAATGCGTTGCCGACGGAAAACAGGCGGCGATTCTGGTGCCCACCACACTCCTTGCAAACCAACACTACTATACTTTCAAAGAACGCTTCGAACCCTTCTCCATCAAAGTGGAGATGTTGTCCCGATTCCGCACGGAGGCCCAACAGGCTGAAATCCTGAAGAAGGTAAAAAAAGGTGAGACCGACATACTTATCGGAACTCACAGGATGCTATCCAAGGACGTGGCTTTCAAAGACCTGGGGCTTCTGGTCATCGATGAGGAACAGCGTTTCGGTGTCCAGCATAAGGAAGCGATAAAACAGCTTCGTAAAAATATCGATGTCCTTACACTCACGGCAACGCCTATTCCGAGGACGCTGCACATGTCGCTTATAGGCATTCGCGATATGAGCCTCATCGAAGAGCCTCCCGAGGATCGCTACCCTGTTCAGACCTATGTTATGGAACAGGATGACGGCGTGCTTAAGGAAACCATCGAACGGGAATTGGAGCGGGGCGGGCAGGTTTATGTGGTCTATAACAGAGTGCGTGGCATTCAGAAGATCGCCTCCCATATACGTCAGCTGATACCCCATCTGTCCGTGGCGGTGGCTCACGGACAGATGGGTGAAAAGCAGTTGGAGGACATAATGCTGCAATTCGTGAACAACCAGTACAACGTGCTGGTTGCCACTACCATTATCGAATCCGGTCTCGACATCCCCAACGTGAATACCATGATCATTCTGGATGCGGACAAGTTGGGGCTTGCCCAGCTCTATCAGCTGCGGGGCAGGGTGGGACGGTCCAATCGCATGGCCTACGCTTACCTGATGTATCAGAAAGACAAGGTGTTGCCGGAGCAGGCGGAAAAACGGCTGCGGGCCATCCGTGAATTCACCGAGTTCGGAGCGGGTTTTCACATCGCCATGCGGGATCTGGAAATCCGTGGCGCCGGAAACCTTTTAGGTGCCGAGCAGCACGGCCACATGATCACCATCGGTTACGAACTATATTGCAAACTGGTGGAGGATACTATAAAGGAACTGTCCGGCGGCGAAGTGCGGCCCGGCGACGAAATGGAAACCAGCATAGAGCTCCCCGTAGAAGCGCATATTCCGGGAGATTATATTCCGGACGAATTGGTAAAACTCCAAATGTATAAGAAAATAGCTTCCGTCCGGGACGAGGCTGATAGAAGCGAAATAATAGACGAGCTTTTGGACCGGTTCGGAGAAATTCCGAAAGAGACTCTCAATCTGATTCAAATCGCTCTAATTAAGGCAATGGCCAGCAGAAACGGGATTTGGAGGGTTCGTCAGGAACAGAGGAAGCTTGTATTTGATTTTCGCCATGCAAAGAGTTTGGATCCGCAGAAAATCGCCAATGCGGCTGCGAAATACGGAAACAGTCTCTTCGTTCACGGCGGACCGAGGCCTTTTATCCGTATAAATTTGCAGAGCAATGACAAGTTGAGTGAGGCAATTCAGTTTTTGACAACGTTAAATCAATAGCGTATAATTTAACGGCGGCGTAGACCGTCAAGGCGTAGTCCGTTATGAAGAAAGCACAAGCTTCAAACTTATTCTATATTCCGGTTTCTGGCGGAGGGCGTATTGCGCTTGGCACGAAGCCGACATAAATAATACGTGTGTAAACGAATGAATAAAGGAGAACCTCAAATGAATTTAAAGAAGCAGAAGATCCTAACCCTCTTGCTGGCAACTGTCATGATTTTTTCCCTTGCCGCCTGTGCCGGGAAAGATGACAAAGCCGGAGACGAGCCTGTTGCTAAAGTGAGCGATATAGTAATTACGGAAAGTGATTTGCATCAATACACATATCTATATTGCTACTTGCAGGGCATAGATCTGAGCGTGATCTCCGCGGAAGATCTACAATACATTAAATCCCTGGTGTTAGAGGACTACATCTCCCTGAACCTGATAAAGCTGGAATATAAGGATGATCCGGATGTATTACCTGAAGATTATGAAGAGGCGGCGGACGAATTTGTCACATATGTTGCAGATCAGGAACAGGCAGCGGCTTACATGAAAGAAAATAATATTTCCGATGAATACTTGAGGCAATTCTTTATTGATCAGTATTATAACATGGCCTTTTTCAACGACCTGAGCGCCGCAGTGCCGGAGACGACGGACGAAGAGGCGAAGGCCTATTATGATGAGAACCCGGATCTGTTTGTCATCGACGAGGTGACGGCCAGCCACATACTGGTTGAAGACGAGGATTTTGCAGAAGAAATCCTCGATGAGTTGAAAGCGGGAGCTGATTTCGCCGAATTGGCAAAGGAGCACAGCATCGATCCCGGATCCGCAGCCAACGGCGGCTCTCTGGGGACATTTGGCAGGGGAGCCATGGTTCCGGAATTTGAAGAGGCTGCATTTGCGCTGAAACCCGGAGAGATCAGCGAAATCGTGAAGAGCTCATTCGGTTATCATATCATTAAAGTCACAGACAAAAAGCAGGGTACAGAATCTTTCGAGGAAGCAAAAGAAATGATAAAAGCTACTCTGTATGAGATAGCCATGCGGAACGCTTATAACGAAAAAATCGTTGAATTGCGCGATGAATACGGCGTTGAATACATGAATAAGCAAGGCTAAACGGAATCAGGATCAAAACCGGCAGAGCGAAATATATAGGCAAGATGATGCTATGCTTTGCGAATCCATGAAACGGAGATCAGCTAAAATAAACGGTTTAAGTTTATTTTAGCTGATTTTTTCTTTCGAAAAGCGCTAAATAATTGGAGAAAAGAATAGAATCAGCTAAAACAAGGATCTGTTAATAAAAATAGTTGATTTTTCGGCTAAAATATCAACTAAAATTAATCCTGAATTGCAATAACAAGTTGAACTAATCTCCGTACCTTGACAAATCTCTGTTGTTA
>CZCB01010366.1_pt1 | contig 23640 bp, 26 predicted proteins | sample 591991 | NCBI WGS metagenome assembly CZCB01 (sample SAMEA3556809, study PRJEB10932) | anaerobic digester metagenome
GGGGAGCGTCCAGCTGCCGTGGTGCGGGGGGTTGCCCCGCCGGGTCAGCAGCACCCGCCCGGTATCGTCGACCACCAGCACGGCGGCGGCCACCTTGGGATCGTCAAAATGGATCCACCCGCAGTTCGGGCAGACCGGTCTCAGCTCGCCGAACCGCTCCTGAAGCTCCGTCCGGATGCCGCACTGCGGGCAGAAACGGATCTCGCCTAGGGCCAAGCGCTCAGTTTCTCCGGTGGATGTACCAGGCGCCCAGCCCGGTCAGCAGGGCCACCACGGCCAGGCCGATCTGCGCGATGCGCCAGGTTTGATTCTCGAGACCTGCGATCTCGTCTTCGTCCGCAGCCGCTTCGGCGACGAAAGCCTCCGCTTCACCCTTGAGCAGGCGCTCGCCTCTCTCTTCGGCCGGAGGAACGCCCAGGATCGGCCCGGTGCCTTCGATCGGTTCGGCTGCGTCATTCGTGACCGTTCCGGGATCCCCTTCAGCCGGTTCTTCAGGCTGTTCTTCCGGGCCGGCGCTGCCCAGCGGCGGCGGCTTAGCCGCGCGCGGCGAGGTCACTTCCGGCGGGTGATAGATGTTCGGCGTGCCCTCAAGGCCGCCGCCCAGATCCGGACCACCGCCCATACCCGGACCGCCGCCCACGCCGTTGGCATACGGCAGCCCGCTCGGGCCGCCCCAGTAGAGAATTTCCGGCTGATCTTCTTCCTGCACACCCAGGGCCGACATCTCGCCGGCTTCGGGCGGTGCCGCAGGTTCCAGAGCTGCGGACTGCATCATCGGCGCCTGCGCGGGTGACACGCCCGGCAGCAAATCCACCATGAACATGACCATCACCAGTAAAGCCGCCAGCGCGGATGACAGCCGCAGAACCGGGAACAGCCCCCGGAAGCGGAACGGCTGCGGCACCATATCCGGAGTCAGGGTGAAATTGCGCGGAACGGGGCGTGAAGGGAGGCTGCGAAGCATGGCCCGGTTCCGGCGCATTACTTGCAGGTTTTCCTGTAATTCGGGGGAGGCGTTAAGCCGCTGTTCCACCTGGACCCGCTCTCTTTCCGAGAGCTGCCCGTCCATGTAGGCAGACAGCAGCTGCCAGTCCCTTGGTGACATTTGATTCTTCATGCGCTTCCCTCGTCATCCAGACGAAACTGGGAAGGTAAAAGTTCCCCGATTCCATGCAGGCAGTCGCGCATTTTCAGCCGCGCGCGCGCCAGCCGGCTCTTGACCGTCCCCAGCGGCGTGCGGGTGATTTCCGCGGCCTCCTGGTAGTCCAGACCCTGCACATCGACCAGCAGGATCACCGAGCGGAAATCCTCCGGCAGCCCGTTGATGCATCGTTGAATCGCCCGCTCCAGCTCGGCCGTTTCCAGCTGATCCTCCGGACCGGGGCCTTCGTCGGCCAGCCACCTGGGCGATTCGATCTCCTCACTGGTTTCGTCGTCCACCGGTTCCAGCGACACAACTGGACGGCGCTTGCGCCGGCGGAGCTCGTCGTAGCAGGTGTTGGTCACCATGCGCAGCACCCAGGCGCGGAACGAGCCGCCCCGGTACGACTTGAGATTGCGGTAGGCGGAGATGAAGGCCGTCTGCGTGGCGTCTTCAGCGGCATCCGGGTCGTCGAGCATCCGGTAGGCCACGTTGAACGCGATTTCCTGGTAGGCCAGAACCAGCCGGTTGAAAGCAGTCAGGTCGCCCTGCACAGCCGCCTGAATCAGGGCTACTTCGTCCATGCTGGCGCCTTTGCTTGTCGGATGAACACCCAGATGAGTCGCCATATGCCGATTCCCAGGGCTGAGAACAGCCCTAAAACGAGTGTGAATAAGGGAACGACGGCCTGACCCAACCAGAAACCTCGCAAAATCACCGCCAGGGGGACAGCCAGCAGAACCGCCAGGACTGGCTGCCAGACCTTTTTCGGCGAGGAGGTCACAGCGGGATGGTACACCTGAAACCATGGAGAATACAGGCCCCAGGCTGCCAGTAAGGGCAGATACACCGCGAAGAAGCGGTTGGCAGTGAGCGCCTGACTGTGACTGGCAAAGCCAGCCAGTGAAACCAGCAGCAGCGTCACTGCATCCCCCAGGGCCAGCAGGAAGAAGGGCGTGCGGTTATGCATGGTTTGAGGTGTCCCCTGTCTGTGTATCCTATCTTAAAGGCTGTTAACCGTCAAGAACCCTCGCTGAGGGCAGTTGTGATACACTTTCTCTGGTGATGTCCCTGAACTCCCTGACCTGTGTTGGTGTGCATCTGTCCGCCAGCCCAAAGCCGTTCACCTTTGCCGCGCTGGACGAAGAGCAGCGAATCCTGGCCTTCGGCGAGGGCGAGATGGTGGACGCGCTCTCGTACCTGGCCGGACTGGGGCGCGCGGTGGTGGCCGTCAGCGCGCCGGCCCGAACCAACAGCGGCTTTCTGGACACTCCTGAGGCCCGGGAGCGGCTCAACCTGCCGCCCGGCCGTTGGGTGACGCTGCGCTCCGCCGAGTACGAGCTGGACCAGGCGGGCATGGCGGTCCCCCACACCCCGGTACGGGCGGAGAGCGTGCCGCTGTGGATGCGCGCCGGGTTCCGCTTCTACGAGCAGCTGAACGCGCTGGGCTACCAGCCCTATCCTGCGCCGGAGGCCCCCCGCCAGTGGCTGGAAACCCAGGCCGACGCCGCCTACTGGTCGCTGCTGGGCGTGGTCCCCTTCCCCTACGGCTCGCTGGAAAGCCGTCTGCAGCGCCAGCTGGCCCTGGCCGGTTGCGGGCTGCCCGTCCCGGACGCCATGGACTTCTTCGAAGAGGTCACCCGCTACAAGCTGCTGCGCGGCCAGCTGCCGCTGGAGGGCATCTACAGCCCCGCGGAGCTGAACGCGCTGGTGTGCGCGCACACCGCCTGGCTGGCGGCCAGCCGCCCGGACGCGCTGCGCTGCCTGGGCCAACCGGAGGACGGGCTGGTCTACCTGCCCGCGCCGGATCCGCGCTGACCACAAGTCCCCCACAATCACACACTTTTTCGCGCCTTTCTGCCTGGCTGCACCCACCGCCCAGCTGCCGGCCGTCGTGTCTTGCCGGAAAACACGGGGCTGCCTCCCACATTCGCCCACAAGGGAAAGTCACCCTGAGCAAATGATGCCCTCGGTTCGTTTGAGCTATAATGTTGCGAGCAATACAGTACCATTAAGGTCATTTTAGGGGAGTTAACATGGTCAACTTTGCGATGTGGATGAAAGCCCTGCGGGTCATCCCCCGCCTGAGCAAGTCAGAGTGGCAGCGGCTGGACGTGATATCCCGCTGGCTGGTATCGGTGCGCGCCGCGGTTCTGCTGATGACCTTCTTCTCCGCGGCCATCGCCGGCCTGCTGGCGCTGCGCGACGGCGTCTTTCACCCGGGGCGCTGGCTGCTGCTGGTGATCGGGCTGGTGTTCGCCCACGCCGCCAATAATCTGGTCAACGACTGGACCGACCACCGCCGCGGGGTGGACCGGGACAACTACTTCCGCACGCAGTACGGGCCGCAGCCGCTCGAGCAGGGGCTGATGACCTCGCGCGAATGGGCCGCTTACGCCGCCGCGACCGGACTGATCGCCGTGGCCGCCGGGCTGCCGCTCGTGCTCGACCGCGGGTGGCCGGCCGTGCTGCTGATGGCCCTGGGGGCGGTGTTCGTCCTGTTCTACACCTGGCCGTTGAAATATATCGGTCTGGGCGAAGTGGCCGTGGTGCTGATCTGGGGCCCGCTGATGATCGCCGGCGGCTATTACGTGATCTCCGGACTGTGGGACTGGAACGTGTCCGTGGCCAGCCTGACCTACGCCTTCGGCCCGACCACAGTGCTGTTCGGAAAGCACATCGACAAGCTGGAAGCCGACAAAGCCAAGGGCATCCACACCATGCCGGTGATTCTGGGCGAGCAGGCTTCCCGGGTCGCCATCGGGGCCATGATCGCGCTGCAGTACCTGCTGGTGATCTATCTGGTGGTCACCGGATTCTTTTCCCCGGTCATGCTGGTGGTGCTGCTGGCGGCGGTCACCTGGCCGCGCGTCTGGCAGGGGCTGCAGCGGCCCAAGCCCGCCGAACGGCCGGAGGGCTACGACCCGAACGTGTGGCCGCTGTGGTTCTCCGCCCTGGCCTTCTACCACAACCGCGCCTACGGGCTGTGGCTGATCATCGGCCTGATCGGCGAGTGCCTGCTGCGGACGCTAACCTAGCCCTTCCAGCGCAAGATCGCTGACCTCGAGCCACTGTTCCTCATCATTGGGCAGGCTGCCGTAGCGCACTCTGCCGTCCGGCCCGAAAGCGGCGTACTGGTTGTCGATCCAGAGCACAAATCCGAGCGGACCGCGCGGAGCGGCCGGGGTCACCAGGCACTCCTCGCCGTCCACCTGAAATCGGACTGCGCCCGCGGTCCACTCCAGCGCGTAGCTGTGCCATTCGCGCGGGTCAATTTCCAGGCGGGCGGCGTCCTCTTTGATCACCCGGCCCGCCAGGCTGCGCAGCGCGCGGGCAGCCGGACGAACCAGCAGGAGCGGCAGGGCCAGCACACCGGGGGCGGCCAGCCAGAAGGGCAGCCGCGGCGAGGAAAAGGTTGCCGCCAGCAGCCCCTGCGCCGGGTGAGAATCCCGAAAGGCCAGGTAATTGGGCGGCGAGGCAGAGAAGAACCAGGCCGCGTTGGGCAGGGCTGGCATCCGGCGGCCCGCCCCGCCAACCCCCAGGGTGGCGGTGAAGGGGTCGTTCCAGAAGCCGAAGCCCCAGGTTCCGGCCAGGTGCAGGCCGGACGCGCGCGCCCGCAGGCTCATCCGGGCCGGCGGCTGCCAGCGGAACGCTTCGCGCCGCAGCTCGCGGTAGTCGTCCAGCTGCGCCAGTCGGTACTGCCCCGACGGCCCCGGCGCGATGCTCAGGCGCCGTACGGCTCCGTCCCCATCCAGAGTCACGCGCCCGCCGCTCACCTGGCTCACCTGCAGTGCGGTTTCCAGCTTTACCGCTGAACACATCCTCCCTCCTCGGTTAAGCATAGCAGAAATCCCCGCCTGAATCGCCAGCGCTTGACAGGCCCCCTTCCGGCGGTATAATTTTGATACCAAAGACCAGCCCGGGTCCAAGTACCCAGCCCGTTGTTCAGAGAGCCGGCGGTTCGGTGCGAGCCGGCCAACATCCTGGGGAAATCCAGCCCGGCGGGCCCGCTCGATGCGGACCGGTCGCCTTCGCAGGGGCTTGCGCAGCCGTAAGAAGGCCGGTGGGTTCCGTTAGCGCCCGAATGAGGTCTCCGGCCTGGCCGGCGGCGAACGCAGGTGGTACCACGAGTTCCCCCCTCGTCCTGCACGAGCGGGGGATTTTCATTACCAGCTACGAAGAGGTGATCACGATGCTAGACATTAACCTTATTCGCGAACAGCCGGAGGTCGTGCGGGAGGCGCTGATCAAGCGCAATATGGACCCGGCTGTGGTCGATCAACTGCAGGAACTGGACGCGAAGCGGCGCAGCCTGCTGGTTCAGGTGGAGTCGCTTAAAGCCGAACGCAACGCCGTCTCCAAAGAGATCGGCCGGATGAAGGACCCGGCCGAGCGGCAGGCGAAGATCGAGCAGATGCGCGTGGTGGGCGAGCAGATCGCCGCGCTGGACGAGCAGGTGCGCCAGGTGGAAGCAGACCTGCAGGGCCTGGTGGCGACCATCCCCAACCTGCCCGCCGATCAGACGCCGGTGGGCAAGGACGAGCATGAAAATATGGTCCTGCGCCAGGAAGGCGAGCCGCGCAGCTTCGACTTCTCTCCCAAACCCCACTGGGACCTGGGGCCGGAGCTGGGCATCATCAACTTCGACCAGGGCACCAAAATCACCGGCTCGCGCTTCTACGTGCTCAGCGGCGCCGGGGCGAGGCTGCAGCGTGCGCTGATCGCCTGGATGCTGGACCTGCACATTCGCCAGGGCTACACCGAGCAGTACACCCCCTTCATGGTGCGCTCCGACACGCTCTTCGCCTCGGGCCAGCTGCCCAAGTTCGCCGACAACCTGTACCACGACGCCGAAGAGGACTTCTGGATGGTGCCCACCGCCGAAGTCCCGCTGACCGGGCTGCACATGGGCGACGTGCTGGACGAAGCCAGCCTGCCGCGCCGCTACACCGCCTACACCCCCTGCTTCCGCCGCGAGAAGATGAGTGCGGGCCGCGACGTGCGCGGCATCAAGCGCGGCCACCAGTTCGACAAGGTGGAAATGTACATCTTCTGCAAGCCCGAAGAAGGCCTCAAAGAGCTGGAGAAAATGCTGGCCGACGCCGAGCAGGTCTGCAAGGATCTGGGGCTGGCCTACCGGGTGGTGCAGCTGTGCACCGGAGACCTTGGCTTCAATGCCAAAATCACCTATGATATAGAGGTGTGGGCGCCGGGCGTACAGGAGTGGCTGGAGGTCTCGTCCGTCTCCTGGGTCGGTGATTTCCAGGCCCGCCGGGCCAACATCAAGTACAAACCGGCCGGCGGCGGCAAGAACCAGCTGGTGCACACGCTCAACGGCTCGGGCCTGGCCCTGCCGCGCACCATGATCGCGGTGATGGAGACCTACCAGCAGGCCGACGGCTCCATCCAGGTGCCGGATGTGCTGCGCCCGTGGATGGGCGGCATCGACGTCATCCGCAAGGATGAATAAGGACACTTCATGGAAACCTTCAGTGAAATGACCCTGCAGTGGGTGGTCCTGGTGGTGATGGTCTTCGGGCTGTTCAGCCTGCTGATCCCGGTCATCCCCGGGCTGGTGGTGATCTGGGCCGGGGCGCTGGTATATGGCCTGGCCGGGAACTTCACCCTGGGCGGCGGGATCCTCTTCGCCATCATCAGCGTGCTGGCGCTGGTTGGCAGCTTCTCCGACGAGATCTTCATGGGCGCCAGCGCGCGCCAGTCCGGCGCAAGCTGGCTGGCTATCGCCGCGGCGCTGGCCGCCGGGCTGGTCGGCACCCTGCTGTGGACCCCCATCGGCGGGTTGTTCGCTGCTCTGCTGGGCATCTTCCTGGTGGAGTTCTACCGCCTGCGCGACTGGCGCAAAGCGCTGGATTCCACGCGCGGCATGGCCCTGGGCTGCGGCTGGGCGGTGATCGCCCGCTTCGGCATCGGCGTGGTCATGATCCTGCTGTACGCCTGGTGGGCCTTCTGGATGTAGCAGCCTGGAGAGACAAAAAAGAGCTGGCGCCGGCCAGCTCTTTGCTTTTAATCAACGAGTATCAGACCCGGGCGGTTTTCTGGCGCGCCTGCAGAGCCAGATAGATGGCAATGGACCCGGCGACCGCAGCGTTGAGCGAGTCCACCTGCCCGCGCATGGGCAGCGCCATGAGCACGTCGCAGGAGCGGCGCACCAGCGAGCGCATCCCCTCGCCCTCGTTGCCCACCACCAGCGCCAGCGGACCATCCAGCCGCACCTGCGCGGCTGGCTGCGCTTCCGGGCCGCCCTCCAGGCCAATCACCCAGGCCCCGGCTTCCTTCAGCGTCTCGATCATCTGGGCCAGGTTGCCCTGCGCCACCAGCAGGTGCTCGGTGGCCCCGGCCGAAGCGTGCACCACCGCGGGGGTGACCGAGGCCGTGCGCCGGAAGGGGATCAGCACCCCGTGCATACCGGCCGCCTCCGCAGTGCGTATTAATGTGCCGAAGTTCTGCGGGTTCTGCAGCGTGTCCAGGATGAGCACAAAGGGCGGTTCCTGGTGGCTTTCGGCCAGTTTGAGGATGGAGCGCAGGTCACTGTAGGGGTACTCGCCCGTCTCCAGGGCCACGCCCTGCGGATTCTCACCCCGGCTGTCGATCACCTGGCGGGGCACCCGCTCCACTTTGACCTTCGCCCTGGCTGCCAGGTCGATGATCTCGGCCAGGCGGCCTTTCTCTTCCGCGCCCTGGGCCACCTGCAGGCGAAAAACCTGCCGCCGCCGCGCCCGCAGCACCTCGTAGACCGGATTGCGGCCGATGATCCATTCCTTCATTGATCAGCTTCCTCGTTTAGGCGGATGCGGTACACCCCGGCGCAGTTCGACACCTGCCGGTACTGCACAGTCAGGCCGCGGGCTTCCAGCGCCGGGAGTGCATCCTCTGCGATCCAGTACGGCTCCTCATCCCAGTACTCGCCCTGCGTCTGGCGCTGCGTATCCCGATCCGCCGCGGTGAGGAAGGAGATATCGCCGATTACCAGGCAGCCGCCCGGCGCCATCGACTCGCGCACCAGCCGCTCGGCCAGAGCGGCCTTCTCGGGCAGCTCGAAGTGATGAAACACATACGCTGAGACGATGCAGTCAAAGCGCTGCTGCAGCTCCGGCGGGAAGGGGTCTCGCAGGTCGTGAAGGAACAGGCGCGCTCCGGGCAGCTTTTCACGGGCGCGAGCCAGCATCTCGGATGAGAAATCGGTGCCCCACACCTCGCAGCCCGCGGCGGCCAGAAGCTGTGTCAGGTTGCCCGTGCCGGCGCCAAGGTCCAGCACCTTCAGCCCCGGGCGGGCGCCCGTCTGGCGGACGACTTCGGCCAGCAAATCACGGTAGCCGGTGAAGGGAAAGGTTTCACCGGCTGCGTCCTGATCGTATTCCCCGGCCCAGCTGTCAAATTCGGCCGCCGGGAAGGGGTCATTTTCCTGAAAGTCGCCTGTCATCGGGGCCAATCTGTCCGGCCTACTCCCAGCGCCAGGTTGAGCCTTCGCGGCTGTCTTCGATCACCACGCCCAGTTCGGCCAGCCGGTCGCGAATCTGGTCCGAGAGCGCCCACAGCTTCTGCCTGCGCAGCTCGGAGCGCACGCTGACCAGCAGATTGATGAACGGGTCGGCCTGAGCGCTGCCTTTGTCCTGCTGCTCCAGCTGCAGGCCCAGCACGCCGCTCAGTTCGAGCAGCAGGTCCTGCGCCGGGCGCAGCTGGTCATCGGTCGCGCCGCTGTCGCGGGTCTGGTTGATGGCCCGCACCAGCTCGAACAGCGCTGCCAGCGCGCCGGCGGTGTTGAAGTCATCGTCCATGGCGGCGATGAAGTCCTCCCGGGTGCGCTCCGCCTGCTGCTGCAGGGTCTGGACGGCTGCTTCCGCCGCGCCGCCAGCCCCGGGCAGGCACGGCCGCAGCCCGGAGCGCAGCCGCTCCAGGGCACGCTCGGTCTGCTCGACGACCTCATCATTGAAGGTCAGCGGGCTGCGGTAGCCGGAATTGAGCACCATCAGCCGCAGTACGTTAGCCTCATGGTCCTTGAGGAAATCGTCGATGGTCACCAGATTGCCCAGCGACTTGGACATCTTCTCGCCGCCCAGCTGCAGCATGCCGTTGTGCACCCAGTAGCGCACGAAGGGCTTGCCGGTCAGGCTCTCGGACTGGGCAATCTCGTTTTCGTGGTGAGGGAAGATCAGGTCGTTCCCGCCGCCGTGAATGTCGATCTGCTCGCCCAGGTGGTGCAGGCTCATAGCCGAGCACTCGATGTGCCAGCCGGGCCGGCCCTTGCCCCAGGGGCTGTCCCAGGATGGTTCGCCCGGTTTGGCCGACTTCCACAGCGCGAAGTCCAGCGGATCTTCCTTGGCCTCGTCCACCTCCACCCGGGTGCCGCCGCGCACATCGTCGAAGCTGCGCCGCGACAGCTTGCCGTAATCCTCATCCTTGCGCACCCGGAAGTACACATCTCCGTCGGCAGTCGGGTAGGCGTAGCCCTTGGCGATCAGCTCCTGAATGATCTTCTGGATGTGCTCAATTTCCCGGGTGGCGCGCGGGTTGACCGTGGCCGGCAGCACGTTCAAATCGGCCAGATTGCGCTCGTACTGCTGGATATACCGCTCGGCCAGCTGGAAGGGGTCCTCTCCACTCTGGTTGGCCCGAGCGATGATCTTGTCGTCCACGTCGGTAAAGTTCATCACGTGGCGGACCTCGTAGCCCCGGTATTCCAGGTAGCGGCGCAGGATGTCAAACACCAGCGCCGACATGGCATGACCAACATGCGCGTTGGCATACACGGTCGGACCGCACACGTACATCCGCACCCGCCCCGGTTCCAGGGTCTCAAAATCCTCTTTCTTGCGGGTGAGGGTATTATAGATTTTTAAGCTCATCCCAGTGCTCTCCTCAATGCGCGTAATGGTTGTTCTCTTCCGGCTTCCCGAAGATCATGCGCCCCGCGGCGGTCTGCAGGACCTTGGTCACGTTGACGACGATCTCGCGCCCGATGTAGTCGCGCCCGTTCTCGATCACCACCATGGTGCCGTCGTCCATATAGCCCACGCCCTGGCCGACTTCCTTGCCTTCCTGGATGATGCGGATGTTGAGTGATTCACCCGGCAGCAGCACCGACTTGACCGCGTTGGCCAGCTCGTTGACGTTCAGCACCGTGACTCCCTGCAGTTCGGCGATGCGGTTCAGGTTGTAGTCGTTGGTCAGGATCGGACAGCGCATCTGGCGGGCAAGGATGATCAGCTTGTCGTCCACTTCGCGCACGCCTTCCACATCGATGTCGGAAATGCGCACGGGAATATTAGGCTCCTTCTGCAGTTGAGAAAGAACCTCCATCCCCCGCCTGCCGCGCTGCCGGCGCAGGCTGTCAGGCGAGTCGGCGATATATTGAAGTTCAGCCAGTACAAACCGCGGGATCAACAGCCCGCCGGGCAGGAACCCGGTGCGGGCGATGTCGGCGATGCGCCCGTCGATGATCACGCTGGTATCAAGCAGGATGGTGCGCGCGTCGGATTTCTCCGCTTTCTCTTCTCTGGCGGCGGAGGCATGCCCGCCGCGGTTGAACAGATTGGAGAAAAAACCGAAGAAATCGTTCTGGCGGGTGACAAAGACGGTTACGCCCAGATAACCGAAGATGACCACGCCAATGAAGGGAAGAATATCCCCCAGCGGCGAAGGCAGCCGGGAGATGGGAAAAGCCAGCAGGGCAGCGATGATAAGGCCACAAATTAATCCAATGAATGCAGAAAAAAGCGTTTGAACGGAAAGATGAGAAAGGGTGGACCGAAGTGCGCGTACCGGGCGGGTGGTGATATAAGGAGTGATGATGACCCCCAGAAGGGCCCCGATCAGGCCGATGATAAATGCGTATTGTTCGACGGAGAAAGCGCCCGAAGCGGCGTCCAAATTGGCTGCCCGACCGAGCTCTGCTCCCCAGAAGACACCCGCGATCGCAAAAACAACCATGCCGATTAAACGGACAATGAAATCAATGCTCATAGATAAGTGCTCCTGTTGGGTTGTTAAAGAACGAAAAAAGAAGATGAGTGCTCTAGGAAAATCATAGCACTATCGAGGCGGTTCGTCAATGAAACACATTGACACCCTCTGGAAAGCATGTTAAAATCCCACCCGTTCGAGCCGCCCCCATCGTCTAGCGGCCCAGGACGTGGCCCTCTCAAGGCCAAAACAGGGGTTCGAGTCCCCTTGGGGGCACCTGGATATTGTCAAAATACCGGTTTCCATACGAAAAGCCGCTTATTGAGCGGCTCTTTGTTTTCCCTCTTCGAGTTATGCCTGCTGTGTAATTAGTCCGTTTCTACAGGTAAAGAAAACAACATATCGGGTTATTTACCGGAACTGTCGTCATCTGGCGCCGCACTGCGGCAGAGGGGAGCATGATGAGAACAGTCCTGCAAACCCGCCTTCCTTTACCGACCAGATGGGAAAAACCCATCGCCGTGGGGCTTTTTACCCTGCTCGCGGTTTTACAGTTATTGCACAACTATGTCCGCTGGTCACCCCTGTCGGACTATTCCATTTCCTTCTACCCGGCCGCGCAAGACCTGTTCCGGGCCAATCCCTACGGATCAACCGAATACGATTTCTTCTATCCCATCTGGTCGCTCATCCCCATCCTGCCGCTGACTCTGCTGCCTGTCCGGATCGGGAACGCAGTTCTGGGCGTGGCTTCGGTCATCACACTGGGCACGGTGACCTATAAACTCGGCGCAAAACCGCTGCAGCTCGCCCTGTTCCTGCTCCTGCCGCAGGTGCTGTTCGGGGCCAAAAACGGCGATTACATGGACGTGCTAACCGCCGTGGGCTTCGTCCTGCCGCCCCGCTGGGGATTATTCTTCGTGCTGATCAAACCGCAGGCCGGGATCGGTGTGGCTGTCTACTGGCTGTTTGAAGCCTGGCGCGAAGGCGGCTGGAAACAGGCTGTCCACACCTTCGCTCCTGTGGGGATTGCCTACGCTCTGATCCTGCTGGTCTACTCGCCCAATCTGTTCGACAGCCTGCTGGCCGCACCCGGCATAGTCGGGTTGGACTCACACCACAACGCGGCGATGTGGCCGTTTGGAGCGGTGATCGGTGCGGCGCTGCTGGCCCATGCTGTCCGCACTCGCAGGATTGGCCCGGCGATCCTCTCCAGCGCCTGCTTCACCCCCTACGTTGGGTTCTACTCGTGGCCGACCACTATGCTCGGCCTTCTGCCAGGAAATGTAGAGTTTCTGGCCGCCACACTGGTAATGTGGGCGATCGGGTTGATCGAGGCGCAGTGGTGAGCACTGGAACACTATGAGATTGAACCTGCACTCTAGCGCCAGAATGAAGGTTAATCTGGCGACGATTCTGCCTGCCAGAAAGACAAACGAAACAACAGATCGCTGCCAGGGCTTCAGGCCAGGCCTGGGCCGAGCCGGGTGAGGTTATACCGGTACTAGAACCCTTTGATCCACGAACTGGTTCAGGTTTTTCCAGTCCTGGTTGCTGCTGAAAAAGGTGCGTGGAAGCGCCACAAAATTGCCAGTGTCGCTCAGGATCACGACCAGATCGGGCGTTCTGTGCACCTTAATAAACTTTTCCCAGGCTTCCCAATCCTGAGAAGGGTCATGTTGAATGCCCAGCGGAGAGATCCTTCCCTTGCGCGGCATACGGATTAGCGGGTCTTTCCACAGGCGGGAAGCTGTCCGAATTGATATACGGCTGGAAAATGAAAAAACCAAGCAACAGCAGTGTGATCAGATGCCGGACAAGACGCATCACATCCCGGCTGGAATGGGCTTCATTTTGTGAAAATGCGACGATCAAAGCCGCGTACAGGGCGTCAAACAGGATCAACATGGTCAGGCGGGTGACCAGGCTTCGCCTGGAGGGCCGGTAATCCAGGGAGACGGCTTTGAAATAAGTGTTCCGTTCGAACTGTCCGCAAAACCAACAACAATTACCATTCAGATAGACTATATAATGATAGACAATTAGTTCCAATTATTGCACGCGTCCCAGCCGGGGACGAGGAGGTAAACGTGCAGCTTACCGGACTTCACCATGTCACCGCCATCACGGCCCGGGCCGAACAGAACCTTGACTTCTACACGCAGGTCCTCGGCCTGCGGCTGGTCAAGAAAACCGTCAACCAGGACGACGTCTCGGCCTACCACCTTTTTTATGCCGACAAATTCGGCTCGCCTGGCACCGACCTGACCTTCTTCGACTGGCCGAACACGCCCCCCAATCAGAACGGCGCCGGCAGTATTGCCCGGGTGATGCTGCGCGCTCCCGGTCCGGATGCGCTGCGCTTCTGGGAGGAGCGGCTGACCCGGGCCGGCGTGCCCCACTCCGGCCTGCTCACCGGCAGCGGACCGGCCCGCCTGCGCTTCAGCGACCCGGAGGGCCTGGAGCTGGAGCTGGTCGACGACGGCGGCGCGCCCGGCGGTACGCCCTGGGAGGGCAGCCCGGTTCCACCAGAGGTGGGTCTGACCGGCCTGCACGCCGTCCACCTGATGGTGCGTGACCTGGATCGAACCGCCCGGGTGCTCACCGACGTGCTGGGCTTTCAGCTTGAGCGCGAGGTCAGCGAACCCGGAGATCCGGCACGGACGATTACTGTCTTCACCACAGCCGGAGGCGGGCCGGGCACCGAGGTGCACGTAGAAGCCAGCCCAGACCTGCCGATCAGCCGGCTGGGCCACGGCGGGGTGCACCACGTCGCCTTCCGCACCCCCGACGCGGGCGAGCAGCTGGAGTGGCGGGACCGTATCGCCGCGTCCGGCCTGCGGGTGACCGACGTGATCGACCGCTTCTACTTCAAATCGATCTACTTCCGCATCCCCGGCGGAATGCTGTTTGAGATCGCCACCGACGGGCCGGGCTTCGCTGCCGATGAAGACCCGGAGCGCCTGGGTGAAAAGCTCGCCCTGCCCCCCTTCCTGGAGCCCCACCGCGACACCATCGAGGCCGGGCTGCGGCCGCTGTGACCCTGCCCGGCCGCCGGGCCAGCATTGCAGTTTGATAACAATCCCGGTAACCGGTTGACCGGTGCAGCAGCCGGTGTTATAAACCTAACCAATGATTACGAGCCTCATCCATAAGCGTCATGCGACCATAACCAGCCTCTTCGCGAAGGTTCGGTCGTGTTGCGCTTGAGTTGAGCAAACATTTCTTGCAGCAAGGGCCTTCCGAAGAGGAAGGCCTTTTTTATTGCCTGTTTCAGGAGGTGGAACTAAGAAGACTATCGGCCATCACCGGAGAGAGGCTCGCGGCAGTATCTTTTGAGCCGGGATACTGTGGCGCTCTCCGAAACCAGGCTCCCTGTCGCTAACCGTATTCGGTGACCGCCGCAGTCTCCTGGACTGCTCCTTGATGATTCAACTTAAAAGAGCAAAGTGGACATTATGAACCGTTATAGTAACCTGATCCTGTTTCTGGCACTGGCTGCCCTGATGCTTACCGCCTGCACCCCGACCGCTGGCGCTGCCTCTCCCGCCCGGACCGAGCCTGCATCGACCTCGGATGCCTGCCTTGGAAGCGCGGAGGACGCCCTGGTGGACCTGGACTGCCGTGAAATGCACATCGCAGTCGAGAACGTATACCTGCCCTTCAACTACGTCTCGCTGGAGACCGGCGAGCCGGGCGGCTGGGACTACGACGTCTGGCGGGAAATCTGCACCCGCCTGCACTGCACGCCTGTCTTCGTGGAGACCTCCTGGGACAGCCTGATCCAGTCGGTGGCCTCGGGTGAGAACAATGCCGGCGCGGACGGCATCACCATCACCCCGGCACGGGCCGAGCAGGTGGACTTCTCCGACGGCTACATCCAGCTGGTGCAGCGGCTGCTGGTCCGAATAGATGAAGACCGCTTCGACAGCATCGAGGCCTTCGCCGCGGATGAGAGCTTGCTGCTGGGCACGCAGGTGAGCACGTCCAACTACGAAACCGCCATCCAGTACCTGCCCGAAGAGCGCATCAAAGCCTTCGACACCATGCCCTTCGCCGTCCAGGCGCTGGTCGCCGGGGACGTGGACGCGGTCCTGATTGACGAAGTGGTGGGCATGGGCTACCGCGGCGCCAACGCCGATCAGATCGAGTTCATCGGTCCGGCCATCAAGAGCGACGAACTGGGCTTCATCTTCACCCCTGGCAGCGATCTGGTCGACCCGGTCAACCAGGCCCTCGCCTCCATGCGCGAGGACGGCACGCTGGACGAGTTCAACGCCTACTACTTCGGCCCGGATTTCACCCTGACCGAAGCGGACATCCAGACGGGCGAGTAAGATGACGACCCGGACAGAACTTGCACCGTTTCGAGCCGCCCTTCCGGCCCGCCTGATCCGGCCCATCACCGGCGCCCGGTGGAAGGCCTTCCCCTGGTGGATCGCGGCTCTCGGGCTGGTCGCGGCCGGCACTGCGTACCTGGTCCTCTCCAATCCCGCTTACTACGAAGCCTTCCAGTTCATCCGCGCCGGGCTGGGAGTCACCCTGACCATCGCGCTGAGCGCCTACGCGGTCGCGCTGGTGCTGGGGCTGCTGGCCGGGCTGGGGCGCATCTCCGAAAACCCGCTGGCCCGCAACGCCGCCACCTTCTACGTGGAGGTCATCCGGGGGGTCCCCATGCTGGTGTTGATCTTCTTCATCGCGCTGGTGGCGCTGCCCGCTCTGATCGACGGGCTGCATTCCCTGGGGCTGTGGCTCACGGCTCAGGGCCTGTCCGGTCCGGGCCAGATGCTGGGACGACTCGACTCGCGTTCAGTCTCCATGAACGTGCGAGCGGTGGCTGCCCTGTCGATCACCTACGGCGCGTTCCTGGCGGAAATCTTCCGCGGGGGCATCCAGTCAGTGGATCGGGGTCAGATGGAAGCCGCCCGCTCGCAGGGCATGACCCGCGCCCAGGCGATGCGATACATCATCCTGCCGCAGGCGTTTCGGGTGATGCTGCCGGCGCTGGGCAACGACTTCATCTCCATGCTCAAAGACTCCTCGCTGGTCTCCGTGCTGGCGGTGAGGGATATCACCCAGGTGGCGAAGCTGTACGCCGGGCATTCGTTCCGCTACACCGAGGCCTATACCATCCTGGCGGTGCTGTACCTGAGCATGACCATGCTGCTCTCGGCGCTGGTCAGGCTGCTGGAAAGAAAGGCGGGAAGCCATGCCAGCCGCTGATGCGATGATCGAGGTACGCGATCTGGTCAAGGAGTTCAACGGCCTGCGCGCGCTGGACGGGGTTAGCCTGACCGTGCCGCGCGGCAAGGTGGTGGTCATCATCGGGCCGAGCGGCTCGGGCAAGTCCACCCTGCTGCGCTGCATGAACCTGCTGGAAAGGCCGGACGAGGGCGAGATCCGGGTGGACGGCGAGCGCCTGACCGGCGACGAGCGGGATCTCAACCGCATCCGCGCCGATATCGGCATGGTGTTCCAGCATTTCAACCTGTACCCGCACCTGACCGTGCTGGAGAACCTGACCCTGGCCCAGCAGGTGGTGCGCGGGCGCGGCCGGCAGGAAGCGGAATCAATCGCCATGGCGCAGCTGGAACGGGTGGGCATTGCCGAAAAGGCGGGCAGCCACCCCCGCCAGCTCTCCGGCGGGCAGCAGCAGCGTGTGGCCATCGCCCGCACCCTGGCGATGAACCCCAAGATCATGCTCTTTGACGAGCCGACCAGCGCGCTCGACCCGGAAATGATCAAAGAAGTGCTCGAAGTGATGCTGCAGCTGGCCCGGGACGGGATCACCATGGTGGTGGTCACGCATGAGATGGGCTTTGCGCAGGCCGCCGCGGACGAAGTCGTCTTTATGGACGCCGGACGGATCGTCGAGCAGGGAACGCCGGAGGGGGTCTTCAAGAATCCGGCGAGCGACCGCACGTGGTCGTTCCTCTCGCAGATCCTGTATCATCCCACCGCGGCGGCAGTGACGGGCTAGGAGGAGGACCGTCACCTTAGCGGTAGGCATTACTGGTTGAAAGACAGGGGTAAATAATACCGGTTGGAATTACAGGTATGGCACAGCAGGCAGCGGGCGGTCTCGAGACCGCCCGCTGCCGCGTTCATCCCCCGGATCAATCGATAAACTCGGTCAGCTTTTCCACCCGCACCAGCCGGGCCTCGACCACCGCCCGCTCGGAATAGGCGCGGCGGATCGGGTTCCAGTTGGTGCAGGTCACCAGCAGCAGCTTGCGCCCATCCGGCACGTACAGCTCGGCCACATTCTCCGGATCAACATGGCGCTTCCCTTCCACCCGGTAGATGTACAGCCGGTCGCCCTCGCGGTAGTGGATTTCCGCGCCTTCCCGCAGGTAGGGCAGCTCGTAGAACGGACCCGGGTCTCCGCTCCCCGGCAGGGTGACGTGCCCGATCAGCACCATGGCCAGGTCATCCCCCGGCCCGGTCCCGGTGGTCTCCAGCCAGCCGACCTCCATGACCATGTTGGAGATGTCCCACTGGCCGTCCTGCACCGGGATGGGCATGACCGCCTGGTGTAATCCCAGCCGCGGGATGGCCAGGTCACCCTTCAGGGCCTGCACGGGGGCCCGCTCAGCGGCTGCCGCCTCCGCCTGAAGCGGCTCCTCCGTGGGGTCCGGCGGCAGGGCGGCCATCTCCGGCGGGGCCGGGCGGTCACCGGGTATTGGCCGCGCCGTGGGGCTTGGCGAGCCGCGGGTGGCGCCGATCTCCTCCCGCACTGGCATGGCCGGTTCCTCCGCCGGGAGCAGCACGCCCGGGGTCAGCAGGAAGCGCAGGCCGAAGGCGACCGCAGCCAGGGTGGCCAGGGCCAGCAGCCCGGTCAGCAGCCAGAGCAGGAGTATCCGCCGGGCCAAGCCGTTACCCCGCCCGCTTCCACCACTGGATCAGCCGCCACCAGGCGAAGGCCAGCAGCGCCAGCGTGCCGGTCAGCGCGGCCGCGATGCGGGCGATATCGCCCGGTCCCGGCCCGCCGNNACCCGGGCGTGGGGACCGCTGTGGGCGTGTCCCCCTCGTCCGGCTGAGGACTTGGACTGGGGCTTGCCCCCACGTCTGGCAGCGGCGTCACCGCCGTGGGCGATGGCTCAGGCGAAACATCGGTCGCCTGCCCGGGCGTTTCAGTCACCGCCGGCAGAGTTTCGGTGGCGGTCGGCTGCGGCAGGGTGGCGGTCAGCGCCGGCGCGGTGGGCGACGGGGTGGCCGGAGGCTCGTCCGGCAGGCTGGTCGTGGCGGTCACGCCCGGGGTGGGCGTCTCGCCCGGCTGGCCGGGTACATCCTGCGGGCACAGCTGGACGATGATGCCCACGCTGTCCTCGGCGAACAGGGTCAGCTCGCCAGCCTCCGGAACGGTGAAGCCGCCGTAAACCACCATGCCCTGATCGATCAGGTACAGCTCCTCGCCGTTCAGGAAGAACCGGTTGCGGCGGGAGTCAATGTTGTCCTCGATCTGGACGAAGTTGACCTGACAGCCAGCTGGAACCTGGCCGTAACTGCGGCCTTCGTCGTGCAGCCTGATGCTCTCTCCGGGCAGGTAGTCGGTGGTCCAGACCCGCTCGCGCGCCGCTGCCTCGTATGTTGGCCCTTCCACCTGCGCAAAGAAGAATACGCCATTTTCGTAAGTCTTCACCACGAAGAAGCGGCCTTCTTCGACGGTAAAGGATCCCGGCCCCTCCCCCAGGAACTCGATCACGGGCAGCGGGCCTTCCACCACCTGGGCGGAGACGTTCGCCCCTGACAGCCCCAGGCTGACCGCAGCGGCCAGCAAAATCACCATCCGGATTAACCTGTATTTCGTCATGATCTGGTCCCTTTCCATCCCCTCTATGGCTGCGGCGCTGGTTCCAGTGAAACGACGATCTCTTATTGACTGTCGTTATCAATATACTCAAAATAGCGGCGATTACAACTCGGGAATCACCCCCGCTTTCAAAAAAACAAAACCGGCCGGCATGAACAGCCGGCCGGCGGGCCTACCGGTAATGATTACCAGTTCATCAGCGCATGGCCGCGGCGGTCCGCTCCAGCTTCTGGAAAATCTCGTCGGTCAGCTCGAAGTGCAGCACCTGGGCCACGACCGCGCTCCAGCCGTAGACAAAATACACCCAGCCGTCTTCGACGGTCAGATTGCGCTCTTCCTTCTGGGCCAGCGCCTGGTGGAGGAAATCCAGCTCGCCGCGGTAATTGAACTCCCAGGCCACACCGTTCTCGGGGAACTTGCCCTCCCAGGTAACCGGCGAGCCGGGCGTGTCCTTGCCCATGCCGGTGGCGTTGATCACCACGCTGTAAGGCTTCATCTGCGCCATGATGGAGTCGTTCACCACCGGGTCCGAGTTCTGGATGTACTCGAACTTGATGTCGGTTCCCACCGATTCGATTACCTCGCGGGCGTGATCCAGCCGGCCCTGCGAACGGTTGACAAACACGAAGCGCTCCGGCCGGTCAGCTTTTTCCTGCTTGCGGATCAGGTGCAGCGCCGTCGCCAGGCCCGAGCCGCCTGCGCCGAAGCACAGCACTTCCCCGCCCGTGCGGCCGAAATAATCCTTGCCGATGATCGCATCCATGCTCAGGCCCGAGGTGATGGGGTCAAAGGCGTGCCCTTCCAGCCGGCCGTCGCGCTTGGAGATGCTGGACACCTCGCCGGTGATCTGCGCGTTGGGGTCCAGATAGTCGAACAGGTCGCGCGCGGCGGTGACCAGGTCAATCTTGTGCGTGGTCACCAGCGCGCCCAGCGAGAGCGGGTCTTCCTTTATCTGGGTGACAACCCGGCGGTAGTTTTCCGGCTCGTCATGGATCTTCAGGTCCACACCTTCCAGCACCACCTCCGGACGGCCGAGCACCTCCATCCATTTCGGGAATATCTTGCGAATGGAGGATTTCCCCGTGGTCACACCGATGAAATAGAACGTCGGCTGGGTTTTGGTAACGATCGGCTGTGTCATCCTTCCTCCTTTATTTTGCTTGCGGCGCGCGGGCGGCCTCGACGATGCGCACAAACTCACGCGCCCGCTCCGAGATTTCGTCAAAGCGTCCTTCTTTCGCCAGTTTGGGCGGGCACAGCTCGCTGCCGGCGCCCACCGCCACCACACCGGCGGCGAACCAGTCGGCAATATTGCCCGCATTCACCCCGCCGGTGGGCATCATGCGAATGTAGGGGAACGGCCCCTTGAGCGCCTTGATGTACGACGGCCCGGTCATTGAGCCGGGGAAGATCTTCACCACGTCCGAGCCCAGCTGGTGGGCCTGCAGCACCTCGGTCGGGGTCAGCGCCCCGGCCATGACCGGCAGGCCGGTGGCCACCATGGCGCGCACCAGCTCCGGATCGCAGACCGGGCTGACCAGGAACTGAGCGCCGGCCGCCTTCGCCGATGCAGCCTGTTCCGGCCTGATCAGCGTGCCCATCCCCAGCAAAATCCGGTCGCCGAATTTCTCTGCCAGTTCAGCCACCACCGCCTCGGCGTTCGGGGTGGAATAGGTAATCTCAATACCATACACACCGCCAGCCGCCAGCGCCTCCACCATGCGCACGGTCAGCTCGGGGGAGGGTCCACGCAGCACCGCCAGCAGGCCCAGTGATTCAATACGATCCAGTACAGCCTGTTTATCCATTCAGCACTCCTTTGGGATGGTCCAGTTACACCACGCGAAATTTCGGGTCCTCACCGCGCAGCACCGCCAGACAGTCGCGTACCGCCATCCAGCCCATGTTGTTGGTGGCCGAATCGGCGTGCGCTCCGGTGTGCGGGGTGACCAGCACCTGCGGCAAGGTCAGCAGCGAATTGGCCGGGTCCGGCGGCTGCTGGCTGAAGGCGTCCAGCGCTGCCCCGGCCAGATGCCCGGACTGAAGCGCTCGCAGCAGCGCGTCTTCGTCGATCAGCTCGCCGCGGGCGGTGTTGATCAGATAAGCGCCCGGCTTCATGCGAGCCAGGAAGCCGTCATTCACCATGCCGCGCGTCTCGGCCGTGGCCGGCAGGTGCAGCGAAAGGATGTCCGCCTGCGCCAGCACCTCCTCCAGGGGCAGCAGCTGCACCCCGTGGCTGCGGGCAAAGTCTTCGTCAGGGCGCGGATCGTAGGCAAGGATGCGGCAGTCGAACCCGGCCAGCCGGCGGGCCACCTGCCTGCCGATTGAACCCAGCCCCAGCAGACCGACCGTCCGGCCTTCCAGGGACTTGCCGCTCAGACGCGGCCACTCGCCCCGCCGGGTAGCGTTCACCGCCTGAGGGATGGAGCGCAGCAGCGAGAGCATCAGACCGATGGCCAGCTCGGCCACGGAGACCGAGTTGGCTCCGGGCGTGTTGGTCACGATAATACCTCGAGCCTTCGCCGCGTCCAGGTCCACGTTGTCTACGCCCACACCGTAGCGGCTGATCACCTTGAGCCGGCTGGCCGCGGCCAGGGCGTGGGCGTTGATTTCGTCCAGCCCGGCGATGTATCCATCCACACCGGGCAGCAGCTCGCACAGCTGCTCCGCGCTCAGCGGTTTGCCGGTGGTGTTGTAGATAACCTCCCCCACCTGCTCCTCCAGAAAGGTGCGCAGGGTGGGATCATTCTTGCCGTAGGATGTGGCCGTGACCAGCACCCGGCAGGTTTTCAAATTCACGCCGCCTCCTTCTGCGCCGGCTGCCAGCGGGGATTGTCCACCACCGCCACGCGGCCGTCCTTTTCCACCACAAGCTTGCGGAATCCCTGCTGCTCGATGGTGCCGTAGTCATGCCCGGCGTTACCGGGGTAAATGAAGAAAGTCACCAGGTCCTCCTGGCGGCCGGTGCACACCGAGCGGTGCGCCCAGCGCGGGGGAACGTAGAGCACCTTACCCGGCGAAAGCATCTCCACATGGGCGTCGCCCTCGGGCGTCTCCATCACCATGCAGCCCTCGCCCTTGAGCACGTAATACACCTCGGCGGTGTCCAGTACGGTGTGAAAGTGACCCTTGGTCATGTAGAACTCGTCCCCCACCTTGCCCGGATGCACCACGGAGATGCCCATCAGCATCTCCCCCTCTACTTCGGGGCGGTGGATTTCATACACTTCGTACAGCAGCGGGTCACCGGCGGCGACCATCTCTTCATAAGCCTTCTGGTCCAGGAACTGGCCGCGCATGGCGCTCAGCCGGCGCTGGATGTGGTTGTCCACCCGGGAGGGAACCAGGTCCGGGAAGGGCAGCGTGAAGGTAAAAGGTTGATCCATCATGTTCTCCTTGTAATGCGTGGGTCACGGATCGATCAGGGACGATCTCCGGACGGGTCCCACTCGAGCGGGCGCCAGCGGTCACGCTGCCGGACCAGCTCGATCTCAAACCTGGCCCGGTCGCCGCGGTGATAGGCGCGGAAGTACTCCAGCGGCGTGCCGTCCTCCAGGAATGACAGGCTTTCCAGCAGGATAACCGGATCGCCGGTGTGAATGCCCAGGTGACGGGCATCCTCTTCACTGGCCGCGGCTGCCTCGATGGAGCGGTGCGCCCGGACGATGAACAGCCGGCACTCGTTCTCCAGATACTGGTACAGCGAGCGCTCGGACAGATCCACCTTCTCCAGCCCCGGGCAGAGGCTCTCGGGGAGGAAGCTGGTGACCACCGCGATGGGCTCGTCCTCCACCAGGCGCAGGCGGCGGACCTCCACCAGCGTAGCGCCGGCCGGTACCTGCAGCTGTGAGGCCAGGAAGGCATCCGCCCGGGTCAGGCGCTGCGAGAGCACCCTGGTTCCCGGCTTGCGGCCCTGCTCGAGCATGTCCTGGTGGAAGCCGGTCAGCTTTTGGGCCAGCCGTTCGGTGACCTTGGGGCCGGAGACGAAGGTCCCCCGCCCCTTGCGGCGGATGATGTAGCCGCCCAGTTCCAGCTCGAGCAGCGCCTGGCGAACGACGGTTCGGCTGACGCCGAATTCGCGGCACAGCTCGACCTCACCCGGGATGCGCTCGCCAACCTGCCACAAACCGGCCAGGATGCGGCCTTTGAGCAGCTCTCGCAGCTGAACGTAGTAAGGCACGTAGCTGGAAAAATCGATGACTTCCGGGGATGGTTCCATGGGGGTTCTCATCCTGTAATTACAGGATTAACTCTTATTGTAGCAGGCCCGCCGCGCTTGTCAACTGGTTTTCCGAGGGTTATACTCATTTCACTTCCCACTTTTTTTCAGGAGAATCGCCATGGGCATCCCGGCTGAAGAATCGATCCGTTCCCACCTGCAGTTTCTGGCCGGGACCACCGGCCCCCGCCCGACCGGCTCGCCGGCCTACCGGCAGGCTGCTGAGTACATCCGCCGCACCTTTTCTGACGCCGGGCTGCAGATCCAGGACATCCGCTTCCCCTGCATCGACTGGCGGCACAGGGCCACCCGGCTGGAAATCGGTTCATCCGCCTTCACCGCCGCCGCCAATCCCTTCTCGCCGGCCTGTGACGTTCCGGGCACACTGCTGCCGCTGTGCACCCCGGCCGAGCTGGAAGCTGCCGAGATTGGCGGAAAAATCCTGCTCTTCTACGGCGATCTGTCCAACGAGCCGCTCATCCCGCTCAACTGCGAGGTGTACAACCTGTCTCTTATACACATCTGACGCTGCCGACGAAGAGGGTA
>CZCB01004608.1_pt1 | contig 23561 bp, 27 predicted proteins | sample 591991 | NCBI WGS metagenome assembly CZCB01 (sample SAMEA3556809, study PRJEB10932) | anaerobic digester metagenome
AGAAATTTTTAATTTTATCCTATTTAAGACCTAGAGTCAGCAATGGTAATCCATACTCCGAATCTCTCTTTAAGATAATGAAGTATTGCCCTAAATATTCCTCTAAAGGTTTCTCAAGCTTGGATGAGGCAAGGGAGTGGGTCCAAAGATTTGTAAAAGGGTATAATTTTATTCAGCTACATAGTGGTATAAATTTCATAACCCCTTATCAAAGACATTATGGACTAGATAAAAGAATCATGGAAAATCGTATAAAAGTCTATGAAGAAGCTAAAAGGCAGCATCCCGAGTGTTGGTCTAGGAATACTAGGGATTGGAGCTTGCCTGAATATGTAGCATTAAATCCCACTAAAGAAGGCGAGATTGCTCATTGTGGTTTTATTAGCATTTAAAAGGGGTAATCGGCAGGGAAGCCATGCCAATGTCAATGGCAAATCGTTTGGTGATTACAAAGTTTATCAGGAGGAAATGCGACAACTTACTTGACAGATACCGATAGTGATGGCAGCATTTATAGCTAAATTTGTATGTTCTGAATGGGACACAGGATTTGTGAAAAATATTATTCCCCTCAATGGTTCACGAGTTAATTTAGTGGTGTCAAAAAACATTATTGTTTTGTTATTTATTCTTATTGAAGGTATAATTAGCATATTTGTGGCTATGGGTTCAAATGTATTAGTATCTGGAAAGGTCAGTATTTTAGACTTCAAAGGTATTATAATATATATAGGATTGCAAATATTATTACAAATGGCTTTTGCATCTTTAATGATATTAATAAGTTATTTATTTAGAAGTAAATCAGTAACAATATCTATTGGAATTTTATTAGGTATGAATGTACACGCTATGATATTAAATCAATTAGATAAACTAATTAATATAGCTAATATTGAGATATCTAATTTGTCCATAATAAATAATATAAGAATATTGGAATTCAGTTCAGAGCCGGAGATATATAAAAGAGTAATAATAATATCTACAGCATACTTTTTATTATATAATATACTTAGTTTATTTCGGGTAAAGAGAGTTGAGGTAAACTAGAACTATTACATAGTGGAGGATATTATGTTATCTATAATTGTCTCTATAATAGCAATACTATCTATATCTTTGAACATAATGCAGTGCATATATATTAGAGATGTGTATAATCAAATAAACTTTATAAATAACCATGAAACTAATAAAGTAATAACTAAGAGATTTAGTTTAAAGGGAACTAATATGCTTATTGCCAAACTAAATGAAATGCTTAGTATTAACAGGAAGATGGTTCAAGAATATAAACTAAAGGAAGAGGCATTAAAAGAAGCAATTACAAATATATCCCATGACATAAGGACACCTTTGACTTCTTTGGATGGATATTTTCAGCTTTTGCTTGAAGCAACGTCCGAAGTAGAACAAGAAAGATATATGGGTATCATTCAAAAGAGAATCGAAAAGCTAAAACATCTTTTAGAGGATATGTTTACATACATGAAAGTTCAAGATGAAAGTTATAGACTTTATTTAGAACCTTGCAATATCACTAAAATAGTTTGTGAGAATCTCTTTTTGTACTATGAAAACTTTAAGGTTAAAGGAATTGAACCCAAAATCGATATTCCTGAAAAGCCCATTGTCATAGAAGGTAATATTTCTGTGTTAAATAGGGTCATAGATAATTTGATTAATAATAGTTTAAATCATGGGAATGATTATATTGGCGTTACTTTACTTGACGAAGGTGATTTTGTTAAATTAATATTTGAAAATGATATTGAGGATGAAGACAATATAGATATAGATAATATCTTCAATAGATTCTATAAACAGGATAAGGCCAGAACTGTTAGTTCAACAGGTTTAGGTCTTACCATTGTAAAAGAGTTAGTGGATGCTATGGATGGAAAGATTATTGCTAATATTAGCAAAGGTATATTTTCTATTGAAATATCTTTTATGAAAGAAAATTGTTAAACGTATAACTAATATCTAATTATAATGTAATCTTTTAAAAAAGTGATGATGAGTGTATAATTTTCGTAGGTATTGAGTATGACAAAATATTGCTGACTGAAATTCGATATAATATTTGAAGTTTGAAAATAAACAGATAGATAAATGACTGGGTAGAATATATAAAAAATATAACAGAAAGAGGCTTGAGGGAATATGCGATATGAAAAATCATGCGGAGCAATTATATATAGAGATATAAACGATGAGATAGAATATTTGCTGCTTAGAAGTGCTAGAAAGGATAAGTTTTGGGGTTTTGCAAAAGGGCATATGGAAAATAAAGAGACAGAAGAGGAGACTTGCATAAGGGAAGTATTTGAAGAGGCGGGTATTAAGATTAAAATAAAAGATGGTTTCAGAATAGGTGATAGGTATAAAGCTGCAGAGGATATTGATAAGGAAGTAATATTATTCTTGGGAAATGCCAATGAGCAGTCAGTATCTATTCAAAAAGAGGAGATTATGGAATATAGATGGTGTAATTATGATGACGCAATGCAACTTTTGACATTTGAAAGTTCGAAGAGGATGCTTGCGAAGGCGCATGAGTTTTTGGTTCATAAAAAGGCAAAAAGGGAAGGTTGAATATATTGCTCAATTTAACACTCTTGGGAAGTGGAGGAGGATTTCCCATGCCAGATAGGTTTTTGTCCTCTATGATTATGAGTTATAAGGGGAGAAATATATTAATAGATTGTGGGGAAGGCACACAGGTAGCTATGAGAAAGGCTCATACTGGATTTAAAGCCACAGATATTATATGTATAACCCATTTCCATGGAGATCATATATTTGGTCTGCCTGGATTGCTTTTAACTATTGGGAATAGTGGTAGAGCAGAGCCAATTACTATAATTGGTCCTACGGGATTGGTGGGTATAGTAGAGGGATTTTTAGCAGCTATACCATATCTTCCCTATGATATTAAATTAATTGAAGCTCCTGAAGTGGATTTAGGTTTGAATATGTTTGGGAATATTCTATGCGTAGATAAGAAAAGTAGTTATGAAGGCGATGAGATAATAATTTCGACATTAGATTTGGATCACTCATCGCCCTGTATAGGATACAGTTTTTATGTTCCGAGGAGGCCTAAATTTTTACCGGAAAAGGCTATAGAATATGGCATACCTAAAGAAAAATGGTCTATACTTCAAAGTGGTAAGCCCATAACATACAAAGATAATGTCTATAGACCAAGTCAAGTGTTAGGAAAAGAGAGAAGAGGAATAAAACTAAGCTATATCACAGACACAAGGCCCATAGATGAAATCGTGGGCTTTATAGAAGAGAGCAATCTGTTTGTATGCGAAGGAACCTATGGAGACAGTGGAGATATAGAAAAGGCAGTAGAGAGAAAGCATATGACATTTGAAGAAGCGGCAGAGTTGGCGCGGAAAGGAAAAGTAGATAAACTTTTGCTGACTCACTTTAGCCCAGCCATGGGAGATCCAAATACATATATAAAACATGCAAAAGCTGTTTTTGACAATACTATAATAGGATATGATGGATATACTAAAGTTTTATCTTATAAATAGCCAAGTTCTCGCTAGTTTAGATAAAGCCTTCCTTATTTATTAAGTATATTACAATATTAATTTGACATATTTTTTTTAGATAGAGCAAACAATAGAGTAGGAGGAGGGATTTTTATGACGGATGGAAAAAGAAAATCTAAAAGGAAACCTACTTTTAAAGCAACTAGAGGCTTTCGCTTGCATAAAGATCTGGAAAACTCAGATAGGATAGCCGATGCTTTTTACAATGTGGAGAAGACAACTCCAGAAAGCAATGTGCCTATTCCTACTTTTGATGCTGTTATTGAGGCCAAGGAATGGGTAGATGATGAGAATAAGCGTTAACATTGTGAGAGATTAAGTTTATATTTTCAAAATTAGAATAAAAGAGATTGAAATAGACGGCTTCTATGTGGTAAGCTAATCCATAGAAGCCGTCTATTTTACAGGATATGGATGTATTTTGAAAATATAAAAGACAACTATAGCGTGGCTGTGGAGGCAGTTCCAGGTGAGAGGATATGGGCTCATGGAGGCTTCAGACTAGTTAAATATGCTCTATTTCTCGAGAGAGAGGTATTTCCTCTTCATGATGAGCTATGCGAAACAGAGGGTGCGCTAGTATATAAAGGAAGATGAAGGTGCTAGGCAGGAGCTTACAATGCGAAGCGAAAAGACAAAAGAGCTCTATGACATGCTTTGGGCAAAATGATATAAGGGGGGAAAGATATGGCAAGGCCAATCGTATCTGTAGATAAACTTGTAAAACATTATGGTGACACTAAAGCCGTGGATGCTATAAGTTTTAATATATATCCAGGGGAGATATTTGCGCTCTTGGGGCCTAATGGGGCGGGTAAGACTACAACTCTAGAGTGTATTGAAGGGATCCGCAGACCTGATAATGGGAGTATATTGGTGGCAGGCGCGGATCCAGAGAGGAAACTTGAAAAGATAAGGAAAATTTTAGGGATACAGCTTCAGGCTTCATCTCTACCAGATATAATCACCGTTGAAGAGGCTATGAAGATGTTTTGCCTATATCTTGGAGTGGAGCCAAGATATGATCTGCTTGAAAAGTTAGATCTGAGAGGGAAATACAATACACAATTTGATATGCTCTCAACAGGTCAGCAAAGAAAGCTCGTATTAGTCATTGCATTGGCTCATAATCCCTCAATTATAATACTTGACGAGCCCACTGCTGGTCTAGATGTAAATACTAGGGTGGAACTTCACAATATAATGCGTGAAGAAAGAGAAAAGGGAGTTGCCATATTGCTTGCGTCCCACGATATGGCAGAAGTAGAAGAACTGGCAGACAGGGCGGCTATACTATTAAATGGTAAGATCGTTGTAGCGGGAACACCCAATGAGATAGTGACATCTGGAGATAGACAGGTTAAAATTCATATTAAGACATTGAATGACTCAATTATAGAACTAGAGTCAGCGCATATATTACAAACTGAGAGACGAGAGGGCTATTCTATCTATCTCTGTAAAGAGATAGAAGAGTTATTAGAGGATATTTTGGCCCATATAAAGTTTAAGGGAGATAAGTTAATAGATTTGAGGGTAGAGAGGCCGTCTCTAGAAGAGCGGTTTATAGATATAACTACAAATGGAAAGCAGGAGGTGGACTATGAGGGCAATAGTTAATCATATAGGATTCGAATTTAAAAGTGTTATAAGGGATAAGACATTACTCCTTTGGAGGATTATTATAATATACACTTGCAGCATATTTATTTACATGGGACCCTAAAGAGAACAAGAGGAAGAGAAATATTTTGGGTTTGATAGCATTGTTGCCATATATAATTAGCATTTTTATATAATTTAAAATTAGAATAGTATTATAGTATTAAGGAGAACTGTATATGGAAGGAACTAGAAGAGAAGACATAGAAATAGGAACTAGAGTTAAGATTGTACAAAAGCAAGATCAACGTTCTGGAAAATTGACAGAGGGTATAGTGAAAGATATTCTGACTAATTCCCAAACACATTCCCATGGTATCAAGGTACGACTTGAAAGTGGAATTGTGGGTAGGGTTAAGCAAATAATCAGAATGTAGAGTATTAAACCTCCTTTATTGGTTAAAAATAAGGAAAGCAATATGTTTTAGCTAAAAAGGAGGTAGATATATTTGAATATGATGAACAATGGAAATGGCTTTTTCTTCTTGCCTCTTGCCATGATTGCAGATTTTGATAGAGAAGAAGGTAGGAAGATAGCTCATGATCGCCAGAATGTCTATGTAAATGGGGACTATGTAGGTGATAAAATATCGTTGACTCAAAATGATGGAGGAGTGAAAGCTATAGAGGACTATCTTGAAAGTAGAGACTTTCAAGGCTATAAGGTCACCCAAGAGGGCGATCGAATATATATTGATGTAGAAGATGAGATAGAAAGAGAGAATATCAAAAACCATCTTGAGGTATATACCCAAATTAGATAGTGAATATATATAGATAGGTTTTTGCAGGGTGGATAGAGTGTTTAATTGTTGCCTCGCAGAGACCTATTTTAATAAGCACCTGTATTACACTGTTTATTGTACTCTCAATGGATGAAAGCGAGGGTGTTATATTTGAGGGGAGCAGAGGTAAAGCTGATGACGAGAAAAAGAAGAAGATCTCCATTAAAGAGGCTGCACAGCAGATAGCTAGGATTAAACTCTTGAGATCTATTGTAATTATTATGTTTATATATAATCTTGTACTAAAGGGCATATATAATTATCTAGGAGTATTGGTTATGGACTTTGGGGGAGGACCTCTCAGTTTGGGTTTTACATATTTTTGTGATGCCACTCCAGAACTTATTACATTTACCCTTACTACAAGACTATTAAATAAATATAAAAATAAAGATCTAATTTTTGTAGCATTTCTTATGCAGATTATAAGATTATCGTTGATTCTCGTATTCAATAGTTCCATAGCTATCATATGGCTTGGAGCCTTGTCAGGATTTGCCTATGGATTAATTGCTACGGCTTATAAGACATTTATATACGAAATAGCACCTGAGGAATATAAGATAAGCTGTTTGAGCCTTAGTGAATCTATTATTGGTCTCTCTGGGGTCATTAGTGCTCCGGTATTCGGATTTTTATTTGTAAAGTTTGATGGGCATATTGCCATTGCTATTGGACTGTCTATCTATATTCTTATGACTATAATTTTGGGAATAAGAATATATGGATCTGTGAAAAGGGATAAATCTAGTATACAATAGTGTTTAAGGGGATGGGCTATATGGAAAAAAAGTTAGTGGATATGAAAAGCTTGAGACTGTCAATTATGCTATGTTCATTTTCATTCGGCATCCTATCTTTTATGTTACCGATATACAGCAAACAAATAGGTGCGAATGCGTTTGCCATTGGAGGATTATTCTCTATATTTAGCATTGTTACACTGGTTATTAGACCAGTTGTGGGGAAGACAATTGATAAATATGGAAGAAAAGCTTTTTTGATTGTAGGTTTTTTCTTTTATGCTATTTCAATGCTTTTTTTCTCATATTCGGTGAGTGTGATGCTATTATATATAGGTAGAATTTTTCAAGCAATGGGCAGCTCATTTATGTGGACTTCAGCATATACAATTGCAATGGATATGTCTGAAAATGAGGAAAAGGGAAGGACAATTGGGCAAGTAGATGGAGCAAATGCACAGGGTTCTCTATATGGAGCATTGATGGGGTTTGTCCTACTTTACTATTTACCGTTCACATTTATGCAACATTGGAGTATATTATTTAAAACATATGCAGTATTGGCTATATTGGCAGGTGTTATTGCACTAAAAAATATACCCGAGACTAAAAATTTTAAAAGTAGAGAAGAGGAACATGAGATAGCTAGTTCATTTAGTAGTGAGTTTTTTAGGCTGATGGGCATTGTGTTTGTGGGTACTGTTGCTACATCCATGTTAAGTCCTCTACTGATGGTATATCTACAGGATAGGTTTACGACGGACATTGGAATGCTTGGGCTTGCATTTATTCCAGCTGCTTTGGTATATGCATTTCTACCTTCAAGATTAGGTGAGGTTAGTGATAGGGTGGGTAGAAGAATTCCGATGATTATCGGACTTGTAGGTTCTGGCATAGTCTCTATATCTTTCGTCTATATTTCCAAGATAGAATTGCTTATAATATTTTGGGTATTAGAATCAATATGTATAGTTATAGCTTCGCCGGCAGAGACAGCATATGTGTCTGAGATAGTTGGAGAAAATATTCTCGGATATGGTTATGGCATATACCTACTTGTTGGAAGTTTAGGTGCATCCATAGGACCACTATTAGGTGGATGGTTATATGATTCTTTCGGGCACTCCATTCCATTCTATTTAAATGGGGCGATATTATTGCTAGATGCTGTTTTGGTATATATTCTCTTTAAAGATGATAGAAAAAAGCATATTTATTATAAGAAATAGGGCAACTTACTATATTGTGTTAGGAGGTATTATATTGAAAAAAACAAAAGTGATTAGATGGATAAATTACCTTAATTTAGGTCTATATGCTTTCTTAGGATTGGGGCTAGAAGTAGTGCTTGCATTTCTGATTGAGCCAATTATATTTAATACTAGCATTGCTAAATACTCGACGGGGCAAATTATTAGCCACTGGATAGTTACAATAATCTTATGGGGTATTATGGCATTAATTCTTACTAAAGTTTCAAAGCGAAAATATGGATTTGATTATTGGGCTTATAAGGGTGAGTTAAACCGCAAAGAATGGACTATTGCATTGCTATTGGTATTACTTGCTATTGGGATTAGCATTTGGAGTTGGCGCGGATTCAAGGTGTATAAGGAGTTTCATAATCTCGGGTGGTTGAAGTTTATTTTTCAATATATGTACTATTTAATGGAGACAGTGTTGATTTTATTAATTGTAGTTTTTGGACAAAAGGCAGGAGAGCTAAAATTTCATAAATCTAATATTCCATGGGGAGGTATTTTGGTAGGATTGACATGGGGATTAGTGCATGCATTGACAAAAGGTGAGCTAATGGTTGGTATCTTAAGCTTTGTTTCAGGCATATTATATGGGACTGTATATCTAATTGTAAAGAAAAACGTAAGAATAGCCTATCCACTGATTGCTTGCATGTTTATATTTTAGAAAATGAACATATTTTTAGTGACGATGATGGTCAATAGGGATGTGATTATAATGGGAATTCTTTATAAGAGATCTGGAAAGAAGGGGATGTGATTGAAGCGAATATTGATCATAGAAGACGATTTTGATTTGGCCATAGAGCTACAAAGGTATTTAATGGAATATGGCTATGATGTGCAATATTTGAACTCGTTTGATAGAGTTATGGAAGATATAAACTCTATGCACCCTAATTTAATTATACTTGATATTAATTTAGGAGATAAGAGCGGATATAAAATATGTTATCATATAAGGAATACCCACAAAATTCCGATTATGTTTTTGACCGGTAGGGATCGATATGAGGATGAAGTCAAGGCGATTAATTTAGGTGGTGATGACTATCTTCGTAAGCCATTTTCTAAAGAAGTCCTCCTTGCAAGAATTAACCGATTGCTAGAAACACATTCTTTTGAGTATCTGAATGAATTAAATCACGGCAATATTATTTTGGACATTAGTAAGAGCATGTTAACCAATACTGTGACTGGCCATAGTACTAACCTATCAAATACAGAGTTTCAAATTATGCATTATTTGATGCTACATAAAAATGAGATCATATCTAGAGAGAGCCTTATGGATTATCTATGGAATAACAAATATTATGTAGATGAAAACGCGTTGAATGTCAACCTATCTAGGTTGAGGAAAAAGTTAGGCAGTATTAATGAGCCGGAAATAATAAAAACGATTCATGGCAAAGGATTGAGATTATGTTAAAAAAATATTTATTGGATAGAGCATGTGTACTTTTATTTTTTATGTTTACAAATTCTTTTGCCATTCTATTTCTAAAATTAGTAGGTACTCCATTGAATATATTATACTTGTTGAGTCTTATTATATTAATTGTAGGAATAACATTTTTATCCATAGGCTTCATAAGATATCATCTTAAATATAAAAAACTCAGAGATATAGTTGAAGGTCTGGATAGAAGATATTTGATTACAGAAATACTAGATAGACCTGCCAATAGCGAAGCGGCTTTTTATTATGATCTGCTTAAAAGTGCCAATCGGGATATGGTTACAGAGCTAGCAGAAAATAGAGCAGAATATCTTGACTACCGAGAATTTATAGAAGAGTGGATTCACGAGATGAAGACGCCACTTACCACTATATCCATGTTAAACACTGACGATGTTGAATATCAAAAGAAACTAAAGCGACAATTTATCAAACTTTCAGACCTACTTGATATGAGCCTTTACTACATTCGTTCTAATACATTGGAAAAAGATTATCAGGTTCAAAAAATAAATCTGGCTGGACTAGTACACCAGACGATACTAAAAGAGAAGGATCGGCTTCTCGTCAAGAATATTGTTCTTAATGTGGACTGTGACGAAGATACTTTCGTCTATGCTGATGAAAAATGGATTGCCTTTATATTACATCAGATTATGCTCAATGCAATTCAGTATGTAGATAGTCGAGGAGAGATTTCAATATCTGAATGTGAAGACGTAGATACTGTTCGATTAATGATTCGAGATAATGGATGTGGTATTTCCGCAGCTGACCTACCGAGAGTTTTTGAGAAGGGCTTTACAGGACGCAATAAAAAAAGAGATAAGGCATCGGGCATTGGGCTATATCTATGTAAGAAGAGTGCTGATAAGATGGGGATAGGACTTGATATTAAATCCAGAGAAGGGGAGTATACCGAAGTTACAATTTGTTTTCCAAAAGGGCGTTTTCATCGGGAGGTACTAGACTAAGACCTTTCAAGTCTGTAAGATGACATTTTAATCCCTTTATAGGAGAATAGTTATAGGGAGGGATTAAAATGGAACCAATTTTAAAAGTACAGCATTTAGAAAAATACTATGGAAAAGGTAGTGTGATAACAAAGGCATTAGATGATGTTTCTTTCCAAGTGGAGGAGGGTGAATTTTTAGGGATTATGGGGGCATCGGGAAGTGGAAAGTCCACATTACTCAACTGTGTATCTACTATAGATACGCCAACTGGCGGTAAGATTATTTTAAATGGTAGAGATGTGACGAGAATTTCCGATAGAGAAATAGCCAAATTTAGACGTACTAATTTAGGGTTCGTCTTTCAGGAGTTTAATCTATTAGATACATTAACAGTAGGTGAAAATATAGGACTTTCATTGGCTATAAATCATATAGACAAGGACAAGGTTGCCCATAGAGTCAGGAACATTTCTGAGATTTTAGGGATAGGAGATATTCTAGACAAGTTCCCCTATGAGGTTTCTGGAGGACAGAGGCAGCGATGCGCCTGTGCTAGGGCACTTATCAATAGTCCATCATTAATTATGGCTGATGAGCCGACAGGAGCGCTAGATTCCCATTCGTCCATGTTATTGCTGGATACTTTGGTGAAGATGAATGAAAGATATAGGGCAACTATCCTTCTAGTGACCCATGACATTTTTTCAGCTAGTTTTTGTAGTCGAGTCTTATTCTTACGAGATGGTAAAATCTTTACAGAAATAGTGCGAGGCAATAAGGATCGAAAAACTTTCTATAATGAGATTATAGATATTATGGCAGTATTGGGCGGTGAAACCAATGCTATTTAAGTTATCGCTGCGAAATGCACGTAGAACCATAGGAAATTATCTGATATATATATTGACGGTATCTATATCTATTGCCTTTATCTATGCAATTAGTGGATTGGTATTTCACCCTGATATTCAAAATTTATCGACAATGAGTTCGGGTCTTTTTCTATTATTGCTGGGCACTTCCTGTCTTGTGGTAGTAGTTATTGCGTGGCTAGTAAGGTATATGACTAAATGTATTCTTGAAAGAAGGAGCAAAGAATTTGGGACATATATGTTACTGGGGATTGAGAGTAGAGATATTGCAAGACTTTATAGATCTGAGCAGATTCTTCTAGGTGTAGTATCCACGTGTTTGGGGCTTGCCATAGGGACTATTTTATTAGAGGTAATTAAGGCCATTGTTTTTCGTTTTATGGACTTGGGATATACATTGACGATTCATTTTTCTTTGAAGGCATTGACTACAACGTTTTTATCTGTAATAGCTATTTATTTCTTCGCCTTGATAGACAGTGGTCAGTTTTTTAGAAGACAAAAAATCGTAGATCTAATGTCTTTTGATAGACAAAATCAATTATTGCAACTCAAAGGCAGGAGGCAAAGACTCTCAGTATTTATTGTATCTCTACTATTTATCATAGTGACTCTTTTTTGTATAGAATATCAATTTAATAAATATCCCATTACAGTTTGGATTGTTGCAGTAAGTTTTGTGATTCTTGTCATTTCAATCTATGGGGTTACAGCGAGTTTGCCTGCTATGCTCATTAAAGCATTTTTGAGGGGAAATAACCGGTATACGGAAAGAGTGATTCCGGTAAGATTTTTTAATTCGAAAATCAATGAAATATCTAAAAAGCTAGGAACTTTAACAGTTATATTTGTTGTTGCTTTTTCTTCATTAATGGCTGCTATGTTTTTTTCCAACTATTACATGGATCAGATGGAGGAGTTAAATAATTATGACTTGATGCTGCGTTGGGATGATATGGAATATGTAAATGGAGTCCATCAAATTATTAAACAATATGATATAGAGGCAAATGCGTCCATAGCTGTCTATGAGGATGGGGCAGGATCATTAAATGATGAATTTAAAGATACTAATGTTGTTGCCGAAAATCGAAGGGAAGATACCATCATAGGATTGACGGACTATAATGCCCTTCGGTCTTTGGCTGGATATCCCGTGGTATCTCTTCCAGAACATGGATTTATTCTCCAGACCAGTTCGACAGCAAAAGATCAATTGAAAGATCTAATCAAAAAAGATTTTTATGAAATATTTGGAGAGACTATGGAGCTCAGTACTATTCATAGTGAGGCAATGAATACCGTGGATATAAATTTCACTAACTATTATATCGTTGTAGGTGATGATGTATTGAGCGGTAAGAAGCCAGTTACACGAGTCCATCTTTGGAAGCTGGGGAATAAGAATTCTAAGTCGTTGCATGAGGATCTTCTTGACTATGCCAAGAGAGAAGGGAAGGGAACTAGAAATGTTCAGTATTGGGATGGCAGCCAAGGGATTGATCTAGCTCATAATTTCTCCATTAGAGGTGAGCTCATGGAAGAGGGAAAATCTATGATGGTTGTCCTAATAACATCTCTATACTATATTGCCATGATATTTTGCGCTATATTGGCGACAATCCTAGCTATATCTATGGTAGGGGATGCTTCAAAATATAGATACCGTCATGACATTTTAGTAAAAATAGGATATGATTTGTCAAGCATTAATAACCTTATACGAAATCAGATACTTTATATTTTTGGATTTCCTCTAATTTTAGGTATACCTGTTACGACATCTATTACATACAGTATATCTCATATTTTTTCAGGATATGTATCAAAGGGATTTTTCTTAAAGAGTGCAGGCCCTGCGGCAGCGATGTTTTTTGCACTGTATGGAATATATTTTATAGTGACATATGTTAGCTACAAAAGTGTCGTACAACCAAAACTGAGGTGAAGACAATATTGTACACATGGTAAGGCGGGTTTTACCATTATTGCCTGGATTTAACTTAGGGGATAATTGGCAACAGATAGTACAAAAATACGGGTGACTTATACATAGATATAATGTAAAATATATATACGAATTCCATAAATTTTAATCAAATTTTAATGTTCCTTGAACCCTGCTCAAAGTTTATATCGCTATAATAGAGCCATATTAAATAGCGGGAGGTTATATATATGGTCACTTTGGAACAAGTAGAAAAATTGTGTGAGCGTGCAAATATCTCTTACGATGAGGCAAGAGCAGCCCTTGAAGAGACTAATGGGGATATCCTGGAGGCTATAATCAATCTAGAAAAACAAAATCGTATTCAGGCTCCTAGGGGAGGTTATTATAATTCAAGAAACACGCAGCAAGATGGGAATGCCAATGCTTTCGGGGAGTGCACCAGTGAAGGATATAGGGAAGATAATTGTATATATTTTAAAGAACTCGTAGGTAAGTTTATAGGCTGGTGTAAAAAAATAATAGGTAAGGGAAATAGAAATAATTTTGAGGTTAGGAAAGGTCAATCGAAAGTGATGGCGATTCCAGTGACTGTGCTGGTAGTTCTTATAGCATTTATGTTCTGGGCAACTATCCCTATTATGGTGGTAGGACTGTTTTTCGGATATAGATATGCCTTTAGTGGACCAGATTTAGGAAGAGAAAATGTGAATCGTGCTATGGACTCTGTTGCAGATGTGGCTGAGAACATAAAGAGAGAAGTCAAAGGTGGGAATTTTAATGACGAGGATTCTGGTAATTGAGGATGAGGAAAAAATAGCTCGTTTTATAGAGCTAGAACTTAAATATGAGGGCTATGAGGTAGCAAAGGCCTTTAATGGAAGGGATGGGTTGGAGCTTGTAAAGACCCAGCCCTTCGATCTTGTATTGCTTGATATCATGTTGCCAGGCATAAATGGGATTGAAGTTCTAAGGCGAATTCGCCAGTTTTCTGATTTGCCTATTATACTCCTCACTGCTAGAGATGCAGTTGTAGATAAGGTTACGGGACTAGATGGTGGCGCCGACGACTATATTACTAAGCCCTTTGCAATAGAAGAGCTATTGGCACGCATTAGGGTAGCCCTTAGAAAAAAGGGCGCTGATAATGCACTAGAGGAATCATCTGAACTTGTCTTAGGCGCTGTGCGGCTAGACCCTATGAAGAGAGAGGTTCATGTAAAAGATACTTTGGTAAATTTGACTAAACGAGAGTTTGACTTACTGTATTATCTTATGGAAAATAAAAATATAGTATTAGATCGTGAGACCATACTCAATCGGATCTGGGGCTATGACTTTTCAGGTGAGACCAATGCAGTAGATGTATATATTAGATATCTCCGGGCAAAGATCGAAGAGCCTTTCGGAATAAAGATATTATATACTGTTCGGGGAGTGGGGTATGTAATAAAAGATGAGTAACAGAAAGAGTCCACAATCAACTAATATAACTGGTAAGATACGTTCATCTCTTGTTATAAAGCTCAATATGCGAATGATACAGAGGTTATTGTCTGGTTTCTTGGCAATTAATATACTCATCTTTTTGATGGGGTCTTTTGTGATCCTATGGAAGGCAGAAGAAAGACTTCAAGGCGTAATTGAAACAATAGGACAATCACCTAGGAATGTGGATGATATATACCCTACTGATGAGCGTTACAAGATATTAATGATAAAAGAGCCCCCGAAGGGCATTATACTACCTCAGAACATACAAAAAAACCTACCCATAGCAATACATGATGCAAGTCGAAGTATAAGGTTTTCGCAGACTCCTAAAGAGATGAAATTATTTGAAAAGATAGGTACAGCAGAGTACATTATAGGGTTTTCTGTGGGTGATTCATTGTATCAAATAGAATATCTTCTAGGATCGGATTTGAGATTATTTTTAACGCTATTTTTAATTATGCTAGTCTTCGAGTCACTCATAATAATTGGTGATATAAGTAAAGGTTCAAGAACCATAAGAAAGACTCTTAAACCCCTGGCTGATCTAACAGAAACAGCTAGGACTCTCAACAAAGAAATGTTTTCTATGGCGCCAAAGATAGATGATGCATATATCAAAGATTTAGCCGGTGTTATCAGTAGTATAGATGCCAGTAAACTAGATAGTCGTATATCTGTAGATAGCTCTCAAAATGAGCTTAAAGATCTAGCATCTGCTATAAATGATATGTTAAATAGGATTAATGACTCATACCAATCGCAAGTCAGGTTTGTTTCCGATGCCTCCCATGAATTACGTACGCCTATATCCGTAATACAGGGATATGTAAATCTCCTCGATCGCTGGGGGAAAAGAGATGAGGAGACAATGCAAGAATCAATCGATGCAATTAAGAGTGAGACGGAGCACATGAAAGACCTTGTTGAACAACTCCTATTTCTCGCACGTGGGGATAATGAGACTATAAAACTGCATAGAGAAGTCTTTGACTCTTGTGAAGTTGTAGACGAGATAATTCGTGAGATGCAGATGATCGATAAAAGTCACAATTTTGAGCTAGATTTAAAAGGCCCAGCCTATATTGAGGCCGATAGACAGCTGACCAAACAAGCTATCCGAATATTTGTAGATAATAGCATAAAGTTCACACCTAGTGGAAACAAGATTGTTTTAAGAATTGTAAGACAAGACAGCCATGTTCACATCACTGTTCAAGATAATGGAATTGGAATAGCTCCCGAAGATTTGCCCAACATATTTGATCGTTTCTATAGATCAGATGAATCCAGAGCAAGGCAAACAGGTGGCTCTGGACTTGGACTCGCAATTGCTAAATGGATAATTGAACGCCATGGAGCTTATTTTGAGATATTGAGTAGGGAGGATATAGGCACCCGTATAACCATTGTCTTTCCTGAGGCTGCAATTGGACATGTATAAACCCGGGTGACTTTCTAATATATGTAGTATAGAATAGATATATTAGCTTCGAAGGGAAAATTGTGAGGTGTATTGTGAAAAAAATTAGCAGACTATTTTTAAAATTTACTACATATCTTATTGTTAGCTGTCTATTCTTAACACTGATTCCGCAATATGCATTTGCTTTCACAGAGACGTTGGATGAGGAAATCGATGAACTTATATCAGAACATGAGGATACCACTGCTGGCTTGGCAACAATAGTGATAGAAGATGATGAAATAATAATCAATAGGATGGTAGGTTATGCAGACATAGAGCGCGATATTAAAGTTGATGAAGATACTGTATTTGAATGGGGCTCGTCCTCTAAGCTGTTGATTTGGATCAGCGTGATGCAGTTGGTAGAAGATGGACTAATTGATTTAGATAGAGATATTCGGGAAAATCTACCACAAGATTTTAAAACTTCGATGGCCTACGATGAACCAATTACAATGCTGCATTTGATGAATCATTCTGCTGGTTTTGATGATAGTTATACCGATTTGATGTTACATGATCCAGTTGATGTGATGACCCTAAGGCAGGCTTTGGAAGGCGCAGATATAAGACAAGTATTTAGACCAGGTGATGTTGTTGCCTATTCAAACTATGGATCCGCCCTTGCTGCCTATATTGTAGAGATGGTAAGTGGTATGGATTATAGGGAGTATGTGAAGAAGAATATCTTTGGCCCACTTGGGATGGAGTATACATCTATAGCCCCCCAGCAAGAGGATAATCTGTGGGTAAAAGCTCAAAGGGACGAGATACAGGGATACACTACGGATAAGAAATTAATTGATCCAAACCAATATGTCATTCCCATATATCCAGCAGGAAGTGTGGTAGGTACTGCAGATGATTTTGCACTTTTTTTGACTGCCCTATTGTCCGATTATGGGCATCCACTATTTAAGAGTAGAGAGACCATAGATAAATTATTTGAGCCTACATTGTATTTTCCTGGAACGGATATACCTCGGATAGTACATGGATTTTTTGCATTGCCGGCGAGAAACCGAGTATACGGGCATGGAGGAAATACTATGGCTTTTAGTTCCTCTATGTATTTTGACAGGGAGAGCCGGTTAGGTGTTTTGGTAATGACTAATCAGGCCCATGAAGAATATTTTTGCCTAGGGATTCCGGAGGTAGTTTTCGGTAGACCAGAATTTAGCATAAGTGATGAGTCGCTGGAGGATTCATCTATGTGGACAGGGATTTATCAGCCGGCGCGAATGCCCTACCATGGATTTACTAAGATATATGGACTCTTAAATAGGGTGAGCGTAAAGCATCAAGGTGAATACGATCTCTTAAGCAATAAGATTCCTTATACCCAACAGAGTCCAGGTATGTATATGACTAAAGAGGGATTTGGCATATATAGTAGGGATGTATATTCAAGGCATCCAAGATTCAAAAAACTGTTATCCTACATGTTTAGTGATGCGATTCATATTCCTCTATGGCGTCATTTGTTTGAAGTATGTCTGGTAGTTGCCGGTGTGGTAGCCATATTGTTTTCTTTAATCTATATTTCCATAAGAGCTATTCAGAGGATTCAACGTTTAAAAAGGAGCCGAGAGAAAAGGGATGTTTTTATCCTAATACAAAATATGTTAAATTTGATATTGGTTCTTAACTTAGTATGGATGATTAAAAGCGCTCTTTCAATGGTAGCTTATGATTCTTTAAAAATGAATTTTACGTTGAATATACTCTACTTAGTTTTGACGATTGCTTTATCTGTATATAGTCTTTTTAAAAGAAAATGTTTTAAAATTACAACTGTTTCTTCACTTATACTATGTGCTAATTTATTATATTGGCAATTTTATTATTGATCGGTTTGGGCACTAGAAATATAATTTTAGGAGTAGATTTATACAATGGATAAAATGACTAGCATTCTATTACTCAATATGTGTATGATTGTAGACGAGAAAAACAAAAAAGTACTCGTGCAAGATAAGGTAGACGAGAGCTGGGGAGGAATAACTTTTCCAGGGGGCCATATAGAAAATGGGGAGAGTATAGTTGATTCTACTATCAGGGAAGTGAAAGAAGAGACAGGCTTGGATGTTCAGAACTTAAAGCCTTGCGGGTTGATTCATTGGCATAATGCGGATGATAATGAACGATGGTTCATATTTTTGTTCAAGACTAGCGACTTTTCTGGTACCATGGTCAAAGAAATAGAAGAGGGAGAAGTATATTGGGTAGATATTGATATGTTGCCGGAACTGGAGTTGGCTCCGAATATGGATACATATTTAAAACTATTTTTTGATGACAATGTAAATGAAGCGTATGCTACGTGGAATGCCGAAAGTTCAAGTGATTTTTCTCTCATGTAGTATTATATTTACACTCAGAGTCTGAGTTAAATAAAACATATGGCAGTGAAGAAGTAAAAGATATCAAGATATTGGAAAGCTTAAGAGAAGAGGCAATAAAAGAAACTATAAAAAAGTTAGCATATAAAGGGATATAGAAGGTATGCATAAAAAAATTTTATATGGGAGGTGTTTTTATGTGCAGAGATGGTTCTATCAGAAAGATTAAATTTATAGAGAATATCCACATATTTAGATGTCCCATATGTAAAACACAGATGCATATCTATGATTCTAAGGACATAGTCTGCCCAAAGAGACATTGTTTTAATATCGCAAGGAAGGGATATGTGAATTTTCTATTAAAGGGCATAAGCACAGATTATGATAGGGCTTTGTTTGATTCCAGAAAGATTATATATAAAACAGGCTTTTTTGATCCAATGCTGGAACTTATAAATGATTTAATAGTAGAAAGGTTAGGAACCAATCTAAATGGTGCCAATATATTAGATGCCGGCTGTGGAGAGGGTTCACATCTGGGTCATGTTATAGGTAGCCTAAATGCCAGAACTGGTAATATCTTGCAGGGAGTGGGAGTCGATATCTCTAAAGAGGGAATATTATCAGCTTCAAAGGGATATTTTGGAATTATCTGGTGTGTGGCTGATTTAGCGAATCTTCCATTTATGGACAGACAATTTGATGTAATACTAAATATTCTATCGCCTGCTAACTATGGAGAATTTGATAGAGTTCTAAAGGATGATGGAATACTCACCAAAGTTGTTCCCGGAAGTAGTTATCTGGGAGAATTAAGGGACATCTTTTATGATGGGACGGAAAAAGAGGTATATTCCAATGATGAGGTTATAGAGCACTATAGTAATAACTTTAATATACTAGATATACAGGAGATAGAATATAGCAAAGAAATAGATCAAGAAGAACTTATGCATCTTATAAACATGACTCCTTTGTCTTGGTCAGTTATAGATAACAAGATTGAGCGAGCTATTAAAGCCGATATAAAGAATATAAGCGCGAACTTTACAATTATTGTTGGACAAAAGAGAGATAGGAGCTAAAAATAGAAAATGTCAAAAAAGATAATGACTATGAGTTTGCGTAAATAGAAATTTGGAGTTTGCAGATTGGATAAGAATCAATCAATTCCTGCATGGGCACAGGATAGTGACTTTATTCCATAACAAGGACATGGGAAGAACTATCAATTGTGTGCCGGCAGGATAGTATTCCAAACTAATTATTTTAGTAGTGGTAGCAATTGTAACTATTATTGGGTGTAGTCCTATAGTTGATTATCAGAATAGTATTTTTAACGATGAAGATAAAATAGTCAAAGATTCAGATAGCCATACATATTCAGTAAGGCAAGGTAAAAGTAAGGGTAACGAAACGGATATAAAATTTACCTCTTTTTCGGGCACAGACACTATATTCAGGATTACAAGTGACACAGGAAGTGATATTGTGTTTAATTTTGAATCTATTGTAGACAAAGGTGATTTTAAGGTGGTATTGATAACTCCAGATAACGAAATTATTGAAATTGTAAACGGCGGAAAAGAGGGAAATGAGATCGTTAAACTCAAGGAGGGCACAAGTAGAGTGAAGCTTGTAGGTCGAAAGTCCAAAGGACAAATCAAGATGGATATTGAAGCAGAGGAAAACATTAAAATTAAGACTATTGATTAGCTTTATATTTTTATAGACATTGTTAGCGTAAAATTACCGTAGGGATTTAGAGTAAGAAATTACCAATAGAATTGAAAAGAAGATGCCATCCTGTTAAAATATTAGTCGAATAAACAAATAACTTAACGAAAGGATGGCATCTTCTATGTATAATAGTATACACCATTTTAATGAGTTTGGGGTAAAAAAGATTGAAAAAACAATAAAAGAGTTCATAAAAGAAGGAAAAGATCTAGGTGATTTAGTATTTGGCTAGAGGAAAGCCTGTTTGAATTAGGCCGAAATATACTAGTTGAAGTATTGGAAGATATGGATCAGCATTTACGTAATTCTGGTCTTAGAAAAAACAATTGGGAAATAGTTAGAAACGACACTACACAGCTTTTAACGAGCTTTGGAATGATTAAATACAACAGAACATATTTCAAACCCAAGAAGGGTGGAAAGAGACGTTATCTCGTGGATGATATTGTAGGTGTAGGCCCCCATGATAGGGTGAGTGCTGATGTAGTTATAAATGCAGTAGAAGAGGCTGCGGATAGTAGTTATAGAAAAGCGGGCAAAAAAGCTACGTATGTAGATGAAATAAGTAAACAAGCAGTGATGAACAAAATACATGCCCTTGAGATTACACAGCCAGAGGTAAAGGTAGACGAGAAAAGGGATGTTGAGATACTATATATTGAAGCGGATGAAGATCATGTAGCACTTCAGAATAAAGATAAAGATGAGACCGACAATAGCTATCCAAAGATAGCTATGCCACGGCTTGTATATGTTCACGAAGGTTTTGATGGTGACAAATGTAGTGAAAATAGAAATGTATTAAGAAATGTACGCTATTTTGGAGGAATATATAAAAATAGTGAGGATTTGTGGCTTGAGGTATGTGATTACATATATGAGCAATATAACATAGATTCGATAGAAACCATATATTTCAGGCGATGGTGCTTCATGGATTAAGCAGGGACTTCATTGGATTCCAAAGAGCAAGTTTGTCCTAGATGAATATCATCTACAGAAATATGTTAGAGCATCTACAGCCCATCTAGATGATAGTGCAATCTATCAGGAGCTGCAAGATGCATTAGATTGGCCTAGTAAGGAAAAGACAAGGAAAGTATTTAAAAAGATACTTAAACTGACTGCTTCTGAAACTAAAAAGAAGGCAATTAAAGAGTCAAGACGATATATATTAAATCAGTGGGATGGAATAGAGATAAAGGCAGATAAGGGCTTTGAAATAATAGGCTGTAGTGCAGAAGGTCATGTAAGCCATATTCTATCGGATAGGCTGAGCAGTAGACCTAGAGGTTGGTCAGAGATAGGTGTTAAAAAGATGGCTGAGCTTAGGATATATATAAAGAACGGTGGCAAGGTCTATGATTTGGTAATGGATCAAAAACATAATGAGGCGAAAGAGAAAAAGCATAAGATACAGGATCGAATGATAAAAGACTTGAGGAGAAAAGTATCTAGTAAATATGCAAATGCGTGGAATAGTGACTTAGTTGTAACAACTAAAGGCAAAAACACCGGTTTATACAACGAGTTAAGAGGCCTTAGTAGCATACATAGTCTGTAGGTAGGGAGCAGCAAAGCGAACCCTTTACAATAAGAGGGACCCATATGGTATAATGGGTAAAACGGCGGCCATAAAACCGGCTAGATATGCCCACAATAAGAGACTCCGCTCTGGCTGACAAACCATATGGGCGATGCTTGTTGTCAAGGGTGTGACCGGATATAATGCTAATTTATTTATCAGGATAGCTGTATTCTTCTTTTCCCTACAGTAAATTGACGCAATCGTGAAAATAAAAGAGATTGAAATAGACGGCTTCTATGTGATAAGCTAATCCATAGAAGCTTTTATTTACAGGATATGGATGTACTTTGAAGTGCAAAAGGGGATGGTTAGATTGATAAAACCTAAAATGTTAAAACTAGGTTCAAAAATAGCAGTTATTTCGCCATCGAACGGATTAGCGTTTTTGTTTACAGACATTTATGAGTTGGGCTTGAAGAATTTGAGTGAAGAGATAGGTTTTGAGATAGTGGAGATGCCATCGGCAAGGATGTCTCCAGAGGAGCTCTATAAAAACCCGAAACTAAGAGCAAAAGATATAAACAATGCCTTTGCAGACGATAGTATTGATGGGATTATAACTTCAATTGGTGGCTATGAATCGATACGAATTTTGGAGTACCTAGATACTCCTATGATATTAAATAATCCAAAGTTAATAATGGGTTTTTCCGATGCTACGACTTTTTTAACATATTTAAACTATAGGGGAATGGTGACATTCTATGGACCTTCTATAATGGCAGGCTTTGCGCAGATTAAATCTCTGCCACCGCAGTTTACGAAGCATATCAAAGATATTTTATTTTCCAATAAATATCCATATATATATTCTCCATATGAGAAGTGGACTAATGGTTATAAGGACTGGGATAATCTATACACCTTAGGGGAGTGCACTGAATTTTATAGCAACGAAGATGGCTGGACATTTCTGCAGGGGAGGGAGCCTGTAGAGGGGAAACTATGGGGAGGATGTATAGAAGTTTTAGAGTTTATGAAGTCGACTGATTACTGGCCAGATAAGGATTTTTGGCATGACAAGATATTATTTTTTGAAACTTCCGAAGATAAACCATCACCCAGGCATGTAGGTTGTATGCTTCGAAACTACGGCATTCAAGGAGTCCTCAATAAAGTGAAAGGTATAATTTTTGGCAGACCTAAAGACTATTCTAATAAAGAAAAAGAAGAACTGGAGAGGACTATAATCCAGATCATGACAGAAGAATTTAATGTGCCAGATATTCCAGTAGCCATGAATATGGATTTTGGACATACGGATCCTAAATGGATATTGCCCCTAGGTTGCAAGGTGAGATTAAATCCAAATACGAAAGAATTTACACTGCTAGAAAGCCCTTTTAGGCAAGGATTTATATTATAATATGACAAATCATATAGAAGGGGAAGAAGCTATGAAGCATATAGGTACTCAACGTATTGAAACAGAAAGACTTATACTAAGAAAGATAACTGCAAGTGATGCTGAAGATATGTTTAATAATTGGGCAAGTGATAGCCAGGTTACTAAATATGTAACTTGGAAGTCACACAAGACCATAGAGGACACAAAAGCCGTTATTGATTTTTGGCTTATAGACATAGACGATGCAGACATATATAGATGGTGCATAGTATGGAAGGAAAATTCACAGGTAATAGGAACTATAGATGTGGTA
>CZCB01009839.1_pt1 | contig 23415 bp, 15 predicted proteins | sample 591991 | NCBI WGS metagenome assembly CZCB01 (sample SAMEA3556809, study PRJEB10932) | anaerobic digester metagenome
CTTCCCAGAAAGACCTGTTAGGAGGAAAAGGTGCCAATTTAGCTGAAATGACTAAAATTGGAATGCCTGTACCTCAAGGTTTCACCGTTACAACGGAAGCTTGTACAGAGTTTTACCAACAGGGTGAAAAATTAACGGAAGCAATAATAAAACAAATTAAAGATAGTATGAAATCTCTTGAAGAGGAAACAGGAAAAAAATTCGGAGATCCGGAAAATCCTCTTTTAGTTTCAGTTCGTTCCGGCGCTAAAATTTCCATGCCGGGAATGATGGATACAATTTTGAACTTAGGTTTAAATGATGAAACTGTAGAAGGAGTAGCAAAAAACACTGGAAACTTACGTTTTGCCTATGATAGCTACAGAAGATTCATCCAAATGTTTGGAGACGTTGTTTCAGAAGTTCCAAAATATTTATTTGATAATGCCTTAGATAGGAAAAAGGAAGAGAATGGATATACTTTGGACACAGAATTAACGGCAGAAGATTTGAAAGAATTAACTGAAGAGTTTAAAGAAATATATAAAAAAGAAATAAAAGAAGATTTCCCAGTTGATCCTGAAAAACAACTTTTAATGGCTGTGGAAGCAGTTTTTAAATCATGGAACAATCCCAGGGCTATTACATACAGAAATTTATACGATATACCCCACAATATAGGTACCGCTGTAAATGTACAGTCCATGGTATTCGGAAATATGGGTGATACATCAGGAACTGGAGTTGCTTTTACCAGAAACCCATCCACGGGAGAGAAAAAGGTATTTGGGGAATTCTTAATCAATGCCCAGGGTGAAGATGTTGTTGCGGGAATCCGTACTCCTTTATCCATAGATAAATTAAAAGAAATTATGCCTGAAATATATGAAGAATTTATCAATACAGCTCATACGTTGGAAAAACACTACAAGGATATGCAGGATATTGAATTTACCATTGAACAGGGTAAACTTTACATGCTTCAAACTCGTTCCGGCAAAAGAACTGCAGAAGCAGCTTTAAGAATTGCTGTTGAATTGTATGAAGAAGGTTTAATAAGCAAGGAAGAAGCAGTAATGAGAGTTGATCCCAAATCCTTGGACCAACTTCTACATCCAAAATTTGACGAAGTAGAATTGAAAAAAACTACCCCTATTGCCAAGGGACTACCTGCATCGCCGGGAGCTGCAACGGGAAAAATTTACTTTACTGCCGAGGATGCAGTTGCAGCAGCTATAAATGGTGAGGATGTTATCCTTGTGCGTAAGGAAACTTCTCCTGAGGACATAGAAGGAATGAACATGGCTAAAGGTATTCTTACTTCCAGGGGTGGAATGACATCTCATGCTGCAGTTGTTGCAAGGGGAATGGGAAAATGCTGTGTTGCAGGATGTGAATCTGCCATTGTAGACGAAAGAAATAAAACCATGACTGTTAACAAAGAAGTTTTCAGGGAAGGAGATTCTATTTCTCTTGACGGAAATACAGGAAATGTTTATAAAGGAATATTAAAAACTGTAGAAGCTAATATATCCGGTAATTTTGAAAAGTTAATGACATGGGCGGATGAATTCAGAAGATTAGGAATCCGTACAAACGCAGATACACCTCGGGATGCGGCTGAAGCAGTAAAATTCGGTGCTGAAGGAATAGGTCTTTGCAGAACTGAGCATATGTTCTTTGAAGAAAGCAGAATATTCTCTGTTAGAAAGATGATTATTTCTGATAATAGAGAACAAAGAGAAAAAGCACTGGCGGAAATTTTACCTATGCAGAAAAATGACTTTAAAGGAATATTTAAAGTTATGGGAGAACGTCCTGTGACAATAAGATTATTAGATCCTCCACTACATGAATTCTTACCTACAGACGAAGATGATATAAAAGAGTTGGCAGAAGATATGAATGTTCCTTTAGATGAATTAAAAGGTAAGATAAACAGCTTGCACGAATTCAATCCTATGCTTGGTCATCGCGGTTGCCGTCTTGCAATTTCTTTCCCAGAAATAGCTAAGATGCAAACAAGAGCCATTATTGAAGCTGCCATAGAAGTATCAAAAGAAGAAAATATAAATGTGGTACCAGAAATAATGGTGCCCCTGGTTGGTAAAAAAGAAGAACTTGAAATATTAAGAAATTTAATTATTGAAACTGCGGAAGAAATAAAGAAAGATATGAATTCAGATATAGATTATTTAGTAGGAACCATGGTTGAAATTCCAAGAGCATGTCTAACTGCTGATGAAGTGGCAGAATATGCGGATTTCTTCTCCTTTGGTACCAACGACCTTACACAGATGACCTTTGGTTATTCAAGGGACGATGCCGGTAAATTCTTGGAGGACTACAAAGAAGCTGGAATCCTTGAACAAGATCCCTTTGCAAGCATCGACCAGGAAGGTGTAGGAAAATTAGTTGAAACTGCAGTTAAATTAGGAAAAGGAGCAAAAGATAATCTTCACCTGGGAGTGTGTGGAGAACACGGTGGAGATCCAGCTTCAATCGAGTTTTTCCATAGAACTGGTCTTGACTATGTTTCCTGTTCACCATTTAGAGTACCAGTGGCAAGACTTGCAGCTGCCCAGGCGGCCATTATCAATAAAGATAAATAGAAGTAGATATTTGAGTATAAAGAAGGAGTATTGTCTTAGAATATTAAGGCAGTACCCTTTTTCTTTTAATTTAAAAATATTCCGTGGGATTTTACAAAATTACTTGTATAATAGAATAGACAATGGAGGTGAACCTGTGGATGAAAAGATTATTGAACTAATAAAATTACAAAAGGAAAAAGGACTCAAGCTTATGCAGCAGGAGTATTCAGGCCTGATGCACTATATAGTAAGAGGAATTTTAGAAAATGAGAGTGATATAGAAGAATGTATCAGCGATATTTGCGTAAAAGTATGGAATTCTATCGAAAGTTATTCTCCTGATAAAGGAAAATTATCCACATGGCTCACTGTCATTTCTCGAAACACAGCACTTAATTATCTAAAAGGCAAGCTTAGGGAGCATGACCAGCTTAAAGAGGAGGTAGCAGGCACATTTTCTGTAGAAGATGACCTTCTTCGCAGAGAGAGAGCAGAGGAGTTAAAGAGTGCAATAAGAACATTATCTATTGAAGAACAGCATATATTCTATCGTAAATATTATTATCTACAAAAGACATCCCAAATTGCAGCAGAACTTGGAATGACAGACCGTTCTGTGGAGGGGAAATTGTACCGTCTGAGAAAAAAGCTGCAGAAGAAATTAGGAGGTGAATTCAGATGAGGGGAAATAATATTGATTTCGAACAAGAGATGATTGAACAGCTTAGCTATGTGGTCCCGCCAGAAGATGAAATTCAGAAGACGAATCCCTGGAGTAAGCCTATTGGCAATATTATATGGGGCTTTATTCTGACAACACTCCATTTAAATTTTCTGTATCTGCAGTATATTCTTCCGACTATAGGTGTTACATTGATTTTTTTAGGCTTTCGCAGTCTGAGAAAGGAAAACAAATATTTTAGAATTGCATGGATGCTATCTGTCTTGAAACTTTTACTACACCTATGGGACCTGGTTTTGGTTTCTACACCTTTTAGTCTTGAGAACTTTTCAGAATTTGCTATTGGCTTGGTCATGTTTTCTTTTCAAATAGCTATGTTTTTGACTTTCCGGACAGCCCTGAAAGAAGTTTATAAAAAAGCAGGTAGGACAATGGAAGCTGACCCCTTGCTTGGGGCATCTTGGTGGACAGCTGCAGCCTTTTTTGTTGCTTTATCACCATTTTCAAATAGTTGGATAGTCTTTATCCCTATGATAATATGTTATATATTAATTGTACGATCATTGTTCCGCGTTGGAGAACAATTGGATGACACAGGATATCTTCTTATTAATGCACCGATAAAAATCAGCAATCGAATATTTGGAAGGATGTACTTCTTTATTGCCCTGACTATTGTGATAATGTGCAGTATCTATTACAATCATTTGAAAATAGAACCATTAGAGTATTCTGTACCAGAAATCACTGAAGCAAGGCAACACCTTCTCGACATGGGGTTTCCAGCTGAAGCCCTGAAATATCTCAGTAATGAAGATGCTTCAATGTTAAGTGGTGCCATAAATGTGGAATCATCTACTAAGCTTCTAATGTTTGATCCAAAAAGAATTGAACATCAGGTAAGCTATGGAAGCTATACACAAATCAGCCATACTTATGAACCGGGTAAAAAAAATATAGAGGCTACCACTGTATATATTGAGATGCCGGAAAATGTGGTTTATGTCCTGCAGCACTTCTCATGGAAAGGCGGGAAGCCAGTATGGCAGGATGGAATTATGATTTCAGGCGAAAACGAAGCGGATAAGCAGGTAATAAGCAGTAGTCTTTTCTACACCAAGGGTGGTAAAGAGTATATTGCCGATTTTCCTCGCCTGATATGTGATAGAGTAACAGTAAGTACCATGTTCGGTACCTCCTATCCCATGTTAATAACCGGTGCTCTAAGCTATCCCTTTGGCTCTGAAGAACAGGGAGGATATGTACTTTACAGTTATAGGGTTGAAACTGACAGTGATATTTTCCTTACTCATTCAACAATTAGTTATATACACCTCGTAAGCCCCCTACACATCCCCTATAGAAGAACCGAAGACTTATTTTTAAGCGGTGCTTATACCTTTGAGGACAGATTGCAGCAGCATTATACAACTTATGAGTCTTTGACCTCCAGAGAAACTAACAGGTAAACCTACCATAATATTTAGTATAGTATTCGGATGCTTAGCAGGAGCTACTTTGAATGAGCCTTATCCTAGTTACTTCCAGCTTTGGTGTATCCTCCATATGCGATTAATGGAAAACATTAGAGGATTACTACTACCTTGCTGATAAAGCACTCTATATGGCTAAACAATGCGGCAAGAATAGAGTTGAAATAGCTTGCCAGGAGGAGGTAGACATATAGCCTATCGACATTTTACGTGTACATTGTCCTAAGAGATGGTATAATATAATGGTCACAATAAATAATTTTGACATGTGATTTTAAAAATAATATAATTATTTAAAATGCATGTGCATAGAGAGGGTAGTAATGAAATATTTAGATAAAATAAATACACCGAAGGATATAAAGGATTTAAATAGAGATGAATTAAAAATTCTATGTGAAGAATTGAGAGAATATACTATAAACTGTGTTTCAAAAACAGGAGGTCATCTTGCCTCCAATTTAGGTGTGGTAGAACTTACCGTTGCCTTACATTACTTTTATAACACTCCCCAAGATAAAATTATTTGGGATGTGGGACACCAGACTTATATTCATAAGGTACTTACTGGCAGAAAAGAACTGTTGCCAACTTTAAGGCAATACAAGGGTTTAAGTGGATTCCCCAAAAGGGGCGAAAGTGTTTACGATGTTTTTGATACAGGTCACAGTAGTACATCCCTTTCGGCAGCCATGGGAATGGCAAGAGCCCGAGATTTAAGAAATGAAAATTATGAAATTATTGCAGTAATAGGAGACGGTGCCCTAACAGGTGGAATGGCTTTAGAAGCTTTAAATGATGCCGGCAGAAGTAATACCAAACTATTGATAATATTAAACGACAATGAAATGTCTATATCTAAAAATGTGGGAGGCTTGTCCCGATACTTAAGCAGGCTAAGAACCACCACGGGATATATATCAACAAAAAAAGATTTGGAAAAACTACTGAACAGAGTTCCAGTAGGTGGAAAAATAAAAGGAATTTTAAAAAGAGCAAAAGACGGGATTAAGCAGATAGTTGTGCCGGGGATGCTTTTTGAAGAATTGGGACTTACATATATGGGACCGGTAGATGGTCATAACATAGATGAAATAATTGATTCCTTGGAAATAGCAAAGCATATCGAAGGACCTTTGCTTATGCATGTTATTACAAAGAAAGGCAAAGGGTATAAATTTGCTGAGGAAAGACCAAAGGATTTTCATGGCGTATCTTCCTTTAATGTAGAAACGGGAGAAAGTATAAATAATTCTTCCTTTTCATGTTCTGATTTCTTTGGGAAAAAACTATGCCAGTTGGCAGAGAAAAAAGAAAACATAGTTGCTATAACTGCTGCAATGACTGATGGGACAGGACTTACCGATTTTGCTAAGAGATTTCCTAATAGGATATTCGATGCTGGTATTGCAGAACAGCATGCAGTTACTATGGCTGCAGGTTTGGCAGTTAGCGGCATGATTCCAGTAGTTGCTGTATATTCATCATTTCTTCAAAGAGCATACGACCAGATTATTCACGATGTAGCCCTTCAAAATCTACATGTTATTTTTGCCATAGACAGAGCAGGGCTGGTGGGAAATGACGGGGAAACCCATCATGGGGTTTTTGACGAAGGATTTTTATCCCAAATTCCCAACATGACGGTCTTGTCTCCTGCCGACTATGAAGAGTTTGGAAAAATGCTTGAATTTGCCCTTTCTTTTAAGGGGCCTATTGCTATACGATATCCCAGGGGAAGTTTGATGGAAAATCTCAACAACAATTCACAGGAGATTGTTTTAGGTAAGGGATCTTTGGTAGAAGAGGGTAAAGATGTAACTATTGCTGCTGCAGGAAGAATGGTTAAAAGGGCACTAGATGTAAGAGAAATATTAAAAAGGGAAAATATTGATGCAGAAGTTCTTAATTTAAGATTTATTAAACCTTTTGACAGGGAACTAATTTTAAACTCCTTAAATAAAACTAAAAAATTAGTTATAATTGATGAAGCACCTTTTTACGGTTCTTTTGCATTAAGTATTAAGTCTGTTCTGCCAAAGGATACAGACCTGCTGTTAAAAACATTACCGGATAAATTTATAAAACATGGTTCCATTGAAGAGTTGTTAAAGGAAAACAAGCTAAGTTCAGATTCAATTGCTGCTGATATTGTAGAATGGATGAGGCAGCTTTAAATAAAATACCTGAAGGGAGAATGTTTATGTACAATTTTGATAAAGTAATAAAAAGAACAGGTACAGACAGCTATAAGTGGGATATGATTGCAAAAAAATACAAGAGGGATGATTTGCTTCCCATGTGGATAGCGGACATGGATTTTGAAATAGCACCGGAAATAACACAAGCAGTGAAAAAAAGAGCGGATCATATGACATATGGCTACACATATCCTTCAGAGAGTTTTTTTGACAGTATAATTAAATGGAACGAAAAAAGATATTCTTACCATGTAGAAAGAGAATGGTTAAATGTATCCATAGGGGTGGTACCTTCTATTAAGGCTGCCATATATGGATTTACCCGAAAAGGGGAAAAGATACTTATACAGACACCAGTATATCCTCCTTTTCATCAGTCGGTTATTCAGGCAGAAAGAGAATTAGTTACAAATCCACTTACATTTGACGGTGAAAAATACAATATTGACTTTGAAGATTTTGAAAATAAAATTAAGACCGGTGTTAAACTGTTTATTTTAAGCAATCCTCATAATCCCTTAGGTAGAGTATGGACCAAGGATGAGCTTAGTAAAATGGCAGATATATGCTATGAGCACAATGTTAAAATTCTTTCTGATGAAATTCATTCAGATATAGTGTTTAAGGGATATAAGCACAGGGTAATGAACTCTGTATCCAATAATGCTAAAAATATTTCCATCGTATGTCAGGCGCCCAGCAAAACTTTCAACATTCCGGGACTTTCCACATCCTTCGTTATTGTAGAAAATGAAGTGCTCAGGAAGCGAATGTGGGATTCCATGGCTGCCATTGGTATTAATTCAGTAAATCTTTTCGGAATTGTGGCTGGAGAGGCAGCCTATACTCACGGAGAAAAGTGGCTTGATGAAATGCTACTATATGTAGAGGAAAATGCAGATTATGTGATAGATTATATAAATGAAAAGCTGCCAAAAATCAAGACATATAAACCTCAGGCTACATATTTAATGTGGCTGGACTTCAGAAATTACGGATTAAGTCACAATGACTTAATTAATAAACTTATACAAGAAGCAGGAGTAGTTTTCAACAGTGGAACAGACTTTGGAGAAGCTGGTAACGGATTTTTCAGATTAAATATCGGTTGCCCAAGAGAATTAATAAAGGAATGTTTAGATAGAATTTACGAAGTATTTAAAGATTGATTTCCTATAGGCAGTTTATCTGCCTTTTTTATTAGAAATAAATGCAAAATGCAATTTGCTATTGAAACTTTAAAGATTTTACATTAATATTATAGTAAGGTATACGATCAAAGGATAAAGGGGATTTGGAAATGAATAAAATAGAAATAATAATAATAGATAAAAAGTACAATGTAAAAACCGATGAGAGTCCCGAATATGTAAAAAAAATCGAAACTATGCTAAATGATCAAATAAATATAATAGCAAACCAAAACAAACGTTTTAATGATATAGACAAATTAATACTGGCATCCTTTGTAATAATAGATAAATATATAAAGCTTAAAGAAGAAGTTACTGAATTCAAAAACCAGGTTTATGAAGAAATAAAAAGCTTAAAAGAAGCAAAGGAACTAGCTCTTAAAGAAAAAGAAGAAGCTATGAAAAAGGCTGAAGAATCAGAATTAGAAAAAGAAAGATTCAAGGAAAAGCTTTTGGCAAGGGATAATGACAGAGAATACTTAAATCTGCAAATTTCAAGGCTTGAAGAAAAAACCAAGGAACAGGAACAGCAACTTTTAAAAAGTGAAATACTCATTAACGAATTGAAATTAAAAAATGAAGAGCTTTATGAAACTTGTGAAGAGTTAACCAAGGAAAAAGAAAACTTTACAAGAGAACTTAATTTCATGAACAATACAAAAAGCAGCCTTAACGGAAGAATTTCAAAACTTCAATTAAGGTTGAACGAAAAAGACCAGGAAGTGGAGAGATTAGAAAAGACTATAAAGGAGCTTAAAAGTAGTTTAGAAGATAAATCGCAAAAAATTTTCAACTTCAATGACGAAAGACAGAAGTTAAACTTATTAATTGAATCCAAGGAAAAAGATGTTGATTCTTTAATGAATAGAATAAATATGCTTCAAAGTAAGCTAAGTGAAAAAGATGAAGTTATAACTACAAAAGATAAGCTAATTAACGAATATAAGAATAATGCAGACATTTTTAAGGAAAAATATGAAGCATTAAATAATGAAAAGGAAAAGTATCTTGAAGAATTATTAATGATAAACAATGAAAAAGAAAGCTTAATAAATAAAATAAATCAGCTGCAGGAAAAACTAAACAGGAAGGAAGCTGAAAATTTCCAAAATCAGCTGGAAATTAGTCAGTTGAAAAAAGAAAATAACGAGTTAATGGAACTTTTGGATCAAGAAACTGCAGTACAATAAGAAAAGAACGCAGAGCGTTCTTTTTTAGAGATAGGAGAAATGATGAAAGTAGAATTGTTAGCACCAGCAGGAAGTACTGAATCCTTTTATGCCGCTGTAAACAGCGGTGCAGATTCAGTCTACTTAGGAGGAAAGTATTTTAACGCAAGGCAGAACTCCCAGAATTTTGATAATGAAGAAATGAAGCATATTATTAAGTATGCCCATAATAAAGGTGTGAAAGTATATGTTACTATGAACACTGTATTAAAGGATACTGAAATTGTTGACGCCTTAAATTATGCCGTTTTTTTGTACGAAAATGATGTAGATGCTGTAATTGTTCAGGACTTGGGATTTCTGTACCTGCTGAATAAATATATATCAGATTTGCCTGTTAATATAAGTACCCAGGCAGCCGTATACGATGAATATGGAGTTAAATTTTTTGAAGGTTTTAACGTCCAGAAAGTAATTATGGCCCGTGAGTTGTCTATTGATGAGCTTAGAGAAGCGGCAAAAAGAACAAATACTCCCTTGGAAGTATTTATTCATGGAGCCCTTTGTACATGTTATTCGGGACAATGCTATATGTCTAGTTTTTTAGGAGGAAGAAGCGGCAACAGAGGGAGATGTGCCCAGCCTTGCAGGCTAAGTTACAGTTTTTATGACAGAGAGAAAAAACAAGAATTAGAAGGTTTTAGTACAATACCTTTACTAAGTTTAAAAGATTTTATTGCAGGAGAAAGTATTTACCAATTAATTGAAGCAGGAATAAAGACTTTTAAAATTGAAGGTAGAATGAAGGGCCCAGCATATACTTCTGCCGTGGTGGAATACTACAGGCAGATAATTGATAATTACTACAAGGGTGGAAATGTTGATGTTACTGAACTAAAAAATAAAGCAATGGCCACATTCAGTAGAGGCTACACTAACGGCTACTTGAAACCTTCAAAAGACGATGAAATGTTTGCAAAATTAAGTTCCGGCCTTAAGGAAAATATTGAAGAAATAGAAGAAGAAGTTAAGGAAAAAGCAAAAGAATTTTCAAAATTCAGAAGAAAGAAAATCAAATTTAATATTGAGTTAAAAGTAGGCAAGGAAGCAGTTCTTACAGCTTCAGACGGTCAAAATACTGTTACGGTGAAAAGTAGCGAAGTTTGCGAAAGAAGTATTAAAAATTTTGCAAAAGATGAAATAATAAGGGAACAACTTCTGAAATTAGGCAATACCATTTACGAAGGAGAAGTTGAAATAAACAAAGATGAAGGAGTTTTTATAAGAAAAAGTACTTTAAATCAATTGAGAAGAGATGCAACGGAACTCCTTTTTGAAAAATCCGGTAACTGGCATAATAGAAAGGAAGTTAAAAGATTTTCATACAAGAATGTATTCTGTCCTAATGAAAAAGAAAGTTCAGTTCCTAAAATTAGCCTTAAAATTAATAGGGAAGATGAAATAAAATATGTTGATGGATTAAAAGTCAAAAGATTGTATTTCCCATATTATTTGAATTGCGATACAGTAAAGAAAATAAAAGTTGAAGAGAAATATCTATGGATTCCTAATATATTAAATAAAGAAAATTACCAGGAGCTGAAAAACAAGATTAAACTATATGAGGAAGTATTTGACGGCGTATGTGTAAACAACCCGGGAAGTCTATATTTTTTCAAGGAAAATTCTAACCTAAAAATTCATTGTGGTCCCTACTTTAACATTATAAATTCATTTTCCCCGCAGCTGTTGAAAGAGAAGGGAGCAGAGGGATTTACTTTTTCAGTGGAAGCTAATATAAGAGACATGGAAAGCATTATGAAGCATTGTCTATTAAGAGGAGAAATTGTAGCCCATGCATATATTCAGCTTATGGTTATGAAAAACTGTCCCATGTCCCTAATAAAAAATTGTAAACACCTGCAGGACTGCGAAAAATGCAGCTACAGGAATAAATTTGCCCTTAAAGACAGAAAGGGAGCCTATTTTAACATTGAAAGAGAAAATTCATTAACCCATATATATAACAAGGTACCCCTTTCAATTTTAGGAAAAGCCATGGATTTTGTTAAGACAAAGGCAGAGTTTTTCTTAATAGATACCAAGTTTATAGAAGATGTGGAAGAAGTAATAGATTCACTCTACTATGAAATAAAGGGAGAAAAAATCAATATATTAGAAGAAAACACTTTTACCAGAGGACATTATTTGAAAAATATACTTTAGAGTATCCCTGTAAGATAAACTAGGAAGGAAGACAAATGAAGCAAAAATCTAAAATAGTTTTGGAATTTGATAAAATTGTAGAAAAGGTCGCCTCTTTTGCAGAAACCCAAATTGGAAAAGAGGAAGTATACAAATTAGATACATCCTCTCAATTGGAAGGAGTAATATTCAAGCAACAGCAAACGGCTCAGGCTCTTTCCATAATTATTGAAAAAGGAGCACCTCCATTAGGAGGTATAGCTGATGTCAGGGAGTATGTTAAAAGGGGAGCTATGGGAGGAATTATATCCCTGGCAGGACTTATTAAATGTGCTGACACATTAAGGGCTGGAAGGCTTTTGAAAAATTATGTACTCCATGATAACAAGGATCGCAGCTATCCTATATTGGAGGAAATGTGTAAAAGTATCTATACTGACAAAGAAATTGAAGACAGAATATACAAAGTAATAATAAGTGAAGAAGAAATATCTGATGATGCCAGTCCTGAGTTAAAGAGAATAAGAAGAGAGATACAAATAAAGAGTAATTCCATAAAGAATAAAATTAATTCAATGGTAAACTCTCCCTCCATGCAAAAATACTTACAGGAAGCCATAGTTACTATTCGTAACGACAGGTATGTTATTCCTGTAAAGAAAGAATATCGCAGCATGGTTAGAGGAATTATTCATGATCAGTCATCTACTGGCTCCACCCTTTTTATTGAACCTATGGCTGTGGTGGAAATGACTAATGAAATAGCCAATTTAAAAATAGAAGAAAAAAAAGAAATTGACCGCATACTTCTTGAGCTGAGCTTAATGATCGGCGATATAAGCAGGGAGATGCTTGATAATCAGGATATAATAAAAGAATTGGATTTCATCTTTGCCAAGGGTAAGTATGCCCTAAGTATAAACGGAGTTGAACCTAGGGTAAATGACAGAGGATATATTCGTATTAAGAAAGGAAGACATCCTCTTATAGATCCATCTGTAGTAGTACCTATAGATGTAGTCTTGGGAGATGAATACAGGACCCTTATAATTACTGGTCCTAATACGGGCGGAAAGACAGTTTCTTTAAAAACCTTGGGAGTGTTCACTCTAATGGGAATGGCGGGACTTCATCTACCAGCAGAATACGGTACAGAAATATCCGTATTCAGTGCAGTTTATGCGGATATTGGAGATGAACAAAGTATAGAGCAAAGTTTAAGTACATTCTCCTCCCATATGACCAATATAGTTAAAATATTAAAAGAAGTCGATGAAAAATCTTTTGTCCTTTTTGATGAGTTGGGAGCAGGTACTGACCCTACAGAAGGGGCAGCTTTAGCAATTTCAATTTTAGATATTCTCCATGAAAGAAAAATTTTAACTGCAGCCACTACCCATTATAGCGAGCTAAAACTATACGCTCTCACAAAGGAAGGTGTAATAAACGCTAGTGTGGAATTTGATGTAGAAACATTAAGTCCTACTTACAGGCTATTAATAGGTGTACCTGGAAAATCCAATGCTTTTGAAATTGCTAAGAAATTAGGCTTGCAGCAGAATATTATTGAAAAGGCGAGGAGAAACATAGAAAAGGAAAAGGTAGAATTTGAAGATGCCTTAAAACAAATAGAAGAAAATCGTATTTATATTGAGGAAAAGAGACAGGAAATTGAAAGGCTGGAATTGGAAAGCAAGAAAAAACACAAGGATTTCTTGTTTAAGGAAAGAAAAGCTTTAGAAAGAAGTGAAAAACTCATAGATGAAGCAAATTATGAGGCTAGGAAAATAGTTGAGAATGCTAAAAGAGAAGCTGCGGAAATAATCAAGGAGTTAAGAGAACTAAAATTAGAAATGGACAGGGACAAAAACCGCAGGGCTAATGAACTAAGACAGGCATTGCACGATAAAACCAAGGAGTTGAACGAAAACCTATACAGAGAAAAATTAATAGAAGAAGATACTTATGACAACAACACTCCTTTAAAAAAAGGAGATGCAGTTACTGTAAGGAGTTTAAACCAAAAGGGATATATTATTTCAGATGTTGATGAATCTCCCACTGTGATGGTTCAAATAGGTCTCATAAAAACCAAGGTTAATAAATCGGATTTAATAAAAATTAAATCCGAAGAAGAAACAAAGCATCAAAACAACACCAACAGAATGGTCAGGTTAAAAACAACGTCTGTAGATCCAACTATTGATTTAAGAGGATTTAACTTAGACGAAGCTTTAATGGAACTTGATAAATACTTAGACGATGCATTCATGGCCAATTTAAACGAAGTGCAGGTAATTCACGGAAAAGGAACGGGAGTACTTCGGGAAGGAGTAACTAAGTATCTAAAAAAACACAAACACATTAAAGAGTTTAGACTGGGAACCTTCAACGAGGGAGGGGACGGTGTAACTATAGTTAAATTAAAATAGACAAGTGCCAAGAATATCTTGGCAACTTTTTTATATTTCTTTTATATTTCTTCAATATGAATAAGTCCTTCAAAACCACTTACCCCTTTGATGAAGTCTACATGATCAAAACGATTTTTAGATTCTAAGGAAAGAAAAGCAATTACAGTCATTTCCTTCATAGAAGAATCTTTGCTAATTTCCATATCATTAATTCTAAAGTTCAGTTCATGCAAATGAACGATGAATTTATCAAAATGTTTAATGTTGGTAAAGGAAGTGTATATATTGATAATTTTACTTGTTGAAGTAATAATTACATCCACTTTTTTGAAAAAGGTTATAATGAAAAACACAGCTATTGAAACAACAATGGCTCCATAATAAAAGCCTATTCCTATAGCCAAACCTAAGCAGGCGGAAGCCCACAGGCCAGCTGCCGAAGTAAGACCTTTAACCTGGCTCCTGCTTGTTACAATGATGGTGCCGGCACCTAAGAAACCTATTCCGCTTATTACCTGAGCTCCTAATCTTGCAGGATCAGAGCCTTCAAAAGTCATATAAATATACTGATTGGTCATCATTATAAGAGAAGAACTTAAACATACCAGCATGTAGGTTCTAAATCCTGCAGGCCTGTTTTTTCTGCTTCTTTCAAGGCCGATTAAACCACCGCATAACATGGATAAGATGACTCTTAAACATACGGAAACTGCATTTAATTCAAAAATATCCACTACCCTACCTCCTTCAGGAAGAAACCATACATACTATATGCAAGTCAAGATAGACTATGTTACACTATTTTTAAATCTGTATGACTTCTTTGTTCGTTTAAGTATCTTTTTACAAGGTTTTCAAAATAATAATAAAACACTCCCAGGTCTCCCCTATAGTTATTTTTCCAAGGTTTATTCCTTCCACAATAATGTATGATTGAAGTATTTTGGACAATCCATCGCATATCTTTTCTATTTGCAATATTTTTCGGATTTGCATTATAAAAAGTTAAGTATCTTTCACTTAAGTTATATACCATGGCATCTAGATTAATTGTTTTATGGGCATAAACGCCATTTAGAACATCCTGGTCAGGAAGAACCAAAACTAATTTTTTGTTTTCTATATAGTCATATACTTCCTGAATGTTTTGTTTTTTTCTAAGTTCCTTTAAATTAATAAGCATTACCCCAGAGTTAATATACGTGCTTTCTTCTGGCATATCCAGCCTTATTTCATTGATCTTTTTCAAACTTTTACTTACATGAGAAGCAGCAGCAAAGAAGTTGTTTTCCATATCCATGTAGTATAATTCTTTGATACTATTAATTATAACTATGTCTGGATCAAGGTATAAAATTCTATCTAACTCACGAGGAAGATACTGGGGAGCAAAAATCCTATAGTACATTTCTTTCGGGTATCTTTCTGTTACGGGTGCATCAGCAAACATACTAGGGGGAACTTTAATATCTATAATATTACAGCGGCTGGTTATTATACAGTTTTTTATGGTATAAAAATCATCCTCGTTTAAAGTGGAATGAGCTATATATACATGGAAATTTTCCTTTGGATTTGATACTGTAAGAGATGTGAGCATTACAATTAATTGCTCTATATAATTTGAATCTAGTGTTACTAAAATATTCATATACAACCCCTTCCTTATACTTTTATTATATTATACCAAGTTACTAATTATTTGCAAAGATTGTAATGGGGAGCAATTTTATATGCCCAATTCAGTATAGTGGTTTGATAACTATTCACGAAATTAACCTAAAACTAAGGAATAAAACATTTACATATAATTAATATTATAATAAAATAGAAATTAAATAATAGTAAGGTACGGAGGAAGCATGGAGAGAGAAATAGTAAGATTAGATTTAGATAGAGATTTCGAAGCCTTTGAGGAATTATCAATAATATCCTTCGGAGAAAACACCAATATTAATAAGGAGATGTACCGCTGGCTTTTTGATAGGAATCCATATAATAAATCTGGAAATATGATGTATTTATTGAAGGAAGGAGATAAAGTAATAGGTTGCGATGGGCTACTTCCTAATGAATTGTATGTTAATGGTAAGGTGCTCTTAACAGCTCATTCGGTGAAATCAATGACTCATCCCGATTATAAAAAGCAGGGAATTTTTAGGAAGATGACAGAAAACTCCTGTGAAAGAGGAAGACAGGATGGGGTTGATGTAATAATCGGCCTTGCCAACGACCAGTCTTATGCTGCATATCAAAGATTTGGCTGGCCTACCCTATTTGAAAAAGAAGTATATGTAAAGCCTATTTTAATCAACAATATTCTAAAAAGAAGGATTAAAGTTGGAATTTTGGCTGAATTAGGCAATTCTATTTATTCTTCTTTTATGAAAAACCGTTTAAAAAAAGAGATTGATCAAGAAATAAAATTTGAAATTCTTGACAAGGTTCCTCAGGAAACTCAGGAATGTTGGGATAGGTACAAATCAAAATATAATGTCCTTCTTGTACGAGACTATAAGTATTTAAATTACAGGTACAACGAAAGACCGGATGTAGATTATGTAACTATCTTAGCAAGACTGAACAATGAAATAATAGGTTTTGCAATACTTCATAATTCGGTTGCCAACAATTCTAAAATGACATCTGCAGTTGAGTTTTTTACAGACCCCCACAATGAAAGATTCATAAAAGCGCTAGCCGATGGAATTTCAAAGTACTGTTATGACAATGGTCTGGAATATGCTGTTGTTGGTACGGGGCATTATGGCAAGTATAGAAAAGTTCTTTTAAACAATGGCTTTATGGTGACTCGTAAACCACCAAAGAACAATATGATGATTGCTCAAATACTTTCAGATAGAGTTACCTTAGAAGAAATAACTGGTCACGAAAAGTGGCATATAACCCAGGGAGATGGGGAAACGGAATTAGATTTATAAGAAGTTGACACTTTAAAAATGCTGTGATATTATTTACTAATAATATATCCCGGTGGAGGAAAGAGATGGATTTTAAGGAAAGAGTAGCTGAGATTTTTATATCAATAGAAACAGAGCTGTCCATGGATGAAGCTCTTCAATTAATAGAGATACCCCCCAGTGCCGATATGGGAGATTATGCGGTACCTTGTTTTAAATTTGCAAAAAAATATAGAAAGTCCCCTGCAGCAATTGCAAATGAAATAGTTGAAAAAATAGGAAGGGTAGAGGAATTCGAAAAAATCGAAAGTGCAGGACCTTATGTGAATTTCTTTGTGAATAAGGAATTGTTTGCTGAAAAAGTGCTAAAGAGGGCTTTTGAAGAAAAAGAAAATTACGGCAGTACTGATGTAGGCGAAGGAAGGACTGTAATAGTTGAGTTTTCGTCACCTAATATAGCAAAACCATTCCACATAGGTCATATTCGTTCAACTTTAATTGGGAATGCAATTAATAATATTTACAAATATATGGGGTATAAAACTATAGCAATAAACCATTTAGGAGATTATGGTACACAGTTCGGAATGCTTATTTCTGCTTATAAGAAATGGGCAACTCCTGAAGTAGTGGAAGCAATTGAGAAAGACCCCATACCTGAATTGCTGAAACTTTACGTAAGATATAATCAAGAAATTGAAAAACATCCCGAGTATCAGGATGAAGCAAGATACTGGTTTAAAGAACTAGAAAACGGTAATGAGGAAGCGTTGGAGCTGTGGTCCTGGTTCAGGGAAGTAAGTCTTAAGGAATTTAACCGTGTATACGACATGTTTGGCATTAAATTTGATTCCTATGCTGGAGAAAGTTTTTATTCCGATAAGATGCCTGCAATTATTCAAGAATTAGAAGAAAAAGGCTTATTAAAAGAATCGGAAGGTGCAAAAATAGTTGAACTTTCTGAATATGGACTGACGGATGCTCTTATTCAGAAAAGTGACGGCTCCACCTTGTATGTAACAAGAGATATAGCTGCAGCTAAGTACAGAAAAGATACATATGATTTTTATAAAAATATTTATGTGGTTGGTGCTCCTCAAAAGCTTCATTTTGATCAATGGAGAAAAATAATAGATTTAATGGGTTATGACTGGGCTTATGACTGTGTACACGTTATGTTCGGTACGGTAAGCTTGGAAGATGGAACCTTGGCTACTCGAAAAGGAAGAGTAGTTTTCTTAGAAGATGTTTTGAAAAAGGCTATCGAAAAAACAAGGGAAATTATCAATGAAAGAAATCCTAATTTGGATAACAGAGAACAAGTTGCAAGACAGGTTGGAATAGGTGCTGTAATATTCCAGGAACTTTTCAATAACAGGATTAAGGACTACGTCTTTTCCTGGGATAAAACTCTGAGTTTCGAAGGGGAAACAGGTCCTTATGTACAATATACATATGCCAGAACTTGCAGTCTTCTTCGAAAGGCAGGTATTGAAATTGATGATAATGTTGACTTTTCTCTTTTAACTAACAATGAAGCATTTAATGTAATTAAAAAGTTAGAAGGATTTAAAACTGCCTTGTTAAATGCCCATGATAAGTATGAACCATTTATGGTTACAAGATTCATTGTGGGATTGGCTCAGGAATTTAACCGTTTCTACCATGAATGTCCCATTATTGTAGATGATTTGGAAATGAAAAAAGCTAGACTGCTTCTGACTTTAATAGTAAATATTATACTTAAAAAGGGAATGGAACTTTTAGGAATGGAAGCTCCCGAAAAAATGTAACAATATTCATAAAGGAACCTAAGAGTTCCTTTTTTAATTATATTTGCCAAATTAGTATATATTTCAACATTTCATTTCAGCATTCAACATTGAGACGAGTTAGTATTTCCCATATAATTTTACTATATGGGGAGGTGTGAAATGAAACGAGAAAAATATTTGACTTTTTTGTTGGCTATTTGTGTATTTTCATATACTATGATGATTAATTGCAGTATGACCTTGGGAGCAGAGAATACACACTATATATTGCCTCAAGAACCTATAATTAAATCCTATATTTATGATTTAAGAGATTCATATGTTCGTGAACAAAGATTAATTAAATATATAGAAGATTTAACGGGTTTGGAAAGAATCCATTGTGAATTTATAGTAAAAGAGAGCAAAGAAAAAAATATAGATCCCTTTATAGTACTAGGTTTAATAAAGAGGGAAAGTGATTTTAATCCTCATGCAAGAGGTGCATATGGTGAAATAGGGTTAGGGCAGCTAATGGAAAGTACAGCAATGATTATATCAGAAAATTTAGGCTTTGACTTTTATCCAGACAGGCTCTTAGACCCGGAATATAATTTGAAATTAACTATTACGCAGCTTTCCTATTTAATGAGATTGTACGACAATGATTTCCATATGGCACTAACTGCATACAATAGAGGTCAGCAGGGACTATTGAACTATATGAAAAATGAAAATGAAAGGGGAATAAGTGATTACTCTGCCAAAGTACTAATGTTTGCTTTAGAGTATAAAGAATCATTTGATAATTTTTATAATTGATTGTATAATGTAGTGGCAATCATTGAGGAATAACGGGAGACTTTATGCAATCAAGAATTAATTCTTTGCTAAATTACAGCTATACAGTTACGGATATACATTCTATTGAATTACAGCTATTTTTATTAACAGTAAAATGTCTGATGCCCTATGAAGATAAAATAGGGTGCTTTTTTAATGTAAAAAGATATTATAAGGAAATGGAATTGTTTGCTTATTATAAAAATGGCATGGATGAAACTATAGAACATTGGCTAGAGAGAAAAATTCCAACTGACAAAAAGGATGGATTAATGGAATTTAAGATTATTCCTATTGCACTGGTAAATACCCTTTGGGATAATTTGGTGGAAGAAATCTTAAAAGCAGTTACCTTTTATACGTTAAATATAGAAACAATTTTAGACGGAATTATTGTTTCTTCTGGAATATACGAATATATGAACAATAATTTAGAAAATGTTCATGAGCTGACAAAGGAAAGATTGATAGGATTTTCTGTTAAGGAATTTATTATTAAGAATAATATAAATGTTGATAAAAGTTATATAATTGATTTTGAAAAAGAAAGAATAAAAACTATTCAAAGAAATGATTTTTTTAACCTTAATAGGTATAAATCAATCCAATATATTTTTGGAGAACCTAATAAAGAATCTACAGAGGGGACATTAATAGATAGTTATTCAGCTTATTTATATAAGCTAAGGAAAGGCAGAATCGACCCTGAAAAATTAAAGATACCGGATAAAATGCCAGACTTGAAAGAGTGTTTGAAGAAGTCATACTTTAACCATCCCCTTTTAGGAAAGTGCAAAGTTGAAAAAAGAGCGAATAATGAAGTTGTAGTTAGAAATAAATCAGGACTGATGAGGATAAGAATATGAAAGTTTTATTGTTAGCTTTAGACTCGAAATATATTCATGCAAATTTAGCTGTAAGATATTTGAAAGAGTTCTGCAATGAGTTTAATATACATATAAAAGAGTTTACCATTAATCAAAAAGTTGAATATATATTGGGGGAAATTATAGATGAAAAGGCAGATCTTATTTGCTTTTCATGTTATATATGGAATATAGAGTATATTAATACTATTTCATACATATTAAAGGAAGGAAGAAATAAGGCAAAGATATTGTACGGAGGTCCTGAAGTTTCTTTTGAAATAAAAAAGACCATGGAAGCAAACTCGTTTATTGACTATATTATCTTTGGAGAAGGGGAAGTAACTTTTAAAGAATTTCTCAGGGAACTAAGTAAACCAGTACCGGACCTTTTTCAGGTTAAGGGTTTGGCTTTCAGGCATGAAGGACAAATTAATATAAACGAAAGCAGAGAATTAATTGACAACTTAGATATTATTAATTATCCTTATGACGGGGAAGATGATTTTAGTAATAAAATTATATATTATGAATCTTCCAGGGGATGTCCCTTTAATTGCAGTTTCTGCATGTCTTCCATAGATAAAAAAATGAGAGTTTTTTCAATGGAAAGAGTAAAAAGGGATTTAAAGGCTCTTTTGGGCACCAAGGCAAGACAAATTAAATTTGTAGACAGGACTTTCAATGCTGATTATAAGCGTGCAATGGAGATAATGGAATTTATAGTTAAGAATAATAAAAATAACATGACCATACACTTTGAAATTACTGCAGATATTATTAATGATGAGTTTCTGGACTTTTTGGGTAGGATGCCTGTAAATATGTTTCAATTTGAAGTAGGAGTTCAATCATTAAATGAGAAGACACTAAGTGAAATAAACAGGCGGATGGACAGGGAAAAATTGTACAATGCAATAAAGAGAATCAAATCATATCAAAATATCCATTTACATCTTGATCTTATCGCAGGGCTTCCCTATGAAGATTATAAAACCTTTAAAAGTTCCTTTGAAGGGGTGTATAAATTGGGCGCTGAAAAAATACAGTTAGGCTTTTTAAAGGTACTGAAGGGAACCAAGATATATCAGGATAAGGAAAAACACGGAATTAAGTACAGACAGTCAGCTCCATATGAAGTAATATGCACAAATTATATTACTTTGGAAGAATTATTGAAATTAAAAGACATTGAAGAATTGGTTGAAAAATATTACAATGAAAAGTACTTCCATAAGTCCTTAAGTTATGTAATAAACAAGTATTTTCTCCATTCTGCTTTTGAATTTTTCAGTTCCTTCAGCCAGTATTGGAAGAAAAATGATCTGTACAAAAAATCCCACAGCAGAAAAAAACTATATGAGATTTTTTACGATTATATGGAATGTAGTTATAAGATAGATGACGAATTTATTTCTTCTTTAAAATATGACTATATATATAATAATCAGTTTGAGGAACTGCCAGACTATTTAAATAAAGAGTCGGAGGAAAAGTTCAGACTTTTAAAAAGGCACCTAGCCAATGACCAGGAATTTAAGAACAAATTCTTTCCTACTATAGAAGACAAAATTATAAATGAATTCAGAATTGCGGAAATAGGGCAGAATGTTATACTTTTTATTTACAGGGATAAGGACAATATTTTTAACAAATGCCATACCCATTGTATAAATGAACTTGCCATGAATTATTTAAAAGAAGAATCCATAATAAGGAAGGAATTGAAGGATGAAAAAAAGAAATAAATATTTTGAAGAGTATTATCAGAAAATAAGAAACGACATTTCTTTTATTACTTTAAAGAAAAATGCAACTATTAAATTTAAGGATAAAGAATACATAACTGGTAAAGAACTTCCTGTCCCCATAAGAGTGGAAAAATTATTGGAGGATATAAAGAAGCAGGATGAAATAGATGGTTTAACCTTAAATAACTTAATTGATGGAATTATTTATCTTATGGGAACGGACAGGAGTTTTGAGTACCTTGTAGACTATAAAGAAATGTTTAAGAAGCTTAGCTTTGAAATTGTTCCTTATATTATTTACTGTATTAATAACAGTAATAACTCGAAAGATAACTTGGTATATGCAAAAGCTCTTATAAATAATGAAGAAAATGAGAAATCATGTTTCATATATGCTTCTGCTTTGGAGAATATGGGAATAGAATTCCATGAAAAAGGAAATGAAGTAAGTAGGTATTACTTTGAGGAAGCCCTTGAATATTTTGAGAAGTGTTTGGAATATAATGATAAGTTTCCTCTTGCTTACTACAAACTAGGTTATTATTATAAAAGAAATCAGCAATACGTAAAGGCTGAACTTATATGGTCTAAGCATCAAGAATTAGATGATGATACTATAAGAGTGGAAGAAATAAGAAATGAGTTAATACAACTAAAGCCCTATGTGGATTACGAGAAGGGATATAATTTAGTACTGAATGAAAAACCAGAGGAAGCATTGGATTTATTGTTGCCCTTAGTGAAGGATTTTAGCGGCTGGTGGAATCTTTTGTTTTTCATTGGCCTTGCTTATAGATCTATGGGTGAATATAGTATTGCAGAAAGATATTTCGAAAATGTATTAAAAATTAATAATGTACAGAAAGATGCCTTAAATGAATTAGGCCTTTGTAAAATATGTCTGGGAAAATATGTTGAGGCTGCTGAGTTGTTTTCAAAGCTTTTAAGTTTAGACCCTGGTAATTGCGAAATTTTTTGTAATCGAGCAGTAGCTTATCTTTATAATGAGCAAGTGGATAGGGCTAAAGAGGATATAGAGACAGCATTGAAAATCAATCCTGAGGATCCAGTTGCCCTTAGTATAAAGGAAGAACTGAAAAAATATGAGTAAGGGAAAAAAGGGGATTGACAAAGATAAATAAGTGAGCTAAAATATAAAAGCACTTCACTTCTGGTGAAGAAAAAAGTAAAAAAAGAGAAAAAATTAAGCAAAAAACCCGTTGACACTGCCGATTTTTTGTGATAAACTGAAAAAGCTGTTGCAAAGAATAAAGCAAAAACAGCAGTAAAAAATTGGCAGTTGACAGTATAAAGAGTTTATGTTAAACTGACATTCCTGTCCGAAAGGGG
>CZCB01007568.1_pt1 | contig 23328 bp, 22 predicted proteins | sample 591991 | NCBI WGS metagenome assembly CZCB01 (sample SAMEA3556809, study PRJEB10932) | anaerobic digester metagenome
TTAAGCAACACCATACTGATTAGCGTATGTAGACCCATGGTATGATAAAGAGGCATAACGCCAAGAATTCGTTCAAAGCGCGACCACCGGTGTTCGATAATTAAGGCCAAGGAGGCATAGTAATCGCTCCGACAGGTACGGCATACCCCTTTCGGTATCCCTGTTGTGCCTGAGGTATACAAAATTGTGCCAATTTCCGTTTCCTCACGGCCCAAATTAGGCGGCTGTTTTTCCGGGAAGTCAGTTAACTCCTCGTAAGTTAGGATTGTATCTTTTTCTGTATTGTTACTTGCGGATCGTGAAACGATTTGCAGCGGATTTAGCGCATTTGACCGTAGAGCTTTTAATACCTCTTCCTCGGAAACCTGGTCGTAAAAAATCGCTTTGCTGGCGGAGTCATTGAGCGCATAAGCCAATTCCTTTTGCTTCCAGCGGGAATTTAAAAGTATGGCAACAGCGCCGATTTTTTGGACGGCAAAATACATAGTCGCCGGAGACTCCCCATTAGTAGAACAGATAGCAACCCTGTCCCCCGGTTGAATGCCGGCTTTGTACAGTCTCCAGGCCACGGAATTAATCCGGCAATTCCATTGATTATATGACAAAGCGCCTTCAGGAGTAATAATGGCATCCGCTTCAGGATAACGGTGTACAGCCAACTCAAGTGCTGCGGCAAGGTTCACCCTTAGACCTCCTTTCCTTTCTCTCATAATTTTAGTGTATGTTAAGCCTAAAATAGTGTTCTTTACAGAATTAAGAAAAACAGAAATATTAAATAAAAAAAGCCGGATTATTTTCCGGCTTTCTGAACTGTTTACTATATTCATTAAATAAACAGATGTGTTTTTAGGTTTTACTTTCGGAGAATACAGTTCCCGCAGAGTTAGGAAGGAATGACTCCTTATATGCTTGAAAAAGGGTAAAGTTTGCCTTTAATCCCGTGCAGTGACAGGGGGCTAATTTCTGTAACTGGAACGGTTTTATCTCATTTACAGTATAATTCAAACGTTCTATTGAAGCATTGACAAGGTGGGTTCCCCCGAAAAAGGCATATATTTGGCTTTTTCCCGTAAGATCGCTTGCATAACGAAGAGTATTTATAAGACCTGCATGGGCACAGCCGAGCAGGATGATTGTTCCCGCAGAGCTTTCGATAATAATCGCCTGATCATCGTCAAGAGGATCTTCCGCGAAGCTGCCGTCAGGTTTTTTATAACATAAATACAGCTCACCGCTTTTTTCCTTTTCCTGGCTTTCAACACGCGGTATTTCCCCCGTTAATATAACGCCCTCGAAAATCTCCCGGGGAGTTCTTCCCAGAAAAAAATGGGCTCCAAGATCTTCCAGATACTCTCTTGTCCACGGAAGACCTATTTGTCTGGGCTCTTTTCCCTTGCGGATGTCATATTTATCCTGAAAAATAGCGGGATGGGCATATACGGGAACAGGGCCGGTCAATTGCAACAGATCCTTTAAACCACCGCAATGGTCATAATGTCCATGGCTTAAGACTACGGCGTCAATCCGGGTTAAGTCAATATTTAGGGTACGTGCATTTGGCAACAGCGTCAGACCCGCTCCTGTATCAAAAAGAATTCTTTTTCCTCTTATCTCCAATAGCATCGACAGCCCATGTTCTCCCAATACGCCGCGGATTGGAAAAAACACACTGTTTTCACATATGGTTGTGATTTTTACCTCCGAAGGCACAAGCGCCCATCCTTCTTTCTGTTTAAGCCTATCTTAACCAGTGCAAGTTGGTCTTTTTAGTACCATTTTTTTCAAGGAAATCATAGAGATAAGGGTTCAAAACCCGAATATATGTCCCCTTCATGCCTAAAGAGCGCGACTCAATTATTCCTGCGCTTTCAAATTTACGCAGAGCGTTAACAATTACAGAACGAGTTATACCTAACTGATCGGCAATTTTGCTGGCAATGAGCAAACCTTCATTACTGTTAAGCTCCTTAAAAACATGTTCAATCGCTTCCAGTTCAGAGTAAGATAGTATGCTCATCGCCAGTTCGATAACCGCTTTATTACGTGCCTCCTCTTCACTTTCTTCGGCTTTTGCACGCATTATTTCCATAGCAACTACAGTAGCGCCTCTTTCTGCCAAAAGCAGATCTTCATCTCCAAAAAGTTCGCCGAAACGGGCTAAAAGAAGGGTACCAAGGCGTTTGCCGCCGCCGATTATGGGTATTATTGTTACAATCTTTTCAGTAAACAGGCAATCAGCGCTTTCATGAAAAACACAGTTAGGTTTTTTTTGTTTAAGGTTGTCTCTTAATTCATCGGTTTTCAAAAGGAACCCGTTATACCTCTCCGGAAAACACTCTTTTTCCAGCACCTGACTAACCATGATTTCACATTCAAATTCGTCGAGCAGTGAATACCCCAAAATTTTGCCTTCCTGATCTACAATGTAGATATTGGCATTAATAACATTTTTAAGCACTTCTGACATTTCTTTGTAATCCACATACTGCCCGGTAGCATTTTGTAGAATTTTATTAATGCACCGCGTTTTTTCCAATATGGGCAATGTATTAGCCATGATTCCACCTTCCTAGAATTATAATAAATTTTACTGCTGATACCTGCCTACTATACTTATTATAATCCTAAATTTCGTAAACATCAACTAGGAAGGAAATGGTCAAATCCTAACTAACGTTCAGATTTAACCAGTTGTTATTCTTAGTTGGCTTGAGAGTTCAAAAAGTTAATGCCCTTCACAATCGTGCCCGTGACCATGTTGACCTTGTTCACAAAGGCTTTCTCCTCCCGTCAGGTTACCATCGAGATAGCTTTCAATAACCTCTTCTACCGGGCCGGTAACACCGATAACAGTGCTAATCCCCTGCTCCTCAAAGAGGCTCTGGGCGCGTGGTCCCATACCGCCGGCGATTATGCAGTTTATTCCTTTTTCCCCCAGGAAGCGGGGTAAAAAACCCGGCTCGTGCCCCGGATTCGGAACTACTGTTTTGTTTATTGTTGTACCGTTGTCTATCTCAAAAATGGTGTATGCAGGACAGCGGCCAAAATGCTGGGCTACCATGGAGCCGTCAGTAGCTATGGCAACCCGGTTCCTGTTACCCGAAACTTGAATTCCAGTTTCGGGTTGCTTATTTTCCTCCATACCGGTCGCAGCGCTCATACCAGAATGTGATTCAACTGTTGCTTCTCTGATAAGCCGGCCTTTTCCCAGTTTATATTGCTTTAATACTTCCTCCAGAGGAGCTTCTGCCAGGGAGTAAACATCTATTTCCATTGAATTAAGGACATGTGAGGCCTTGGGTCCCAGGTGTCCTGTGAGCAGGACGTCAACCTTTTGTTCAGCGAGAAACTGCGCTGCTCTTATACCGGCACCGCTTCCTTCCAGAACCCCAGGATTGGGGACAAAACTCCATTTATTTTCTTCATCATCATAAATGGCAAAGAAGGCACATCGCCCAAAACGTTGGTCCAGCTCAGCACTTAATTCTTTTCCATTAGCGCTGATCGCGATCTTCATCTACCTTACCTCCTGCTTGTGTTTGTCATAAACAGTTATTAATTCCTTGAACAACAGGCTGTCGTACTCCTCTACTATCCCCCGGTCACAGTATTCGGCCAACTTTGGATCCACGGGAAGGGTTGCAATAAGCGGAACACCGGTCGCTGCGGATACATCCTTACCTTTGCTGGGCCCAAAAATTTCTGTTTTAGTACCACAATGAGGGCAAGTTAAATAGCTCATATTCTCAACCAGACCCAATACAGGTACATTCATCATCCCGGCCATTTTTAAGGCTTTCTTTACAACCATTACGGCAAGGTCCTGTGGTGAACTGACCAGTACCATACCATCCAGAGGGATGATCTGCATTACTGTCAATGGAGCGTCTGCTGTCCCCGGGGGAAGATCGATAAAGAGGTAGTCCAGTTCACCCCAGTCAACGTCACCCCAGAACTGCTTTATAGCTCCGCCAATTAAAGGTCCCCTCCAGATAACAGGATCATCTTCGTTGGGGAGAAATAAATTTAGAGACATAATTTTTAGCCCCGTTTTGCTCTCTGGTGGAGCAAATCCCCTGCCTCCCTGGGCTGCTTTCAGACCAAACATTTTAGGAATGCTTGGGCCAGTTATATCGGCATCAAGAATTCCCACCTTAAAACCTTCCCTGCGGGCTCCTACAGCTAGAAGGGCTGTGATGGAAGATTTTCCGACCCCTCCTTTTCCACTGGCGACAGCAATTACATGCTTTATTTCGGGGCGAAGTACCTTTTCTATCCCGCTTTTTTCTTTTCTTTCCAAGGATTCCTCTGAACTCATGAAACGTCTCCTTTCTCTACTATTACTTTTTGTTCCTGGTATTTTTCTTTTATGATACTAAGTATAATTATACAAGCTGTCAATAGAAACAGGGTCATCAATCTTTACCCGGCCGTTCTCCCTTTATCGATATTGGCATCCTGCCCCTGGGAGCGGGAAAGGTAATCTTGAATCGCCAGGTGTAGCGCCCCGGCACCGAGGTTGGAACAGTGAATTTTAGCATCGGGCAACTCTCCCAGAGATTTAATAACATCCATATCGGTAATCTCCATAGCCTCTTGAAGCGTTTTCCCTTTTGCCAACTCGGTAAGGATACTGCTTGTGGCAATCGCTGCGGGGCAGCCATAAATTTCAAATTTAATGTCATCAATGCGCTCTTCTTTAACCTTAATATAAATACGTAGATAATCCCCGCATGAGGGATCGCCTAAAACGCCTACCCCATCAGCATCGGCAATATATCCCGCATTACGCGGATTTAAAAAATGATCAATGACATTGGCGTTATACATTGTAGCCTCCATAAAAAAGAATAACTTACCTTTAATTGTTTTTACAAAATATTTATGCTACAGCTTAAATTATGAGCTTATGTTCATAATTATTTTAAACAATTTGCGAGCATATGTCAAATTAATTTTTTTGCACCCAGATAATATTTTTACAGTTTCATATATTATATACGCGGAACGTATAGTTTAATCATTTCGCTAATATTTTGGCGGCAGCAGTTTTCACAACGCCGCCGCCAAAAAACATAATCGCGTTCTTTTTATGATCTTCGCTGATTTGCATGTTATACAGTTAACCGGTTACATTGATCCTTTTTATTTCAGCTACTTAGCTGCCTTTTTTCCTTCAATGCCTTGAGAACCATTTCTGGAGTAATGGGCACTTCGGTAAATCTCACTCCAATTGCATCATAGATGGCGTTGACAAGGGCCGGGAAAGTAGGCTGAACAGCGCCTTCGCCCGTTTCTTTAGCCCCAAAAGGTGCTGTCGGATCATAGCTGTCTGTTAAAGTGTTGATATCCATCTCCGGCATTTCCATAACAGTCGGCATCTTGTAATCATGGAAATTAGGGTTCAAATGCTTGCCGTTTTCGTCGAAAACCTGTTCTTCATAAAGGCATCCCCCCAGGTTATAGACAATGGAACCTTCCACTTGTCCATCTGCAGCCATGGGATTAATCATTGTGCCCATATCACCGGATTCAGTTACCCTGGTCACCTTAATCTTTCCGGTTTCAACATCGACATCTACTTCGAAGATTTGGCAGCTAAAGCCGAACGTTGGAGAGTGGCCGATATTGGCCCCCTGGGCTCTATTGCCGCTGATGAGGTCAATACCTTTGCGCCGCGGCGGTGAGAAGTGTCCGATAGCCGACAGCGACCCGGTGGTATTGATGGCCACTTCCACAACTTTTTCCCATTCAATGGTCTTTTTGGCTTCAAACATGGAATAGATTTTGCGGTCTTTTATTGCCAAATGGTCAGCCCGGCAGCCCAGCATTCCAGCCGCGATTTCCTTAAGCTTTTGATTGATTTGCTCTGCTGCTTCCTTGATGGCGGTTCCGGTTGCATAGGTCAGGCGGCTGGCAAAGGTGCCCAAGTCGAAAGTCCCTACTTCTGTATCGTGAGACTGCACGTGTACATCTTCAAAGTGGATGCCTAGCGCTTCGGCAGCCATTTGAGCCATGACAGTGTTACTGCCTTGGCCTATGTCAACAGCCGAGCAGTGCAGGGTCACCCCGCCCTCGGTATCTACCCGGAGCAAGACCGAAGTATGCGGCTTGTAGGCCTGGTAGAGAGTATAGGCTGTACCTGAAATATAATACCCTCCGGCCAACCCGATGCCTTTACCGAAAGGCAGCTTGCCGTGTTTTTCCAGATAGCCTGATTTTTCTACCGCTGTCTGCAGGCATCTCTTGTACTCTGTGTGTGGGACGTACATATTGTTTATTGCAGTATAGCCTGATTCTATGGCATTTTTCATTTTTAGCTCGTACGGGCTGATCCCCACCATTTCTGCCAGCTCATCAAGCATGCACTCCATGGCGAACCTTGGCTGCACCCCGCCGAGACCTCGCATAGAGCCCATGCTGGGCTTGTTGGTATACACGCATCTTCCACGGAAACGGGCGTTCGGCACTTTATAGGGGAGGTGGATCATTGAGGCCGAGTAGAACAAGACTACAATCCCCCAGCCTGCATAAGCACCCTTATCCAGGGTATTGTCAAAGTCTACGGCCTGGATATAACCGTCTTTGTCCAGACCAATTTTCATTTTCATATAGCAGGGGTGACGGCCTTTGTTGTTGGCAAATACTTCATCACGTTCATAAGTAACTTTGACCGGACGACCAATCTTTCTGGAGAGGAGGCAGGCGACAAATTCCGCAGGGCATGCCTCGCCCTTGCCGCCGAAACCGCCGCCTACGGTGGGAATAGTAACGCGGATTTTATTCATGGGTATTTCTAAAACATTAGATATTTGACGGTGCAAATAATGAGCAATTTGGCTGCTTGACCACAGGTGTAGTTTCCCGCTCTGGGGATCATAGCTGGCTAGGGCAGATTGAGGCTCGAGAAATCCCTGATGGGGCATTCCGGTTTTAAATTCTCTTTCCAGTACATACTCACACTCTGCAAACGCTTTATCCGGGTCGCCATACACCTGTTCTCCCTCATGAAGTATATTATTGGGAGCGTCTTCATGTATCTGTACTTCGTTAGCCCGTCTCATTGATTCGAACGGGTCCAGCAGTACCGGTAGAGGTTCGTATTCCACTTCAATCAGGTCAAGGGCTTCCTCAGCGGTTTCTTCATCGATAGCGGCTACAGCGGCTACTCCTTCACCATGGTAGCGAACCTTGTCTATAGCAAGGACGGTTTCATTAGCCGTTTGAGGTACTATACCCCATTTATTGGGAGCTTCATCTCCAGTAAGCACTGCCAGTACTCCCGGCAGGGCAAGGGCTTTACTGCAGTCAATTTTTTTAATCTTAGCATGGGCGTATTCTTTACAACGTTTAATTTTACCGTAGACCATGCCCGGCAGTACCATATCGTCCGTGTAGATGGCTTCTCCTTTGACCTTGGCAGGGCTGTCTATCTTCGGAACACTTCTTCCTACCTGGGTGAACCTTCTTTCATCCTGATAAGCTGGGACCCCTTCACGTACATACTGCTCTTTATCCCAGATTCCCATTACTTCACCCCCTCTTTAGACATAGTGTCGGAAGCAGCTTCGACTGCTTCGACGATTTTCTTGTAACCGGTACAGCGGCAAAGGTTTCCGGCAATAGCGTTCTTTATTTCATCCCTGCTGGGATTTGGATTGCTGTCCAGCAAGGCTTTGGATGAAATAATCATCCCAGGTGTACAAAAACCGCACTGCACGGCTCCATGATCGACAAATGATTGCTGGATTGGATGAAGTCGGCCATCTTGAGCTACCAGCCCTTCAATAGTGGTAATTTTTTTGCCTTGACAGGTAATGGCCAGTGTCAGGCAGGAAAGGACTGCCTTACCGTCGATTATTACCGTGCAGGCGCCGCAGTCTCCCTGTCCGCATCCTTTCTTGGTTCCGGTCAGTCCTACTTTTTTTCTGATAATATCAACAAGCAAATCCCTCGGTTCAACAGGTACTTCATAAACCCGGCCGTTAATATCCAGCTCAATTAACTGTTTCATCAACTCTATACCTCCCTCGCGGCGTCATACGCTTCTTGCAGTAATCTGCGGGCCAGTACGGGCAGCACTTCGCTACGGTATTCCGCAGAAGCCCGGATGTCTGAAATGGGCTTGGCCTCTGCGGTCGTCGCCTGAGCAGCTTTTTCCAGCAGGTCATCATTAAGTTCTTTCCCTACCAGGATTGCTGGCACTTCTTTGGAGAGCAGAGGCCGAGGGAAAACAGATCCCATCACGAAACGGAGGGCTTTAATCGTCCGGCCGTCTTCATCAACTACGAGATTGACAGCCGCGTTAACAGCATCAATTTCCATGGCATCTCTCAAGCCAATATAGCCATAGCGGCTAGCCGATTTGGGTGCCGGTTCCGGCAAAATAAATTTGGTAAGTATTTCTCCCTCTGCCAGCGCAGTTTCCCGGTTGCCCGTAATGAATTCTTCCAGTGGCATTTCCCGGGTTCCCGATATACTGCTGAGTACTACTCTGGCTCCCAGTGCTACCAGTGGCGTAGGAGTTTCAGCTGCCGGCGAGGCATGACAGCTGTTCCCACCAATAGTGGCCATGTTCCTTACCTGTACAGAGCCCAGTTCCCCTGCAGCCTGGTAAAGGGCATAGTACTTTTCACGTATAATAGCTGAATGCTCGACTTCTGAAACTTTTGTAGTAGCACCGATAACAGCGCCCTTACCTGGCTCATAGTAAATGCCTTTATACTCCTCTATGTTATTAATATCCACCAGGCACTCCGGCTTGATCAGTCTTTCCTTCATCATATTCAACAAGTCTGTCCCACCAGCCAGCACTTTAGCCCTGCTTCCCAGGCGTTTAACCAGCTCCAGCGCTTCAACTGATGCTTTGGGAGCATAATATTCAAATCGATTTAAATACATACTTATAAGCCACCTCCTTTATATACTCTCATTATCGATATTCATAAACCAACAATTCACTTAGAAATTCCTTCAACATTTTTTCCTCCGCTTCACGAAAATTAATCAGGCTTTTGAGCACGGCCTTTTTCTTAAACGACCCATTTTGTTCATCAGCATACATTTTTTTTATTCTTTTTTTGTTCGATTGGACTTTGGCTAATCTATTCATTAAACAACTTGCTATTTCCCCGGAAGTTAAGAGATCAGAGGCCTCTATACCGACATTCAGATCAAGGAAATAGTACTCAAAATTAGAAAGAAGCCTTTTTGAAGCCTCAATCAGAGCTGTTCTACCCAGATCTGTTATGTAGTATCTTTTCCTATCCGGCATCCTACCCTCCTTTTCCTTTTTAGAGTAAACTAATTTTTTTTCCTCTAACCTTTTTAACACCTGGTAAATAGAAGCCACTCCAATCCTTGCCCAAATTCTCATATTTCGTAGTTCGATTATCTTATCTATTTCATAGGCGTATGATGGTTTTTCATTGACAATACTGATAAGTAAGACTTCTATGTTGGATAAATGTTGTACCATCGCTCCAAGCCCCTTACTAACAAAAGTATTATAGTTACAGAGTAAAATAGACTATAGTATTAAACTTGAAAACAGTCCTTACGAGCAACTGCAGATGAAAAACTATCAAGAGCAAATGTTCATTTTAATTTTAAACAACTTATGAACATATGTCAAATATTAATTTTAAAACCGGTATTATTTCAACTCTGGCAAAGCCTGATATATTTCTGATAACTTCTTTGCATCATGATGTCGGCAAGGGTCTTATCATTGACAATAATGATAAGTAGAAATAAAATATGATTATACCTTTTGGAGAGGAAGGAGTGCCCAGAACTGTGCCAAGGAGACCTAAGTGTCGCAGAGTAGCGTTTCTGCCGAACCTGACTTTCTTTAAGCCTGCAGGAATACCGCTAAAAGAACTGGAGGAAGAGCATCTAAGAATCGAAGAGCTGGAAGCCATCCGCTTAAAAGATCTGGAGAGGCTTGAACAGGAAGCCTGTGCAGAGCAGATGGGTGTGTCCAGACCTACATTTCAACGAATTATTACCATAGCCCGCCACAAGCTTGCCAGAGCTCTGGTAGAAGGTAAAGCGATTCGTATTGAAGGAGGACACTATAAGTATACAAATCATGTGAGATGCCGGCATTGCGGCTATAGTCCAATGCTTAAAGGAGAAGAAGATAACGATATTTACCAAAGAAAACATCATGGAACCAAGCATAGCAAATGCCCGCGTTGTGGAAAATATTTACGAGATGAAAATACCTAGATTGACAGATTCATTCCACTATTTACTTTGCCTGTAAAAGAATTGCTGTTTTAAAGTGAGGTATTTTGCTAAAAATAAATTATCTGGGGTGGTCATCTTTTAAGCGAGGATAATAATACGGGGACAAAAATGCCGAAAAAAAAGTTTATGATCCTAATTTTAAGTACCGTTCCATTCTTAATGGTATTGGGAAATTCCATGCTTATCCCTGAATTTCCTACAATTAGAACAAAGCTTGATATAAACAGTTTTCAGGTAGGATTGTTAATTACTTTTTTTTCTGCACCCGCTGCCGTTGCTATTCCCTTCTTGGGATACCTTTCCGACAGGGTAGGTAGAAAGATCATCATAATTCCCAGCGTTATTTTATATGGAGCGGGAGGAATTTTATCGGGGCTTGCTTCCGCACTGCTAAAAGAACCTTTTTTCCTAATTATTGCCGGAAGAGTTGTTCAGGGAATAGGAGCAGCCGGTACAGCGCCTATCGCTATGGCTTTAGCCGGCGATATGTTTAAAACCAAAGACCGTAGTGAAAGTATGGGTATCCTGGAGGCGGCCAACGGTATGGGCAAGGTTTTAAGCCCAATTATTGGAGCAGCGGTAGCTCTTATTGTATGGTATGCCCCTTTTTTTTCTTATGCCTTTCTTTCCCTCCCGGTTGCTCTGCTGGTGTGGTTTTTTGTTAAAGAGCCTGAGGAGAAGTTAGAGAAAAGTCCTTTTAAAAAATACGTTCATACGATTAATTTGATATTTGAAAAAAAAGGGGTCTCCCTGTTTTTTAACTTTATCGGGGGGTTGATAATCCTTTTTCTCCTCTTTGGTGTGCTTTCTTTCACTTCGGATATGCTGGAATCAAGATTCAACCTTCGCGGGGTAAGCAGAGGAGCGATTTTATCCATTCCCCTGCTCACCATGTCTGTGACCGCTTACCTTACCGGATTATACCTGCGAAAAAAAGGAAAATACTTTAAGATAGCATATTTACTGGGTTTAAGCATTGTAAGTATGTCCATGGGAATTCTGCCCTTATGCTGTCAAAGTGTAATCATTTACCCGGCTATGCTCGGATTACTAGGGCTGGGCAGTGGCCTGGTGCTGCCCGCTGTTAATACAATGGTTACCAGCGCAACCCAGAGCGAACAAAGAGGTGGCATAACTTCGCTTTATGGCAGTGTACGCTTTACCGGTGTGGCGCTGGGCCCCCCTGCTTTTTCCCTTTTACAAAATAGCGGTATTCCTCTTATGTTTCTGAGCGGGGCGGGCCTTGCTTTAACAGCAGGAATATTGGGCTTTGTATTTATTAGCGAACAAAGAGTCTTGATGCAAACAAGATAAAAAAGAATTTAACAGGTCAAGCGGCCTTCACTGAATGTAAGACCGCCTCATAAGTTCCTGTGCCGATAATATAATTGGGCTTTCCCACCCAATTTATTATTTTTTTACTTTAAGTTTCTTAATGGCGCTATCTAAACCTTCCAGGGTGAGTTCAAACATGGGAATGATCTCTTTTATCATAGCAATGGTATATGCTCCCAATGTCCAACGCCAGTATTCAGCAGGGATAGGATTAAGCCAGGCCAGATGTTCAAAATGAGAGGCAATGCGATGAAGCCATACTATTCCCGGCTCATTATTCGACACATTCCAGTCGATTGCCCCTCCCACCATGGTTAATTCGCTGGGGGCCATACTGGCATCGCCAACAATTACTATCTTGTAATCTGGTTCCACAGTTCGCAGGAAATCTTCTGTTTTGATGGAATTGCGCAGGCTGCAGCTTGGATCAAGGAATAAGTGTTCATAGATGCAGTTATGAAAATATAGAAACTTCAAGTCCTTGAAGTGAGTGGCCTTGTTGACTGCGCTGAACAGCTGGCTGCAGATCCGGATATGAGCGTCCATGGAGCCGCCTGAATCCATTATTAAGGCCAGTTTTACCGTATTTTTCCTGGCCCTGGACCACACCAACTCCAGAATGCCGCCCTTATCGGCAGTAGATTGAATTGTCTCATCGATATCAAGTTCGTCTTTAGGCCCTTCGACTTTACTGCTGAGCTGTCTTAATTTGCGCAGGGCTACTTCAAACTGTCTTACGCCAATGGTCTCATCGGCGCGAAAGCCGCGGAATTTGCGCTCCGCTGCCACTTTAACGGCAGATTTGTTTACTGACTGGCCGCCCAGGCGCACACCCGCCGGGTGATAACCGGAATGTCCGAAAGGAGATGTGCCTCCTGTCCCTATCCATTTACCTCCACCATGGTGCTCTCCTTTTTGTTCCTTAAGTCTCTCTTCGAGCTGACGACGCAGTTCGTCAAGGTCCCATTCCTGAAAAAGCTTTCGTTCCTCAGGAGAAATACGAAGTGGCGGCAGTGCATTCTCCAGCCACTTAAGAGCCCGTTCCGTTAGTTCTTCACTGGTCTCAATTCCTTTAAAGCAATGGTGAAATGCCAAGTCGTATCTGTCATATTGGGTTTCACTCTTCACCAGCACTGCACGTGCCAGACAATAAAAGCCGTATAGACTGGAAAACGCCATACCACGGCTTAATGCTTCCATGAGGGTCATCCATTCCGTTATGGAAACAGGAACACCGTAATGTTTTAGTAAATAGAAAAAATTGATAAACATCGATACCACCACACAGCTTAGCGCCAGAGACTGGGCGTTGATGCTTTTCGCTGCATTCCCTGGTTATTCAGGCGCTGTAAAACGGCATAAAAATCGCGGTCTTTTTTAATCAGCACTCCCAGGAAAGGCAGTTCACTGCAAATTTTGTCCGGATTGATACCGCCGACCACCAGAGCCTGTACCCAGTCCAGCAACTCGCTCGTGCTGGGTTTCTTTTGCAATCCGTTAATGCTGCGCACCCAGTAAAAAGCCTTTAAGGTCTCTTCCAACAGTTTTTTTTCCAGGTCGGGGTAGTGAACGCGCACGATTTCTGCCATCAATTCTTCATCGGGAAACGCTATGTAATGGAAAATACAGCGCCTTAAAAAAGCATCGGGCAGTTCTTTTTCCGCGTTACTGGTGATTACCACTATCGGCCGATGTTTAGCAGTGATCGTTTCGCCCGTTTCAGGAATATCAAAACTCATAATGTCAAGCTCCCATAATAAATCGTTGGGAAATTCAATATCCGCTTTATCGATTTCGTCGATCAGCAAAACAACCTGTTCGGGGGAAATGAAAGCCTCTCCGAGTTTCCCCAGTTTTATATAGTGTCGAATATCGGAAACATCATGATCTCCAAACTGGCTGTCATAAAGCCTTTGCACGGTGTCATAAATGTACAGTCCGTCTTTCGCTTTGGTTGTCGATTTGATGTTCCATATTAATAATCGCTTGTCTAATCCTTCGGCAATACTGCGTGCCAGCATCGTTTTACCGGTTCCCGGCTCCCCTTTAATCAGTAAAGGTCTTCCTAGAGCAACAGCAATATTGACACTGTTTTGTAATTCCTCTGAGGCAATATAATCTTTTGTTCCAGAAAAAGTCACCATCTGTTTCAACCCCATATCCTCCCACTTAAATTTTTATATATTTTCGCTTTATGTATATAATATAAAGTTCTACAGAAAAATGTCATATTCCTGCTAAAGGGCTTTTTCTGAAGAAGGGCAGGGCAGGCGGTATTCTATTATCGCCTGTTAGGCAACAACTCAAAACGTGGGATTTTGAAAGAAAATTTTTTTGTAAGAGGCGGCCTCCCATCTTTGGGAGAATAGATTAACTGCAGCCTGTTGACGCGTTTCCCCAGCCGTTCCAGAAAGAGAGAGAAGTTCCTGGTTGATTTTTCGGATAAGTGTAATCCCTCCGTATTTACGACCAGGTGGAAACAGCGCTGCGGCAGCAGGTTTTTTAAAGTGCGGTTCAGCTCTTTCAAGGTAAATCTGTTTAAAAAGCCCTTCAGGCGGAGATAAAATACACCATTGCTCTCTGAAATATAGATCTTTAATAAATTCCCCGCTGTGGCCTCATCTATTTTTTTCTGCTTGAATACCTGAACACGACGGTAAAAGAGAGGCACTGTCCTTGTATTGAAGCTTTGATTCTGCAGTTGCTCCAAAGCTAGATTATACCAGCGATTCTGCTTTTCAAAGGTTCTTACCAGCCACCAGCCGACACCGCGGTAGAGCGCAGATCCCCATCCTGTAAGGGGGACATTTTGGAAAATATGTTTCATTGAATAAAAGCGTTTGTAAGCTTTAACTGTTTCTTTCTGCAACTCCTCGGCAGACATTTTGGCCGGTTGGTACACTACGTGATGGCCGTCATAAAGTTCCCAGTCTTTCGTCAACAGTCGGCCCTCATTTTCAAGCTTATTAAAGAGCGGGGTCCCGGGTAAGGGGGTAAGGATCATAAATTGTACGCTGTCTATGCGCATTTTTAAGGCAAAATCTACTGTGTCTCGAATAGTTTGGACAGTATCTTCATCACTGCCGAAGACGAACATCCCGTGTATTCTAAAACCATATTTGTGAAATTTTTGAATACACTCACAGATGTCTTCCACACTTTGTTTCTTGTTATAAGACTCCAGGGTCAAGGGGTTAATCGATTCAAACCCTATATAAACAATATCTCCCCCGGTCCGGCGCATTAGCTCCAGCAGCTCTTCATCACGGGCCGCTTCTACACGGACCTGGGCGCCCCACCCTTTCAGGTTGACCTTCTGGTCCAGCATTTTTTGCAGCATCTGCTTTGTACGTTTGATATCAGCGGTAAAATGGTCGTCGCAGAAAAAAATATTCCTTCCCTTGTAAAGAGAAAGCTCCTGCAATATACTTTCATTGCTGCGGTAGCGATAACGGCGGCCGAACATTTGTGTAACACTGCAAAAAGTACAGTTGAAGGGGCAACCGCGGGATGTCATTACCGGAATGGCGCGAATTTGTTGATAATGATCCATAAGCGTCAGATCAGGTATGGGAAGCTGCTCCATATCTACCCAGTTATCCTGAGAGGTGTTATGTACCATCTTGCCATTGTCCCAGTAAGAAATGCCGGGAATATTTTCAGGCGCTTTTCCCTCCTCCAATGACCTGACCAATGGAAGGAAAGTTGAATCAGCTTCGCCCCTGACGACATAATCAGCATATTGAAGGGCTTCTTCCGGCAAAAAGGTGGCATGAATGCCGCCGATTACAACAGGTATATTTCGCGATCGTAAGTACCCGGCAATGCGATAGGCCTCACGACTGGTTGAAGATGTTGTCGAAATCCCAACCAGATCTGCCTCTAAAATTTTAGGCCAGGGTAAATTGTTACTATGTGCCACATAGATGCATACGTCATAGCCCGCTTCCTTTAACTGTGTACCGAGCAGCGGTAAACCCAGTCTTGGCATCCGCACAGTACTGTAGACATGACCTTTCCTCGTCTTTGGTTCTATAAGAATTATTTTCTTCATAAATTAACAACTCCCATTTTTTTAGCAACCATTAGGTGCTATTTTAAAAATTTTTAAAAATTTACCTGCTTATAGTATAGTTCATTTATATATAACCTGCAACATAAAAAAACAGCTTGGCGCAGCCTTCCGGAGAATGATAAAATAATTTACTAAAGAAAGTATAACCTTTAATAACAAGATTTATGTAATAGTAAGAGCCTGTCCCCTCCCTTAGGATGATTTTGTCTACTCCTGATGAAGGGCAGCAGGAACTAAATACTATTACCTCCGGCGACCTGTCCCGTCCCCTAAGATTAATGCAGGAATCGCGTCAGGAAAACCATTTTCTGAATGACGAATAGAAAAAGTCCTGCTTAAAATACTTTCCAGTTTTTTTTGGTCGTATAAGGAAAGGACAACCTGGTTAATAAATAAATTTTCTGGATCAATGAAGACCAAACATTCCAGCCAGAAGGAGCCGTCCTGGAAATAATCCTTAAATATACCAGCTTCTTCCATTTCCTGCGGTGAAATATTCAGTTGAATAATTTTTTCTTGGCTATCAGGATAATTAATCAGCTTTGCGTTTTTAAAAAGATGGGACCATAAGGGAAGCAGTTGCAAAGGAGAAACAAAAAAGTCATGTAGAGAATCAAGTTTTAGTTCTGCAGCACTTTTCCAAATGCCGTCTTTTAAATCTTTTATAAAAAGCTCTCCTGAAGAATGCTTGTAAATATCCAGCTTATGGCCGGCTATATTGCCATAAATTATATCCTTATCCTTAAGACTGCCTGTGAAATATATCCTGTACCCTTCTCCGCGCTCTATAATTTCGATATCGAACGTGTCATAATTTTCTTCCATGCTTTGTAAAGTGTCCTGGAGTATTTTCCCGGGGCGGGCATTTTCCAGGAAGATGAAGTTATAGTAGGACAGGAATACAAGTAACAATAAAAGAACCGGCAGCAAAAATTTATCTAATTGCAGGTTTGTGTTCTTCTTTGGAAAAAGAAACATATAAAAAATCCTTTCTCAGCCTTAAAATAATTGTATGCCGGAAAGGAAGAAGTATAACATTTTTTTATTTTTTTGTGCTAACTAAATTTGCCATTTAATTTTTTTTAAATCGTTCATTAAATGGTAATTGGTTAAATCAAAGTGAACAGGAGTTATAGAAATATAGGAATTTTTAACGGCGACGACATCGGTGTCTTCTTTTTCTCCTTCAGCAGGATCGACCAACTCTCCTGCCAGCCAGTAATAATCTCTGCCGCGGGGGTCGATTCTTTTTTGGAAAGCATTACGGTATTGCCGCAATCCCAAACGTGTAACGGCAACTCCGGCGATATCCTTGCGTGTCTTGCCGGGTATATTTATATTTAGTAAAGTATTGTTCGGTAAATTATAGTTATCGATAGTGCGAAGAAAGCGTAACACAAAATTAGCAGCAAAACGAAAATCAGGGTCCGCATGCTCAATTACAGATACAGCCATGGCCGGGACGCCCAGTATGGTAGCCTCGATAGCTGCAGATACCGTCCCGGAATAAAGGACGTCAGTACCCAGGTTGGCCCCACGATTTATACCGGAGATGACCAGGTCGGGTTTATGGGGAAGTAAATACTCGATCGCCAGTTTCACGCAATCCGAAGGTGTTCCATTAACAGACCACCCCTTTAAAGCCACATTATGATAAAACTTAACTTCCTCAGCTCTCAGCGGACGGTGCATGGTAATGGCATGCCCTGTGGCGCTACGTTCATGGTCGGGAGCGACAATATAAATATTGACCGTTTCATCCTGCAATAAGGTGTCGCTTAGGATTTGAATCCCTTCAGCGTAGATTCCGTCATCGTTAGTTAATAAAACGATCAATTGATAATCCCTCCGGTTATTTAAATCTATCCGGTGTACTAGGTTAAAGAACATGAAATAGAAGCCCTTTTCCAATGAAAAGTAAAATATTTAAGCGTTAACAAGCTTATCAGCTCTTTTTTGCGCTTCGTAAAGCACCTTTTCTTCGTCTATTGTTAATAATACTCTTTTCTCCATTAATATTACGCCATTAACCATAACCAGCTCCACATCTGAAGCAGCAGCACTGTATACCAGGTGTGCCGGAAGGTTATACAGGGGGGAGAGGTGGGGCTTTTTTAATGAAACTCCAATCAGATCCGCTTTCGCTCCCTTCCGGAGCGTCCCAATATTGTCATTCAGGAAAAGTGATGCCGGACCATTGAGAGTAGCCAGCTTTAAAGCTGTTCCGGCTGGTATTGCCGCAGCGTCTTCTTTTAACCCTTTTTGTAACAGCGCTGCCGTTCTCATTTCTTCTACCATATCCAGGTTGTTATTGCTGGCAGCGCCATCGGTTCCCAGGGATACCAGGATATTTTTTTGCAGCATCTCCGTTAAAGGGGCAACACCCGAACCCAGCTTAAGATTGCTTCCGGGGTTATGGGCGACAGCCACTTTTTTTTCTGCCAAAAGTTCTATATCTTCGGGAGAAAGATGGACACAGTGGGCGGCAAGCACGCGTTGCTCCAGCAAGCCGAGATCGCTGACCAGTTTTACAGGAGTTTTGCCGTGTACTTTAAGGCTCTCTTCTACTTCCCCGCGGGTCTCCGCCAGATGTATGTGAATGGGGACATTGAGCTGTTCAGCCGTTTTGGCTACTTTTTTCAAGTATTCCGGCGGACATGTGTAAGGCGCATGAGGTCCCAGCATTATTGTTATTCTACCATCGCCGGCGTGATGCCAGTTTTTAACCAGGCTCTTGCTTTCCTTCAACCCCATCAAGCCTTTTATTTTATCCAACCCGATAAGTCCTTGCGCCAGAGAAGCCCTGATGCCGCTCTCCTGGCATGCCCGGGCAACCTCGTCCATCTCGAAGTACATATCGGCAAAACAGGTGGTCCCTCCCCTGATCATTTCACAAATAGCCAGTAAGGTCCCCCAATAAATATCCTCTCTTTTTAACCTGGCTTCCGCCGGCCAGATCTTCTTTTCCAACCAATCTTTAAGAGGCATATCGTCGGCATAACCGCGGAAAAGGGTCATAGCAGCGTGGGTATGTGTATTTACGAAGCCTGGCATAACCAGATCAGCGTTTAATACCCTGGAGTAATTTTCCAGGATACGTTCCTGGGGCGGCCCCAGATAAGTTATCCTGTCTTCCTCCACTTCTATCTCTGCTGGAGTAAAAACTTCAAAGGTCTCTCCTGACAGTATGTAATCTGCTCGAATCAGTATCTTCCCCGGCATTTAAAATCCACTCCCTTATAAGTTAGCGTTGTTTGCCCTCCTGTTTCTGTGGACCGTAATTATGTAAAAAATTTATTCTTAATTGTTCAACTTCTGCGTCGCTTAAAATAAACGGTGAACCCAGAAGCTTGGACCAGATAATAATTTGTGCATTTCGTTCGATAACTCTACATCTTTGCAAGGCTGTCGGAAGATCACTGCCTGCTACAACCAAACCATGATTAGCCAAAAGCACCGCATTACCTTCCTGCCCCAGGGTTCTCACAGCATTTAAAGCCAGCTCCTTACTTCCCGGTGGAGCATATTCGGCTACTTTGACCGCCCCCCCTACCACCTGGGCCAGCTCCTCGGTAACTACAGGAATTTCCTGCCGGCATACCGCAAAGGCGGCAGCTAAAAGGCTGTGGGTGTGGATGATGGCTTTAACATCATCCCGGGCTCTATAAATAGCCAGGTGGAGGGGAAGCTCAGTAGATGGTTTCCACCTGCCCTCTTCAATTTCACCGGACATATTAACAACGACCATATCCACATACTGCAGCTTTTCATAATGAATACCGCTGGGTGTTATAACGACTTGGTTTTCTGCAGGCCGGCTACTGATATTTCCCCATGTTTCAAAGACGAGCCCTTCATTGTAAATGGCGCGGGCGATACCGGCAACCTCCTCTTTAACCTGTTCCATTACATTCAAAAAGCTCACCTCTTTTTGTGGCGAGTTGCTTCATTTTCTCTTCATTAGGGGAATGGAGAATACCATATTCTGTAATGAGAGCTGAAATTAGCTTTGCCGGAGTAATATCAAAAGCAGGGTTCTTTGCTTTTACCCCCTGGGGGGAAAGGGGAAGACCGCGAAATGTGGTTATTTCCTCTGGTTCCCTTTCTTCTACAATTATTTCTTTACCGGAGCTAACGGACATATCAACAGTGGAAAAAGGCGCCGCCACATAGAAGGGCACATCGTTTTCTTTGGCCAGGACAGCAAGAGAATATGTGCCTATCTTATTGGCTACGTCTCCATTAGCGGCAATCCGATCTGCGCCGACAATTATGCAGTTCACTTCCCCCCTATTTATATAGTATCCCGCTGCAGCGTCAACTATTAAAAAACAGGGAATGCCCTCTTTCTGCAACTCCCAGACCGTAAGGCGGGAACCCTGTAAAAATGGCCTTGTTTCATCGGCATAAACCGTTATTTTCTTTCCCTGGTAAAAGGCGCTCCTGATAACGCCCAGCGCCGTACCGTATCCTGCTGTGGCCAGGGCTCCGGCGTTACAATGTGTTAGAATGGTATAATTGTCACCGATAAGCGTGGCACCCCATGCCCCAATTTTTTTATTAACGGCAATATCTTCTTCAAAAATTAACCGGGCTTCATCTTCCAACTCCTTGAGAATTGTAGAGGATGTGCACTCTGCTAAGCTGCGGATTTTGTTTAGAACTCTCTCCACGCCCCAGGAGAGATTTACAGCTGTAGGACGTGTTGCTTTAAGGCTAATGCCTGCAGACTCCAGAGCATTAAGAAATTTAGGCATAAAAGAAGCGCTATCCTCTTTTTCATCTGGGGCATAGCCTTCGCAAAATTGTCTGGCCGCCAGCAGTAAACCGTAAGCGGCGGTCACACCTATCGCCGGAGCCCCCCTGACGACCATTTTTTTGATACAATCCTGTATGTCTTCAAGAGTACGGCACTCCACATATCTTTCTTCGTCCGGTAAAAGCCTTTGATCGAGCAATTGTAGAGAGGTGCCTTTCCAAATAATCGGTTGAATGGCTTCCACTTAACTACCCTCCTGTTGCCCCAAAGTAAAATCTTCTTTTATAGAGCAGCGACAATCCCTATACCGGGGGACTGATATCAGGGTTTCCATAAATATTTCCCGTATCAAAGTGATCTTTTCGGCCATTACTTCTACTACTTCCCGGTGTGTAAGAACATGAGGAGATATTCCGGCAGCAAAATTGGTAACCAAAGAGAGAGTCGCATAACATAGGCCGGCTTCACGGGCCAGGGTGACTTCCGGAACATTTGTCATTCCCACCACGTCCGCTCCCCAGAGGGCAAAAGCTTTGATCTCAGCCGGTGTTTCATAACGGGGGCCTTCTGTGCAGATATAGGTGCCCTTATCGATAAAAGTTACATCTTTTTTTTGTTCCAAAATGTTTTTCAGGCAATTTCTTAGCTGAGGGCAATATGGATCGCTAAAATCGGTATGAACAACCCCACCGGCATGTTCTCCGTCATAAAAAGTCTGCTGGCGATTCCTTGTGAGATCTATAAATTGATCTACAATAACCAGTGATCCCGGAGAAAGGTCCTTACGCAAAGAGCCCACTGCCGTAGAAGCCAAAATGCGGGTAACCCCAACCTCTTTCAAGGCGGCAATATTAGCGCGGTAATTTATGCGATGAGGGGGCAAATGGTGCTGTCCACCGTGGCGTGCCAGAAAGGCAATATAAACATCCTTATAAGAACCGACTGTCATTTGAACTTCCCCATATTCGGTTTTAACCGCAACCTCATCGATATTTTTAAGTATCTCCGGACTGTAAAACCCTGTCCCTCCGATAATTGCCAGCTCTACTTTCATAATGATAACCTGGGAAAAACCAGGCTCTTCCCTCCTTATTTTTCCTTATCCGATATCAAACTCCCAGCTTTCCAGGTAGTTTTTTTGCTCTGTAGTGAGTGAATCAATACTAATGTCCATTCCCTTAAGTTTTAACCTGGCAACCTCCAAGTCCAGTTCCAGAGGTAAAGGCAGCACTTTTTTCTCAAGCCGGCCGTGGTTTTCGCGAAGATATTTTAAGGCCAGGATCTGCAGGGAGAAAGACATATCCATTATTTCAGCAGGGTGGCCGTCAGCAGCTGCCAGGTTTACCAGCCTTCCTTCACCGAGCAAGTAAAGACGTCGTCCATCTTTAAAGGTGTAGGCATCAACGTTATGCCGAACTCTCCGGGGGCCTTCTGCTAATGATGCCAGTGACTCTTTGTCAATTTCAATATCAAAATGGCCTGCATTGGCCAGTATGGCCCTGTCTTTCATGACAGCGAAATGCTCTTCGGTTATAACCTTGCTGCATCCTGTTACTGTTATAAAAATATCTCCTGTACTGGCGGCTTCCAGCAGGGGCATAACCTGGAAGCCATCCATATAAGCCTCTAACGCTTTAACGGGGTCTACTTCACATACCGTAACCTTTGCGCCAAGCCCTTTCGCTCTCATCGCCACTCCCTTGCCACACCAGCCGTATCCGGCTACAACAACATTTTTCCCTGCGACAATTAAATTTGTAGAGCGCATTATTCCGTCCCAAACGGATTGGCCTGTCCCATAACGGTTATCAAAAAGATGTTTGCATCGGGCATCATTAACGGCAATCATGGGAAAGGCCAAAATATTATTTTTTTCCATCGCTCTTAACCTTATCAACCCTGTCGTTGTCTCTTCCGCACCGCCTATGATGTTAGAAAGATGATTCGGGAAGCTTTTATGTAAAAGTGAAACAAGATCCCCTCCGTCGTCAATAATCAGGTGGGGTTTTTTAGCTGCTGTTAAATATAAATGCTCTGCATACTCCTCCGGAGAAGCATTATACCAGGCGAACGTTTCTATTCCCTCGTGCACCAGAGCAGCAGCCACATCGTCCTGGGTAGAAAGAGGATTACTTCCTGTAATAAATACTTCTGCCCCAGCTTCCTGAAGCACCAGAGCCATATAGGCAGTCTTAGCTTCAAGGTGGATACAGACCGCCATTCTAAGGCCTCTAAAGGGCTTGCTTTCTCCAAGAGTCCTCTGTAATTCCTTAAGGACCGGCATATGCTCCTGAACCCATTTAATTTTTTCCAGGCCCTGGGAGGCCAGGCTTTTATTTTTTATAAAGGACAAAAAAATCATCCTTTCCAGTTGAAAGCATAACTGATATTTCGAGACACTCCGAAGTAATTCCTGCTTTTTCCCTATCAACCTTTTATTAATGAGAAAAAAGGCCTTATCAAAGGCCTTTTTTCTACCGTATCGGGATATTCCAGTTTATTCCCATGTTGTTATCCCAGTGATCCGCGCTGTCTTTAAAGCATAAATTCAGGTCTTTTCTTCCCTCCGCTTTAACTTTGCAGTAAAAACCGTCATGTTGTTTTTCCATCTGCAAATCAGCTACATTGCTCCAACCGTCAAAACCATAGTGCATCCAAATGGCATCCGCGCCATTTTCAAACAGAATGCCCTTATATTTAATTGAGACTTCACTTCCCCTTCGGGGAATTTCCGGGATAACGTTAACTCTTTCATGATGCATAGAACTCACCTCTTTATTGTAGAATAGTTTCTACTCATATTATTGGACTGCGTCGTCAGAATATTAATAGTAAATTATGTTAAAATTAGGATAGGGGGCGGCTTTTAGCCGCCGACCCTCCTACACCACCGTACAAGCCGGCC
>CZCB01003665.1_pt1 | contig 23315 bp, 14 predicted proteins | sample 591991 | NCBI WGS metagenome assembly CZCB01 (sample SAMEA3556809, study PRJEB10932) | anaerobic digester metagenome
TTTTCCCATTTGTACCAACCGCCGTTTATTCCAGCGTTCAGATTCCTCTATGGACGATAAGGACTAATACGGACGACCTCAAGCTTCGCAACCGCCCTGTTCAGATTCCTCTATGGACGATAAGGACCCATTTTATTTTTGGAGTAACCAAGTACAAATTAGGAGTTCAGATTCCTCTATGGACGATAAGGACCCGCGGGGGCTGCCGACGGGTGGTAGGATTTCGGCGTTCAGATTCCTCTATGGACGATAAGGACTCGGGGGGCGGGCAGCGCGTATGTGGTGCTGTATGAAGAGTTCAGATTCCTCTATGGACGATAAGGACGCCACAGCTAAAACATCTATGAGTATCCTACCGACGTTCAGATTCCTCTATGGACGATAAGGACGGCAAGTGCATGAGAAGAGGCATTAACAAGATTAACGTTCAGATTCCTCTATGGACGATAAGGACCACCTACTGTATTTGCCTTATTAATCTCAATAGCCAAGTTCAGATTCCTCTATGGACGATAAGGACCAGGAAAAATAAAGGTTAAGGGTTTGGATTTTAGCACAGTTCAGATTCCTCTATGGACGATAAGGACTTTGTCCTGCAGGATGCCGGACTTTATCCCGGCGAAGTTCAGATTCCTCTATGGACGATAAGGACGGGACAGAATGGGTATAAGGGGGGATAACATGGTGGTTCAGATTCCTCTATGGACGATAAGGACGGGCAATCCCCTGACGCTTCTGCAAATGTCAGGGTAGTTCAGATTCCTCTATGGACGATAAGGACGAGGATAACACGCCCTTATACACGGAAACGGTGACGTTCAGATTCCTCTATGGACGATAAGGACTAGAGACCCGGAGAAGCCGGTCCGGCGCTAATCAAAAGTTCAGATTCCTCTATGGACGATAAGGACTATATATCCTATCATGCCAGCGGTCACCACAGCGGGTTCAGATTCCTCTATGGACGATAAGGACCCCAAATCGCCTGCATAAGGATATATGTCACCCAAGTTCAGATTCCTCTATGGACGATAAGGACATAGTTATGGTCAATATAGAACCAGTTTTAGCGATGGTTCAGATTCCTCTATGGACGATAAGGACTCCCAAGATTGCCGTCACATCTATAAGTACATTATCTGTTCAGATTCCTCTATGGACGATAAGGACGGCAATACAAGTGCTCCAATATCTTCATTCCACACGGTTCAGATTCCTCTATGGACGATAAGGACTATGAGTTAACGTATAAATTCCCTTTTTCAATACCAGTTCAGATTCCTCTATGGACGATAAGGACGGATGATAGAGAGAGAGTAGGCTATAAGTCGGCCGAGTTCAGATTCCTCTATGGACGATAAGGACGGGGCCTGACCCCGTTCTTTTTCATCTTGGCCCGGAGTTCAGATTCCTCTATGGACGATAAGGACTTGATGAGGCTGCTATTTTGTTTAATTCTCGTGAAGTTCAGATTCCTCTATGGACGATAAGGACAGGTTCAACATAAGAAACTTAATAATGTAGGTTTAAGTTCAGATTCCTCTATGGACGATAAGGACTTGATATTAACTGCATTAGGTACTTATTATTCAGTCCGAGTTCAGATTCCTCTATGGACGATAAGGACGCTAATCCTTCTGTAGCTTATGAAGGAGAAATAGGTGTTCAGATTCCTCTATGGACGATAAGGACTAGGTATACTGATAGGTTTAATTGCAATGAAGACGTTCGTTCAGATTCCTCTATGGACGATAAGGACTCATCGGGCCACCAACCAAAAAGAGACCCGTCCCCGTTCAGATTCCTCTATGGACGATAAGGACCTCCCCAATTAATTTGTGCAAATTGAAAAGGTGTATGTTCAGATTCCTCTATGGACGATAAGGACTTGCACAAATTAGTACGTTTAAAATCTTTAACTTTGTTCAGATTCCTCTATGGACGATAAGGACCATGTTGGCATCTCCTTTCTTATTTGCCGGGATTAAGTTCAGATTCCTCTATGGACGATAAGGACATCCGCAGCCGGACACGATATACATCGTGTCGTCCTGTTCAGATTCCTCTATGGACGATAAGGACGCCTGATACGCCTTTTCAGTTTAATAATATCGAGGTTCAGATTCCTCTATGGACGATAAGGACTAAGGATAAAGATAAGGAATAAGGAGATGAGGAGCAGTTCAGATTCCTCTATGGACGATAAGGACGTTTCACATTCCAGTCACGCGAATTAAACATGATAGGTTCAGATTCCTCTATGGACGATAAGGACGTCGGTAGCAAATAGATATGACACTAAAGCGCTATTGTTCAGATTCCTCTATGGACGATAAGGACAGGTTCCTTCACATAACAGTTTATATAAGGTATTTGTTCAGATTCCTCTATGGACGATAAGGACGGTCAGGCGGAAAAATCTGTAGGATTTTTCCGCCTGCGTTCAGATTCCTCTATGGACGATAAGGACCATACGCTGGATAAATTTTTTGAACTCATAATGCGCTGTTCAGATTCCTCTATGGACGATAAGGACGATGTTGAAGGTGATCTAGAGTCACATAAGGCCGAGTTCAGATTCCTCTATGGACGATAAGGACGTGGATTTGCTGTCTAAAGGATTGATAGGTGATATTTGTTCAGATTCCTCTATGGACGATAAGGACTAGCAGGGCGCTATGATACAAAAGCGCTATTTGGCTAGTTCAGATTCCTCTATGGACGATAAGGACAAGGTTCCTTCACATAACGGTTTATATAAGGCACTTGTTCAGATTCCTCTATGGACGATAAGGACTCAAATTAAAACGTCAAGGCATGTCCGATAATACTTGTTCAGATTCCTCTATGGACGATAAGGACACGTTTCTTCCACTTATTTTAATATGATGGATAGTTGTTCAGATTCCTCTATGGACGATAAGGACTCCTTGATCCTGCACATTTCGACCACAATTTTATGGTTCAGATTCCTCTATGGACGATAAGGACTATTCTGCTATCTATCGTACAACCTTATGTATTCCTGTTCAGATTCCTCTATGGACGATAAGGACCCTTCTGCCTGTGAATATTGCCCTTGAAATAGATACGAGTTCAGATTCCTCTATGGACGATAAGGACAAGCGCTCCACGGGTTCTATGAAATAAAACTGCCAATGTTCAGATTCCTCTATGGACGATAAGGACGGAGGGAATTACCGATATGTCTAACCCCGCCTTCGGGGTTCAGATTCCTCTATGGACGATAAGGACATAAATTTTGCGCTAATTGCAAGAAGGTTAAGCAGGGTTCAGATTCCTCTATGGACGATAAGGACTACCTGTAGCAGGGACTGTATTTGCCGCTCTTGCGTTCAGATTCCTCTATGGACGATAAGGACTCTTTAAACGTATAACAGGGGCTCGTTCCTAGTATAGTTCAGATTCCTCTATGGACGATAAGGACGATAAGGTGAATATAAATAGTTACAGTTTTAGCTAGTTCAGATTCCTCTATGGACGATAAGGACGATAAGATACTGTCGAAAAACCCCCCAGGCACATCTCCGTTCAGATTCCTCTATGGACGATAAGGACTAATTCCTGATAACGTCAAATTGTATGCGGGAATGAGTTCAGATTCCTCTATGGACGATAAGGACAATTAAGCAGATGTCAAAGTCGTTCGCAAAATTGGGTTCAGATTCCTCTATGGACGATAAGGACAATTGCCTAAATCATATTTGCAGGGTAGTGCAGGCGGTTCAGATTCCTCTATGGACGATAAGGACGCAGAATATGAGGTGCAACACAAGAAACTTAACAATAGTTCAGATTCCTCTATGGACGATAAGGACTATGGCAAGTCATTTTGTGTTGATAATATCTGCTTTGTTCAGATTCCTCTATGGACGATAAGGACTAGTGATGAAGGGGACATTAATACAGAAGAATACGAGGTTCAGATTCCTCTATGGACGATAAGGACGTTTTGCCCGGTTAATCTCAGGCCGGGAGGGTGGGTTCAGATTCCTCTATGGACGATAAGGACATGTTCATCGGGCCACCAGCCAAAATGGGCCCCGTCTCCGTTCAGATTCCTCTATGGACGATAAGGACATTCATCGGGCCACCAGCCGAAATGGGAGCCGTCCCCGTTCAGATTCCTCTATGGACGATAAGGACCGAACAAGCCACGCCATAAGATTAGTAGGTTTGACGGTGTTCAGATTCCTCTATGGACGATAAGGACAGCAGGCAAAAACATTGTAAATACAGGGTTTGACCCTCTTATAATTTGCACTTCTGCGTCAAACCGCCGGTTATGTTTCCGCCTATATAAAATTACTTGTAGGATCGGGGGTATTAGTGACGATATCACGTTTCAACTTCACACCCTCAGGAAGGCAATATATTATTAAAAAGTCTTTTTCATCATCAACAATCTTGGCAAGTTCTTTTCTTAAAATAACTAGTTTTCCTTCGGTAATATCGCCTTCAAAGACCGAACGTTGTACGTGAGACAGGAACTTTCTACATGTTTTCATAACCTTAACCAACCGATACCTTCCCTTTTTATCCACCGTGCAGATGTCGTAGATAACTATAACCCTAATATTACCACCACACTTTCATAGGATTATAAGGCTTTTCGCCTAAGATGTGTTTAATCAATTTATATAAGTCTAAACGGATCAGGCTTTTGTAACGAACATTGCGTTTGAGGTTCCTGTGCAGTATTGTTTTTTCCATTTGTTCCTCAAACTCTTGGACATATATTTTTCTTCCTTCCTCCGACAGATAAGTATAATTGACATTGATATCAAAATGGTGTTCCTGCAGTTTATTTAAATTAATTAGCCTAAAAATCAAGCGATCTACAAAAACCGGCTTGAATATCTCTGCCATATCAAGGGCCAGGGAAAAGCGGCGTTCCGAAGGTTCATGCAAGTAGCTTATTGTTGGGTTAATGGCGGTGTGATATATTTCTTTCAATATAGTAGTGTAAAGCATAGCATTGCCAAATGATATTAACGCATTGAGGGCATTTTGTGGCGGCCTCATGCTCCTTTTTTCAAACTCCCACCCAGTAATAGATGACCACTCGGCATAGTAGGCCTTCCGGGCATGGGCTTCAATGCTCATAACTTCCGTAATTGCAGCTGCTTCTTTAAGCCCTTTTCTTAAATCATCCAGCCGCTGGCAGGTTTCCTGGTATTCCTCTCGCTTCTCCAGGTTTCGGCGAATATTATGGATGGCACCTTCCACAAAAATCCTGGCCAATTCTAAGCGTTTTTTATTATCAAGATAATGTTCCACCTGTTTTACCAGCAAAAAACCGGAATTCAACCCTTCACGGGGTATAAAGCTACCTGCGTAATAGCCGTAATAGCCGAATAGATGCATGCACACCTGTTGCTGTGCTAGGAATTCTAGCACCTTGCTATTAAAATCTAATGGGGCAAAACAGTAAAGATGATCGATATCTTCAACAGGGATTATTCGTCTCCCCTCATCAAATTCAAAGGCGAGGGTATTATCTTTGCGCCGCAGTCTCCCTGCCGAAAACAAATAATAGGTCCGGCTTATATTCATCACCTCCTATGCATAACAAAAATCAAAATAGGCGCACCGGGAACACATTTTTCTCTTATGGACCTGGGGCGGTGTAGGTTCTACAATAATCGCACTAATTTCTTTAAGAACCTGTTCCAGCTTCAAATCATCAGCGTTTTCCCATTCTACATCTACTTTTCTCATACTAGCAGGATAATGAATGACCCCGGAAGAGCAGTTGACCCCTTTTCTCCGTAAATGCCATATATAGTACTTTAACTGCCAGATGTGTGCTTCCTCAAACTTCTTGCTCTTCTTAATTTCATGGACAAATACGCCGTCACCAAAACGTAGAAAATCAATTTTTACTGTATTGAGTGCAATTTCCCTTTTTGTCTCCCTCTGAAAGCGCTCTTCATGCAAAACCCTTCCTTTGATTACATCAACATTCCCAGATACATTTTCCAGATTGAGGCCCTTGGAGAACAGCCACAGCTTGCGACGACAAACAAAGTAATAGGACACCATAGTGCCGGTAATGCGAAGCTGCTTGCTAGTCAATTCCTCTTCACAGATCATAGTAACTCAGTCCCTTTTCCGGATCATAAGGCATATCTAAGACCACTATATCGGAAAGCCAGCGTTCCAACTTTTTGTATACAAGGCTCTGATCATGGACATTAATATGGGATAGTATTCTGTCAAGATCTAATTCTTGATAATATTTTGTCCCTCCCTTATCCGCCGAGTGGTACGGGCACGATACCAGATATTTGGGCAAAATAGTCGTTGCCAAATCTACATAATCTAAACTGGGATACACATCATTTACCCAATTAACAACGGCGGCATAGAAGTCATCGATTATTGCTGCAGGAATTCCCGTTATGTCATATATTGGCCTGAAGTTCTTCTGTGCATCCCTTCTTTTATCTGAGCAATAACCGTGATCAAGGATCTCCAAGGCATTTACGTAACTGTCTATATAATTACCCAGCGCAAGGGGGAAATCTGGATCACGCTGCCTTTCCAGCAAACTATAGGTTTCTTCCACCCAATCCATCTTGCAACCTTCGTTAAGGACAATACTTTTCCCTGACAGCTCAAGTAAAATCTTACAGAGGGCACTATTTATGTCTTTACGTTTTTTCCTCTTTCGCTTATGGAAACAAGGCTCCCATATTTGCCCTGCCAATTGCAGCGGCTCGTCTTCTCCCAGCAGCTCCTTCCTCATTTCCCTTGCCAGCACCACGAGGGATAGGGCAGTCAGGTTGCGCTCATAGACGCTCCCGATTCCCGAACCCAATCTTGCATCCTGCTCCTTTTTCCCTTTATCTCTACCCTTCTTAGCAGCCTTGTCCTCCACCATAATGATCACATTTGCCCCTTCCGGTGCATGCAATCCCCTGCTCCGGGCATAGCGGCGATATACTCGCCCCATCCTCTGCACAAGGCTATCAGCCGGCGCCGGTTCTGTAAACAGGATATCGGCGTCAATGTCCAGGGATGCTTCTACAATCTGGGTTGTAACAACAATGCAAGGAGCCAAGTCCCTCTCGGCTTTGTTAGGCATTAACTTATCCATGACAAGACTTTCTAACTCTTTGCGCCGTTCTGTAGTAAAGCGGGAATGTAAGAGGGTATGATCGATTTGTAAATTTTTCTCCTGCAGTTGGACCTTGATATGGCTGTAAATCTCACAGGCTGCCTGTACTGTATTCATTATCACCAATACCTTTTTCCCGGCAACCGCCGCCTTTATTATTTCCTCTATCACTGGAGCAAAACTGCCATCATGCAGCAGGAAACTGACCCGATGCCGGGCGGAAGTGGCTATTTCGGCAAAATCCGGAAGTTCAATTAAGTTTACTATTCGCTTATCATCCAGCCCGGCCCTCCGGACTATCTCTTTGCGAATAAAGGGAGGAAGGGTAGCCGTCATCAGAAGGGTCTTTCCACCCAGGAAAGAATTCTGCTGAATCAAATGGGTGATGATAGCCGCAGCCCTTGGATCATAGGCCTGTACTTCATCAATAACAAGGACACTGTCCATCAGGATAGAATGTATCCTTTCATATCCCGGGTACCTTAAGGCACTGGGGGCAACTTGGTCGGCAGTTGCCACAATGTACGGCTTGGTCAAGTGGCGGGCTAAATCCATTGCCTTGCGCCTCTCACCCTCAGTTTCGAAAACATTCTTCTGCCGGCTACGAATATAGAGTTCCAAACTGGCATCTCCATGCAGCAGAGCCACCTGCTCCTCTCCGAACAGCTTTTCCGTACGCTCAAAGATCTTGTTTGTTGCCGCCCGCATGGGGAGCAGCATCAAGTTCTTCCTGCCTGCCCCCCACAGGTAGGCAAACTCCGTCTTTCCAAATCCCGTCGGCGCCACCAGAATCATGCTCGCCCCTTGCAGTTCCGGCCTGGCAGCAAAGAACTCCCGCTGCCAATAACTGCTGGTATTCAGTTGTGCCGTTATCCTTGCATCGACCATATCGGCCGGTAGAACGGCCCCCTGTTCAATGTCTGAAATTTGCAATCGACCCGTGCCATCCTCTACCAGAGAGGCAAAGTGATCTGCTCGCATCAGATTTCCCGCCACGAATATGCGGAATCTTTCCCGCTCTGTGTTGCCGTCACCCACCCTCATGCTTGTCGGTAAAAAGGCCAGCGTGTAGGGCGGAACTAAAATACCTGCCGCACCCAGAGTATTGTGCTGCAAATAATCTATCAGGGTCTCGTTCACATCAATAACTTCCCTGTTCAAGCCATAGCGTTCTGCCATTTCCCCCAGCTCTTCGGCAGCCCTTTGGCACAGATTTTCCCACTTGTCGGGTTCTGCAATAAACTCCTTCGCCTTGGCCGTCACGTCCCCGGAATGATACCCCAATATAATATCGGGAAAGCTCTCCCGCCAATGGTGAAAGGCCACCGCAGAAACTACTACGTGGGCAGCCGAGAGGTTTTCAAAACCGAGACGTTCCGGTCGGAAGAAAAACAATGAAAAAAGGCTGTGGGGAATCCCCGGCCCCGGTCCAGCGGCCCCGCCCTTCTGCAGCATCCCTTGAAAATCTGGGTCTATTTTACCGAGGTCATGGAGGAGGGCGGCATATTGGAGTGCCAACCACCATTCCTCAGGGACATCCTCCTGCCTCCCTTGACGCAGTATCTCAATCCCCTGCAGCACATCAGCGATGTGTTGGCCCAGAGAAACCCCGTTGCTTTTAGCCCAGAAATTATTCTTCATAGCAAGACACTTCCTTTCCCGAACCGTTATTATTCAGGACCCTTGCCATATAAATTGGTGCACCCAGTTCGGGATCGACTAAAAGGGCCGGCAGTGTAAAATCGCTCAGGAAAGGTACTGCCGCACAACACAACCGGGCGGGTACATGCTGAAAATTGCGGACTATTCCTCCCTGTTCTCCCTCGTAAGGTATCCTCACCCTGCTGTATTCCGTGGTCACCAGCATGATAGGACCCTGGGTTTTGTGGTAGAGTTCCCGGTAAGTCTCGGCCTCCACTTGTTTCCCCAGGCCAAAGGCCGCCGCCGGCTCGGGCATCCATTGATAATATTGATCTGCATTGCGTAAATCTGCCGGATTTGCGGACACAAGTAGGGTAACCTCGGCAATGGAATCGACCATAGCCCAATCTTCTGCCCGGCCCAGGTGCAGGTGGCTGAACCACCTTTCCGGACAAACTATATTCTCCTGCAGCACAGCCAATACAGCCGGGTTTGAATGGTAGACATATATCACTATCTCAACATCATTTAGTGTCTCTATGTTAACTGGGCTCTGTCCCCCGATATGCTCTACAACCCCCTGCCATTTACGATTATATACTGAACCATAGCGCTTTTTGTGCTCATTAGCTAGCAGGTTGCGCATCCAAGTGTATTCACGGACAACGCAACTGAATTTAGATAGCACACCCAGGGCAAGATCACCTGCTATCATTGTTTCAATATGTTCCCTATTGCCAAGGATATTAGCTAAAAATCCTATTACTGTAGAATAAGGCGGTACCGGATATGTTTTCCGGGGATCATTGCTGTGTATCACCCTAAAATGTGCATTGGGCAGCGTAAGTTTGAGTCTCAAAAGGTTAACAGACATCCTTCTCACCACCGCCTAATCAATCAGCTTAAGAACTTCCTCGACCCCTTGCCATTCGCCCAACTTGATTTTTTTGTCCAGGGTTATGGCGCCTTCATAAAGCCAGGCCTTTTCAATGTAATCATTTTCTAAGGCTCTCTCCAAAACACCGGCGTTCACTGCGCTATTCTTCAGGGTGACATAACTGTTAAAAATGGGAACTGGGGCTCTCAGTGCTCCCACGACAAAGAAGACAGGGACTGCTCCATAATTTTCAGTGCTGGAGTGGATCATAAGCCCGTTGGTGACAGCCTCCAACAGTTGTTTTATCCGAACCTTGCGTTGTTCAGGGGAGACGATAAAGGTTATCCGGACACCTGTTTTATTATTCCTGACACCCACCACACCCCTTACTTCCTCTTTCCCAATGGAGTACCACACTCCGTCCTCTACTCCATCATCACCAAAGAACTTGATGCCGGCCAAATCTTCTGCACTTGCTTCGGGCAGTGCTTCAAGCCATTCTTTAAGCTCTTCGGGCAATTTAACCAGATGAATATCATGATAGCCTAAACGGCAAAGATCCAGAGTAAAGGTCATCCGGTAATAGGAGTGGTGTTCCTCTTTTTGGAAGGGGTTGGGAACTGTCTCAACGCCTGCCGCCACACCCCTCTGAACCAGATCATGGTTGGCATAGAAGGCCATATCAGCCTGCCACGGCTCCAGGGAGATGGCCTTGGTCATTCCTAAAGGTGCTTTGCGCATGATTCCTACACCAGTATCCAGTACAGAAGTATTCATAAACCCGAACACATCCATTTCTGGATAGGAAATTATATTCGCTTCGGGAAAGGCAAACTGGATTACATCCTGTGCTATCGTAACCGGTGCCCCCTCCCAGCCGTATAACCTCTGCAGGGTCTCAAATAGATGATGGCGTAAGAAGGCCCTACTCATAAAGGAGTAAATACCATTGTAACGAGAAAGTTTTTTGATGGACATGATGTTGCCGGCTAATTTTTCATCCCGGTTAACAGCCGAAGCCTCAAAGAGCATTGTGATGCTCAACCCTTTGACTGTCATTGATATCTCTCCTTTCACTTGGCACTAGATTTATCTTCTTCTTTTTTAGGCTTTAAGCCGGAAATATAGGCATAAATACCCGTCTTAAACAGATTGGGATCCCTTACAGTAAAAACCCTGGCCAGCTGTTCAGGAAATTCCTTACCCGCGGCTACATAGATCCTCAATAACAGGTGATATACATCGGCCTTGCGGTATAGGCGGGTCAGTTCCAACAGGCGAAAGACCAGATTGTCATCCTGGTTTAGTGGCGCACCATTACCTAAATTACGGAGTTGGTTTATATCAAGATAACTCATACCTTTCTCACCCCTTTCTTTCTTTTTGAGTCTGTTTAATTCCAAATAAAGGGTCAGAACCACTACTAAAGGCTGAATGCTCACAGATTCATAAACAACCTCCGGATCCTTGGCCAAATTATCCCCAATTAAATAAGCCCGCAGCGATTTATAAATAATGGTAGGAAGGTAATCGAATTGTTCTTTTAAGACCAACTCCCACACCCTTTTATTGGAAACCCTGCTCAAGAGTGAAGAAATCCGGGGAACCAGTAACATTTTGGCAAGACTGGGTGGTAGGAGAAAGTAATGTATCTTGTCCCTCTCGAAAACGATAATATCCAGATCCTGCAATCCCCAACTACTGATCCCCCTCCGTATTTGCGGATCGTACTGCAAGGCATTCAGAAGGGCCGTCTGGTAGCCAAACCTATTCCCCCTGAGTTTGCCTGCCAACAGCCGGTTCAAATGCCAGTTTACCTGTAAGGAATCGGAATTAATGAAAAAGCCATTGCGCTGGACTAGATGGAAACACAGAAAGTAAGAGCGGCAGTGTTTACATACAGCCAGATTGGGGTTGACATCCCAAAACAAATTCGGAAAGGCACCTGGGCTGCTGCCTAGGCCTATTGATAACGATCTGGTCAGAAAAGCATCATAAACCCTGGCCTCAGCTTCAGGTGCATAGCTCTGACCACAGAAACTGCAGATTACAGCAGATGAACTATCTCCTTCATCGAGGGTAAACCACTTGTTCAAGAATTCTATTTTATCCCAGGCTAGTTGGGCCAAGTTGGGATAGGGGGCACTCTTATGAAACAAGCTGCGGCACACCGTCTCAATAATTTCTGCATTGGTCAAACTTTTTTCCCTGTCGTCTTTTTTCATAAACCCGGCCTCATAACCCCTTGCCACCCACCACCAGGTTATCCGTTTCATTTCTCCCAACTCATCCGGCACCGGGTTTTCCGTATAACCTGCGGGCATGGGGACACCTTTGGGGCTAAAGACAGCCCTGGCCAGATGGTCGGGAATCACAACCCTGCCATCGGCCTGCAACAACTCTTTTTCTATGATTTCAGCACCCCTTTCCCCCAAGCCCCAGGCCAATACTTCCAGAAAACCCTGAACACAGGCATTGTAATACCAGGAAGAAGGATATATTGTTATCATAACTGTTCCACCACCTCCAAGAGGCCGAAACCCTGTCCGGTTCTCACGCCCAGGCCGTAGTCGTAGAGGAATTGAAGGCTGGTCGGATAGCCGGACAAGGTAATGTTACCCCTGACACTGGTTATTTTCCCTCCGTAATGGTAACAAACACCCTTTGTAAGACCTTGGTGTTCGATTACTTTAATGGGGCTGAAGATTGTATCTTCAAAGGGCAAAATGTATTGATCAAAGAATTTTAGTTTCGTTTGGAGATGGGTATTTATCGCTTCTTCAATTTCCCCTGCTTCTGTATTGTCTAAATAGCCCTCTTCCCCCCGCAAAACGGCATGTCCCACCAAGCGGAACTTGACGCAACTGGATCTGATAACAATGTTGGGTAACAGGTGAATTTCATCGAGCTTTAAGCCCAGGATGGTGTCCTTCCCTTTGATAGATATTGCTTTGTTACACACATCGGTCATGAGATCATACAGCCCGGTGGAAAAGGTCAAAAAGACCGGTGGACTTATTACCATTACTTCTTCTTCAGGATCGAAGCGCTGGATTTTGCGAAACTGGACGCTAAAGACATAGGGGCTGTAACCCGGATGGGGTTCGTCAAACCGCCGGCTGAATAATGAATCCTGCAGGAGTGTTTTGGTCAAGGAGATGAAATGATGCCTAAAATCCATGGGGATAACGCATTCTTCCTGTTGGTTCGCTGGACGCAAAGTAAACCTAACCCTCAATACTAATTCACCCCTTTTTAAGTTGAGGTTTATGTTACCTGTTAGTATTAATTCGGTCATTGTTCGACAGGTTCCTGTATATTTTGGTAACATTGTACTTAATTGGATTTGCAAAATATTTTCCCCAAATCCTTACTCTCAATATAACAAATTCACTCCGCCATTTGTTGACGGAGTGATTGTAGATTTTGGATTTTTTATAGCTTTTTCTATAGGAGCACCGTTAACATACCATTGGAACCCGGCCCCTAATCCTCAATATTCCCCTCCCAGCCAAACAAGTCCTTTATCCTGGCCGCCGCTACCTTGACCTCGGCTTCGGTGCCGGAGAAGAAGACCCGGCCGTAAACGCCGAAGGTCCAGGTGTCGATGAGGTTGATGGCGGCTACCTTCTCCGCCTCGTTGGCGGCCACCACGGCGTAGGCAGCCGGCTCCACCTCCAGCACGCAGAGGGTTGAACCGGGCAGGAGGAGGGCACCGGCCTTGTTGCGGTTGACAATCTGGGCCTGATCGGGATCCACCCGCCGGACAATGGTCATGGCTGTAAGATAGGGCGGCAGGGCATCTTCCGGTTTCTTGCCTATGGCCGCCAGGATGGCCTCGCCGGCAGAAAGGACATCGGACTGGGAGGCAGAATGGAACTCCAGCATCCCGAATTCCCGCTCCACCATCTGATAGCCCAGCTCCACCCCACTGGCCTTCAGGGCAATGTCCACCAGACGGTAGACTTCGATCCCCGGCGCCACCTCCAGGTAGAGGGCGGCATCGTTGGCCCGGGGAAAGTTCCCCTGGACCAGGGCAGCCGTCAGGGCGGCAAACTGGGGCTGGAGGCTGTCGAGATAAGCATAGGCCCTGAGCTCTAGCATTTTTTCACCCCTGCTTTCGGCAAAGTACTCCCCTGCCCCGGCCTGTGAAAACCCGACCGGCCGGGCAGTCTGACTTATGTAGCCTTATTCTTTGCACAATTCCCATTTCCCTGCCAGTCCCGAATATATTTTTAAAGGCAGGAAAGTAAAAAGGGCATGGATCTTAATCTTAGACCCATGCCCTGTACAGAAGGGGTACTTATGCGCCCTTAATTAGCTTTTTTCGGCCAGAAAGTCGTAGGCAAACTGGGCGTAGAGGGCGCTGCCCCGGTGCAGCACATCCTCGTCCACGGTGAACTTGTCGCTGTGGTTGGAGTAGATTATGCCCTTTTCCTTGTTGAGGGCGCCGATAAAGCCGTAGAAGCCGGGGATCTTCTCCATGAAGTAGGCAAAGTCCTCAGAACCCATGAGCTTGGGCATGGAAACCAGGCATTCTTCGCCGTAGAGCTTGATGGCCGCTTCCCGGGTAATCCTGTTCAGGTCTTCATGCTCATTGATGATGGGCCCAGGGAAATAGTCGTACTGGAGCTCGGCCCTGCAGCCGAGGGCACTGGCGGTGTCTTCAATAATCTTCCGCAGGCGATCTTCGATGCTGCTCCTCAGCTCCCGGGAATAGGTCCTGATGGTCCCTTCCATTTCCACCTGGTCGGCAATAATGTTGAACCTCTGTCCCCCATTGATGGTCCCGATGGTGACCACCAGGGGGTTCAGGGGATTGTTCACCCTGCTGACAAAGGTCTGGATGTTATTGATAATTGCCGCGGCCGCCACAATGGCATCCTTCCCCAGGTGGGGGGCGGAACCATGGGCTGCCTCGCCAAAGACGCTGATCTTAAAGTTGTCGCAGGAGGCCATCCTCCCACCGGGTTCCAGGCACATGTAAGGGGCATCCAGGGTACCCCAGATGTGCATGCCGAAGATGGCATCCACATCGTCCAGAACGCCCTTTTCCACATAATACTTGGCGCCATAGCAGGATTCTTCGGCCGCCTGGAAGAGGAGTTTCACATCCCCCTCCAGCTCGTCCTTTATTTCCATCAAGATCTTGGCCGCCCCCAGCAGCATGGCGATGTGGGCATCGTGGCCGCAGGCGTGCATGTTGCCGTTGGTGGCGGCAAAGGGCAGGCCGGTGTGCTCCTCCATGGGCAGGCCGTCGATATCGGCCCGGAGCATGACCGTTTTCCCCTCTTTGCCTCCCCGGATGCGGCCGACCAGGCCGGTGTAGTCGGGGAAGGTCTCTACCTCTATACCCATGGCCTGCAGTTCTTCCACCAGAGCCTTGGTGGTTTCCACTTCCTCAAAGCTGAGCTCGGGTATTTGGTGGAAAAACCTTCTCCGTTCTATAATATAGTCCTTATATTTTTCAGCCAGTTCCTTAATAACCATAATCCCCATCTCACTCCTCATTTATTGGGTACCCGGCACCCAAATGGATGCCGGGTCCACACTGCCGCCCCTAGCCTACTAGAACAGGTTGGCAAAGATGCCGGCGATAATAACCGAGGTGATGGTAACGGTGACAAAGCCGCCCACAATCATCATGGGCAGCATCTTACCCATGAGGAATTCGTGCTCTTCCTTGTTCTCGGCCAGGGCCTTGACAGCTTCCTCCGTCAGGATATAGTTGGGCGGGAAGCCGTAGAGGGCGGTGAGGGAAACGGCACAGGCCATGTTCCAGCTTACGCCCAGTACCTTACCGGCCACGACAGAGAGGAGAATCATCCCGGTAACGCCGATTACGATGATTATAGCCATGGGTCCCAGGGTGTCCAGCAGCATTTCGGGGGTAGCATCCTTCAGGCCGGCAAAGACGTACACCATCAGCACATACATCAAAAAGCCGTAGGATTTAGCCTTGTTGAGGGAGTCCCGATCGAGAAAGCCGATTTCCGTCATGACAATACCCACGATCAGGGCCCAGACGGCCTGGTTAAGGCCGGTGAGGGAACCCAGCAGGCTGGCAATATAGGCGGAAATGGCCATTTTCCCCAGGATAAAGGCGGTGGTGGTGTATTTTTCCGGCATGGGCGGGATCAACCTCCGCTTCGGTTCCTCCTCCACCTTAATGTTCCCGATTTCTTCGTCAATTTCACCGGCAGCAGCCACTTGGTGCTTGCCGCTGCGGAATTCGGACAAGAGCTTCCTTCCTTCCATCTTCAGCATAACCGCCGTGAGGGGGTAGCCGACAAAGCCCTGGCAGGCATACATGGCGATGGCCAGGACGGCAGCGGCTGTCAAGCCCCGCTCCAGGGCTGCTTCACTCATCACTACGGCTGCGACGATACCACCGGTAAGGGGCGGCAGGCCGGCAATAACATATTCCCTACCAGCAATGGGCATGGCCAAAAACCAGCAGAAGACAACCATACCTAAGAGACCGGCCAGGGCAATCAAGATAACCTTCCACTGCTGCATGAGCTGTTTGATGCTGATGATGGTGCCCATGTGGGTGATGCAGAGCATGATGACGAGGATTCCACCCAACGGCGGCCCCATCCCAGCCAGCTCGACGATGTCCTTGGGGAAGAAGGTCCAGTATCCCACCAGGAACAGGGCCGCGATGACGAAGACCGATGGGATCCAGGCCTTACTCTTGGTACCAATGAATTCACCGATATAATACACGATGGCTAAGATAAGGAACGCAACAATATTACTCACAATAATGCCTCCCTTTTGTTATTCTGTTCTGCTACAGGCATTTTTGTAGCATAACATCGAGGATAACCCTGTCGGTATCCTTCATGCCCAGCCGGGAAACCAGTGCCATATTCTGAACCGTATCCTCGGCCGTTTCTCCCAGGATCCCGTTATCAGCGGGTATTGTGATGCCCTGCAGGGCAAACTTGGCCGCATCGACGGCAGCATCTACGGCTATGGATAGCTTGTAGGAACAGCCCAATTTTGCACCATCGCAGAGCATGCCGGTGATACCGGCTACCATGTTGTTAACAGCAGCCATGATCTGGTCATCGCTGCCGCCTAGAAGATAAGTCAGGCCGGCAGCACAGCCCACCCCCGCCGCGATGCCGCAGCCGCAGACGGGCGAAAGGGCGCCGGTATAGACCTTGACGTAGATGGTAATCAGGTGGCTGAGGGTCACGGCGCGGAGAATCTGCTCCTGGGGGAGCTCCTTTTCAGCCCCGACGACGGCGATGGGAATAATGGCCACCAATCCATGATTTCCGGAGCCGGCGCTGCTCATCACCGGAAGGGGATAGCCCGACATCCGGGCTTCCGAGGCGGCGGCGGTATAGGCCTTGGCCCGCTCAAAGACATCCCTTGCCTGGTCGTAAAGATGTTTGCCGATCCCAATGCCAGGCTCTTCTGCTAGGTTGGCCCTGGCAATCCGCATATTCATATCTATACCATCTTGAATAAAGGCCAGTTTTTCCAAGGGCACATTCCTGGTAAAGTCGAAGAGATCGGCAAAGGAATAGTTTTTAATCTCCTGTTTGATTTCCTCGGGCAGGTCTGCCGGCTCAGCCCCGGCCTGCTCCCGATCCAGCAAAACCTCGTCATTTCTACTTTCAAAGACAATCTTGGTATGGCTGTCCTTGATGATGACCCGGGAGCGGTCCCCTTCGCCAAGGGCATCGACCTGTATATAGAGGCCCTCGGCCCCCTCCTCCAGATCCAGTTTGATGACTTTGGCCTCCACTATGTCCCTGGCCGCCTCGATACTTTCAGCGTCCACATCCCGCAGGACCTCCAGGCCGTACTCCGCCTTCCCAATTACCAGGGAGAGGGCGGCGGCAAAGACAATACCCCGCTCTTGGGTTCCTGGGATCCCCACATCCATTCCGTTTTTGAGAATATTCTTATCTACCCTGATCCTCAGTTCCTTGACATCACCCCCCAACAATTCTTTGGCCCGGGCAACCCCATAGGCAACGGCACCAGGTTCAGTACAGCCGAGGGCAGGTTTGACCTGATCCCTCAGGATCGCAAGCAGCTTTTCATATTTGGACATCCTTAATACCTCCCGGCTATTGGCTATCGCAAGAAGTGTGCCAGGACAAGGTAGGCGGCCAAAGCCTTATTTCCCTGGCTTTAGGCCCCTTCCCGGCCGGCAAGGTCCTTCTCAGTATTGATAACTATGCCGGCCCTTCCTGGCCCGGGACCAGATTCTGCCTCATCCTGTTGCCGGGGCAAAGGATTTAACAAATTTGAGAAGTCTTTATAAAAAATGATAACCTCTACCCCCAGGGGGTAAGGTTGGAAAACAGTAGTATTATTATAAGGGTAGATTGTGTTCCCCCGCGCAAAGTTCACAGGGGAGGGCAAATGTGTTATTATTTAATCTATAGGAAATCGTTGCTTTATTTCCCCCTGCCCAGGAAAGGAGGGTAGCCATGAGCTTACTAAACAGCATCAAGGGCGAACTCCAGCACATCGTCGAGACCATCCACGCCATCACCAATATCGACATTACCATTGTGGACGAGAAGCTGCAGAGGCTGGTGGCAACCAGGTTCATCAAAGAGGAGTTCGACAGTGCAGCGCCCCGCAATTCGGTTTTTGAGAAATGCCTTTACACGGGGGAACAGTACTTTATTGCCAACCCTGCCGAGGATCTCGCCTGTGTCGACTGCGCCGGGGTTGATCAATGCCGGGAGCTGGCCGAGTTGTGCATTCCCATAAGGTATAATGGAAGGATCATCGGCGTCCTGGGCATGTGCGCCTTCACCGAGCAGGCCAGAAACAGCCTTTTAAGCAATAAGGAAAGCTATATGGCCTTTGAGAGCCAGTTGAGCAAGATTATAGCAACCATGCTCAAGGAAAAGGAATACAGTACCCTATTGGAACACCGGTCCTCGGAATTGATAACCCTGTTAAACTCTATTAATGAAGGAATTATGTTCCTGGACAACGAGAAAAAAATACTTACAACTAATGACTATATTAATCAAAAACTACAACTTGCGCAAGGCCGCTTCCCCCCCCTGCAGGATTTAATCACCCCGGCGGCCTACAATAGATTGTCCGACAAGGATTTTAACGGCGAGGTGGGGCCAGTCAGCCTCCAGGGTTTTGAGTTTATCATCAGCGCCAGCCCCGTCTTGATTAAGGGGAAACAAAAAGGAACCATCCTGGTCTTCTCTGATTTCACCAAGATGCGGGAGTCGGTTCTGCAATCGGCCCGGGATCGGAATATAATGACCTTCGATGACATCATCGGCGAAAGCGAGACCCTGGTAAACGCCCGGGAGATGGCCATCCAGGTGGCGGCCAAGGATGTGCCGGTCCTCTTAATAGGGGAAACGGGCACGGGCAAGGAGGTCTTTGCCAAGGCCATCCACAATGCCAGCCGCCGCAAGAACAACATCTTCCTTCCCATTAACTGCAGCGCCATCCCGGAAAACCTCATCGAAAGTGAACTTTTCGGCTATGAAAAGGGCTCTTTTACCGGGGCCAGCCCCACGGGCAAGCAGGGCAAGTTTGAAATCTGCAAGGACGGAACCCTCTTTCTCGATGAAATCGGCGATCTCCCCTTTTCCATGCAGGCAAAACTCCTGCGGGCCCTGGAGGAAAAGGAGATTACCCGGGTGGGGGGCCATACCCCCATCAAGGTCAACCCCCGGATTATCTCCGCCACCCACAAAAACCTGCAGGAGATGGTAGAAAAGGGGACCTTCCGGGAAGACCTCTTCTACCGCCTCAATGTGGTGCCCATCCCCATTCCCCCCCTGCGGGAGCGGGGCTATGACATCATCATCCTGGCCCGGCATTTCCTCCAGCACTTCGCCAGGGTATATAATAAGGATCTAAAGGGCTTCACCGCCGAATGCGAAAACCTGCTCATGGATTATTCCTTCCCAGGCAATATCAGGGAACTGAGGAACCTCATCGAGTATGCCACCATCTTTGCGAAGGGCAGCCTGGTGGGAACCGACCATATCAAGAAAAAAATGATGGCCACCGACGAAAGGGAGAACCTGACCCTGGCGGAAATCACCAGGAGGTTTGAGAAAACCGTTATCCAGGATCACATCCGGCGCTTCGGCAGCAGCCTGGAGGCCAAGCGGAAGATTGCCAAGAAACTCGGCATCAGCATCGCAACCCTCTACCGAAAGTTGGAGGAATAGGGGAGCTCTTACCTGCCCATAAAAATGGGGCGGTCCTTCTGACCGTCCCGTAATATTGGAAACAGCAGTATATCACCATCTCTTCTTTCACCATGGTCCCCGTCTGCCCCATCCACGACGGAAGGCCAACCCCAGGCGCGGCCTAACCGGCCGGTACATTGCCCCACCGCCCACTGCCCGCCGTGGGAAGACGCAGAAACCCCTCCCACCGCCGGTCATTGGTCCTAGACCCCGGGGACCGGTCCCATCGAAACCTGGCATCTGATACACCCCCTTCCGCATCCCCTTAATTTTTGGCAAGCAGGGTTTTAAACAGATCGGTTTCGTACTCTTCAATCCGCCCCTCATCACAATATTCGGCCAATCTCTGATCAAGGGGCAAACTGGCCAGGAAGGGCACACCGGCCTCTTCGGCCACTTCCCTTCCCTTACTCGGCCCGAATATTTCAATCTTCCGGGAACAATGGGGACAGAGCAAACCGCTCATATTTTCCACCAATCCCAAAACGGGAATCTCCATCTTCCGGGCCATTTTTACCGCCTTCCTTACTACCATCAAGGTCAATTCCTGGGGTGAGGTGACTATAACTAAACCATCGAGGGGAATTGATTGCATCACGGTGAGGGGAGCATCGGCTGTCCCCGGGGGAAGATCGATAAATAAGTAATCTAAATCACCCCAATCAACTTCTTCCCAAAACTGTTTCACTGTGGCGCCGATCAACGGCCCCCGCCAGATAACGGGATCATCTTCGTTGGGCAGTAGCAGGTTCAAGGACATGACCTTTATCCCTGCGGCAGTCTCCAGGGGAAGCAGACCATTGGCTCCGGTGAAGGTCCCGGCCTTCAGGCCAAACATCTTTGGTATACTGGGACCGGTGATATCGGCATCGAGAATTCCGGTCTGATAACCTTCCCGGTGGGAACCCACAGCCAGCAGGGCCGTGACTGAAGACTTCCCCACTCCGCCCTTTCCGCTCATAACGGCAATCACATGCTTAACCCCTGGTTGAGCATTTTTTTCTGGCTCGAAAGCATTCTGTTGGCTCATCAGCTACAAACATCTCCTCCCGTTCGGAATTATGAACTTTTGTTCATTTAAATTGTATGAAAATAAGTTTCAATTGTCAACGAAAATAGTTTTTCCCTTTCTAAACTGACTTTTTTCCCTGTTGGCAAGGAATAATAATCAATATTTCCGCATATTAGCCGATATTAGTGCTCTTTTCGAGATATTGGCCCCTGGTCCTTGATTATTTTTTTATTCATCTTTTTCTTTCCCCCTTGCCAAAATTCCTACCGTAATGTAAAATAGATTACACGGAAGTGCCAACTTGTTATTAATTTGGAAGTTAGCACTGGATGATAATATTGCCATAGTTGTATATTTATGGAAGGAGGTTTGATATATGAAGGGGCGGATCCTATTTCTTTACAATGCCGTGCCCGAGGAAAAACGACAGGGGCATTATGGCGAATGCATGACCCTCACCGATGTGGCCAAAATTGGGCAGGCCCTGATTCAAGGGGGACACCGGGTTCTTCACCTGAACTTGCGCAGCCCGGCGCAACTGGAAGATTTTATTCGTGCCCAGGGACCCTTTACCATCTCCTTTTGCATCGCCGAGGGGTTCCTCGCCCTTCCCTCTACCCTCTTTGATGGTTCCGGGACACCCTGGGTGCGAAGAATCCTGGAAAAAATGGGTGTGCCCACAACCCACTCCTCCGTTACCGGTATGGAAATTTGCCGCCATAAGGATGAAACATACCAGGTTTTAGCGGCCAATAATATTCGCGTTCCTGCCCATTTCATAATCCGACCCGATGATGGCTCTATAGACCAGCAGCTGATGGCCATTGAGGAAATGATGCATTTTCCCCTCTTTGTCAAACCCTGTGGCGGGGGGAACAGCATTGGAATCACAGAAAAATCCATTGTTTCCAACCCCCGGGAGCTTCAACTGCAGGTGTACTCCCTCCTGCAAGATTTGGGAGAACACCCCCTTTCGGTGGAAACGTACCTTTCCGGTCAGGAATATACCATTGGTATAGTTGGCAATGAAGAAAAAACGGTTTTACCCATCCTGGCCTTTCCCCGTAACGAGAGGGTCCGCAGCTTCATGGTGAAAAAAACCTCTTCGGCAAAACGCCACGAACAGGAAATTATCACCGCGGAAGACCCCCGTTACTGGCGGCTCTACAAACTGGCCATCGACACCTTTACAGCCGTTGGGGCCCAGGATATCCTCCGGATTGACGTCCGGGAAGACAGCTACGGAACCCCCATGGTCATCGACGTAAACGGCACCCCCACCCTTACCGAGAGTGCTTCCCTACCCTATATGGCCGCCCAGGCCGGGTTCTCCTTTACCGAACTGATCAAGCACATCCTGGATACGGCCTTGGAGAGGGTATACGGCCGGGAAACTTCGGAGATAACAGGTTAGGCGAGGACAACGGCAGTGCTGAAATTGAGCCCCCGGGCAGAAACAAAAAACCCGGGGGCTTATTGGCTGCCATTAGAGCCGGTCTTCGAGCCGGCAAAAGAAGGATTTCTTTTTTCCCCGGCCAATTATCCCCAGGAATTAAAGAGGGCATGGAGCAGTACCAGGGGACCCAGGTTGCGGGTCTTGTAATAGAGAACCCCGAAAAATAGGCCGGCATTGCCCTGATAAAAGAGGCTGGTGACCAGAGCCTGGGGCACAGTGTAGCCCTGGAAGAGGAGATGGGGAAAATGGGCAAGGCCAAAGAGAAGGGTGGCGACCACCAGGCCGTGGAGGGGATCGGCAAAGAAACGCTCCAGCCGGGGCTGCATAAGGCCCCGGTAAAAAAATTCTTCCGGGAAGGCCACTGTCCCCAGCTGGATAAAAAAGTTTCCCAGCAGGAAACCATAGCCCGGGGCCGGTTCCCGCCGCCAAAGAAGAGCACCGGCAACAAGGAGGGCCAGGAAACCGGTCACCGTCCAGCCCCAATGCCAACCTACCCCCAGATCCCGCCAGCGGTACCGGAAGAACACCTTAAAAATAATTAAGGCCGGCAATAACTTTACCACAAGGACCTCCGTAAAAAACTGGAGCAAGGCAGCAAACCAGAGGGAAACCAGGGAAGAACCTTCAAGAAAATTGGCCAAAATATGATTCAGGGGCAGAAGATACCTGTTGGTTAAGAGCTTGGTTGCCACAAATACCAGCCAGAGGAAATAGAGGAAAAGGATAAGTAATCCTTCCCAACGGGGGTTGTAAACAGGTATATCCTCCTTCCCTTCCTCCGGCCGGTGTTGGCACCGGTAATAATACAGGGCAATCAAGAAGGTAAGAAAGGGGAAAAACAAATATTTAAATAGCAGATAGGGCAAGGGTTCTGACGGGGTGATGAACCCGTCTCCCGAAAGAAGGCTTTCCCCTGCTGTGGTCACGGTAACCAGCACCAGCAAGAGCAAATAAGCAAGAAGGGCCGGTGC
>CZCB01001749.1_pt1 | contig 23166 bp, 23 predicted proteins | sample 591991 | NCBI WGS metagenome assembly CZCB01 (sample SAMEA3556809, study PRJEB10932) | anaerobic digester metagenome
CTTATCTCTCCATAGGGCAAGAGTCCAAGTTTTAAGAGAGCAGAAAAACCACTTCCAAGCCCAAGCATTAATCCATCTTGTTCTTTTAAAAATTCCATGATTGCATCGGCAATCTCTTGTTGGGCAAATGCGGCAACAATTGGACTGGCGCCATTTTCTGGCTCATTGCAACTACTGACACCACCTGGTAAGACAATTATCTGAGAGTTTTTGATGTCCTTAGCCAGAGTAGTAAGTGAATCTTTCAAATCATTTCTAGACATGTTCTTGAAAATCTTCACATCTACAATAGCTCCCGCCCTTTCAAATGCGTCGGCAACATCATATTCCCCATTTGTCCCAGGAAATACTGGTATAAGTACTCTAGGCCTTAGACTCACATGCTGACCCACTTTACCACTATCTCTATAGATATATTCTTTAGGAATACTGCCATTTACTTGAGTTTTAGTGGGAAATACATCTTCTAGGGGACTTTTCCATTTTTCTAATGCGTCATCTAGAGAAATATTCTCGTCTCCTATACTGATAAATCCCTCTTTTTGCGTATGCCCTATAATTTTATAGTTAGTACCATCAAATAGACTATCTACATCCACATCCCTATCTATCTCCAACACAAGTGAACCATATGCCGGCTTAAATAACTCATAGGAGTTTGGCATACCTTCAAATGCAAAACCTATCATATTTCCAAAACACATCTTGGATATGGCCTCACATAGACCTCCACCCTTTACGGTATGTGCAGATAATACCAATTCCTCATCTATAAGATTGTGCACAAGTCTATAATTTTTATCTAACTCTTTAAAATCTGGCAAAAATTTATCATCTATTGGTAAACTGAGGAGAATTACCTTACTTCCTATCTTCTTAAACTCTGGTGATATTACCTTCCTCACATCAACTGTATTTACAGCAAAAGCAACCACAGTGGGAGGAACATCAATACCATCAAAACTTCCAGACATACTATCTTTGCCCCCTATAGAGGGAATACCAAGGGCTGTCTGAACTGTGTGTGCACCAAGTAGTGCTGCAAAAGGTTTTCCCCACCTTGTAGGGTCATCCCCTAATCGTTCAAAATATTCCTGCATGGATAGACGAGTCTTTGTATAATCCCCGCCTGCAGCTACCACTTTGGCCAGTGCCTCAATTATAGAATATACACCACCATGAAATGGACTCCATTCAGATAAGTATGGATTATAGCCATGACTCATGATAGTAGCAGTGGTAGTATCACCTTCCAATATAGGTACTTTAGCTATCATGGATTCAGCTGGTGTAAGTTGGTATTTACCTCCAAATGGAGCAACAACTGTACCGGCACCTATCGTACTATCAAATCTTTCCACTAATCCCTTTTGACTGCATACATTGAGATCTGTAAGTTTTTTGAGCCAGGTATCACATAAATTATTTTCCTCTATATCTTCAACTGCTATATCAAAAAATATCTTTTCTTCATCAGGAGCCGTTACATAGACATCTGCATTTTGAGTTGCACCATTTGTATCCAAAAAATCCCTCAATATATCTACAATAATCTTACCTCTCCACTCTATTACAAGTCGCTCTTCATCCGTAACTACTGCTACTACAGTTGCCTCTAGATTTTCCTCATGAGCTTCTTCTATAAATTTTTTCACATCCTCCTTGTCCACAACAACAGCCATACGCTCTTGGGACTCAGATATAGCAAGCTCCGTCCCATCTAATCCTTGATACTTTACAGGCACCCTATCTAGATCTATGTAAAGACCAGGTGCAAGTTCTCCAATAGCTACTGACACACCCCCTGCACCAAAGTCATTACATTTCTTTATCATTTGAGCTATGTGTTTCTTCCTAAATAATCTCTGTATCTTCCTCTCCTCTATTGGATTGCCCTTTTGTACTTCTGCACTACATGTCTCAAATGATGTCTCTGTATGCGCCTTAGAAGAACCAGTAGCACCACCACAGCCATCTCTGCCTGTTCTTCCTCCCAAAAGAATTATTACATCTCCTGGAGAGGGACTCTCCCTAACCACATTCTCCTTAGGCGCTGCTGCAATAACTGCACCAAGTTCCATACGCTTAGCCATAAAACCTTCATGATATATTTCAGCTACATGACCAGCTGGAAGTCCTATGGCATTGCCATAGGAACTATAACCTTCTGCAGCAGTAGTAGTTATAGTCCTCTGGGGGAGTTTCCCCGGTAAAGTTTCTTCTATTGGTATCCTTGGATCAGCACTTCCTGTTATCCTCATTGCCTGATATACATAAGAGCGGCCTGATAATGGATCCCTTATTGCACCACCTAAACAAGTAGCTGCACCACCAAATGGTTCAATCTCCGTAGGATGATTGTGTGTCTCATTTTTAAACATTATTAGCCATTCCTCTTCTTTGCCATCCACATCTACGGGCACTACTATACTGGCTGCGTTTATCTCTTCTGACTCGTCGAGATTATCTAAAATACCTCTCTTTTTTAGTTCTTTCATCCCAATTGTAGCAATATCCATGAGAGTTATTGGCCTCATATCGCTACCGTATAAATATTCTCTAGACTTTAAATAGTTATCAAAAGCCTGCTCTATGGGACTTGTCAATGGGGTATTTTCTATCTTTATATCTTTTATATGTGTCGAAAATGTGGTATGGCGACAATGATCTGACCAATAGGTATCTAAAACCCTAATCTCTGTAATCGTAGGATTGCGTTCTTCAATATCCTTAAAATGTTCTTGACATAATTTAAGATCCGCCATGCTCATTGCAAGACCACGATCTTTTAAAAAAGCTTTGAGTTCTTCCTCATCTAAATCTATAAATCCATCTAATATCTCCACATCATCAGGAGTCTCAGTCTCCAATTTTAAACTAGATGGTTTCTCTAATGAGGTCTCTCTACACTCTACAGGATTTATCAGATACTCCTTTATACTGACGAATTCATCATCAGCTATATCGCCTTCTAGTACTATAAGTGTCGCCGAATGTACTACTATATCCTTTCGCTGTGTCAATACATAGAGAGCCTCCTGTGCCAAACCAGCCCTACTGTCATATTGACCAGGTAAAAGCTCAATAACAAAAAATCTACTATTACGTGGCAGCTCTATAGCTTCGTCATACAAGATATCTGTACTAGGCTGCGAAAATATTGTACTACAAGCAATAGCATATTCCTCATCTGTGACTCCTTCTATGTCATATATGTCTATGACCCTAACAGAGTCTATACCCTTCACTTTTAAATTATCTCTCAAATCTTTTAATAAATTTTTAGATTTTACATTGATGTCACTGCGGGTTTCTACGAACAATCGTCTAACTGTATCTTCCAATTTATTTCCTCCTTAATAATAGGTAAACTCTTTACTTTCCTATTATATCAGCTTTTTTATATTCTATAAATACCTAAATAAAAAAAGTTTATACTAGAAAAACGTTTGCTACTATTCTACGAGAGCCTCAAAATTTCTTGCTAATCAATACTATATCATCATAGCTTCTATCAACAACCTAACTGGAGCCCTATATTCGAATATTAAAACAATCCCCCAACTTAATTTTGATTCAATCTCGATAACTATAAGACTAAAAATACCAAACGTAAAGCCTATGGGTATCGTCATCGTAGCAATTGGGAACTCAGACTCAAATACGAATTTGAATGTGCTCAAAAAATTCAGTTTTCAAGGTACCCAAGATACTTCATATATAGATTTTGCAAGAATCCGAGTCTCTAGCATATTAGACACCTTCAAATCTTCTATAGCTATCACTTGGTTTTCGTTTATAATTCTATAAGATAACCTTTGCTTCGATTCTATATTACCATGCAATTTGGTCCGACAAATGGACTTTCCGTTAATACAAAAGCTAGTCCAATTAGATTACTTAGCAATATATATGCTCGTTTCCTGTAAACAACTAGCTCGCTTTGTTCTAATGGCTTATTGCTGTCCTCTACCAATGCAGATAGGGAAACTATAATGTTCGAAAAAAGTAAAGTGGTAAGACAAATAAAGCTATTCCATGGTATTAGCTTTATCCCCGAGAACACTGTTACCATCATCATTCTGTAAAACAAATAACATCTTGCATGATATCCCCCAGCATAAGACCTAAGGATATAATAGACAATACATTACATCCTTTAGGATTTACCTTGATGTTTGATTCCATTTTACTATTTTAATCTGCATCAAATAATTGTCTTGGATTATAATTTGCAATAGCAACACTCGATAATAAGGTAGAAATCACAACTATAAGTAAATAGATACCACAAGCAGATAAAATTGATTGGTACGAAAAAGCATTATCTAAAACTTTTATTTGAATGAGCCCATCCGAAAATTTTGAGTTGGTAAAACCCGTTGCAATATCTAATATTTTTTCTCCATATGTATATATAACACCACGTCCAATAACAAGAGATATAGCTAAAGTAGTCAATGCAATTATTAATATCTCAGTTATGAAATATAATACAATCTTTATTTTCTCTGTTCCCAATGCAATATATATGCCAGCTTCATAGTAATGATCTCTCATCCATAATAGTGTCATTAAAAACAAAATTACAAGTGAGGTAATATAAGTAAACTTTAGAAGGCCACTGGAAGTACCCTCCAAAGCAGCTACCACTGCCCCATATTCACTTAACGTACTTTCCAGGCAATTTATAAGGCCATATTCTTCCTCCGGTGCAATTTCTCGGATTTCATTATATACTATTTCAATATTTTCATATTCATCTACATAGACCATTAAAGATCTTAATGGATCAACTGAATCTCGCAATTCAAAAAAGGAATCATAGTCACAAAAAATATAACTTTTAGGAGATATAGTATAATATGCCCCCTGACTATTGTCAATTCGTATTTCTGGAGCTTGAAGAGTTTCATAAATACCTATAATTTCAAAAGTTATTGTTTTGTCTTCTGTATCACTATATAATTCAATTTCCTTTCCAATATCCAATCCGTTTTTTGCTGCCAGTATACTGTCAATAATAACTCCTTTTTCATGCGAACTGGGGAATACCCCGTCCTTAAGTATCATATTTCCATTTCTGAATGTTGAATACAGACTTGTAGATATATTACCATATAACGTAATATATTCACTCGTACTCACGCTTGTATATGAATTTGATTTATATGGTATATTCATGAAGTTAACTGGCTTATAATCAAGTTCATGCCCACCGATATCATTATATCCCACAACATGATCTAGGGCCAATATTTGATCTATTAATTCCGAGGGTATAGTCTCCCCCGATCTGCTTTCAACGACAATACTATATCCCTCCAGTTTAACATATTCCTGATATGCCATGTTTACGGCATTCTGCAAAAAACCTCCTATCATTGACAAAACGGACAATACTAGTATTGCGATTGCCAAAATAATAGTACGAAAGGGTCTTCTTGTAATTTCCGTAACTATTCGTTTAAATAGTCCCATTTTAAGCCTCCAGCGAAAAGCAAACATCACATTGTTTTTTCAAACTTTCTGAGTGTGTAGCTGCGATAACACATTTATTTTGTTCTAGTACCAATTGTTTAAAAATATCAATGATGTTCTGAGTATTTTCTTTATCTAGATTACCTGTAGGTTCGTCTGCAAGAATATAATTGGCATCTGTAGCAAGTGCTCTTGCAATTGCTACTCTTTGTTGTTGTCCGCCTGACAGCTTTGTAATGACTCTATTCATTTCTGCATCAACAAGTCCTAATGATTCAAGCAGAGCAACTGCCTTTTCCTTAGCATCTTTTTTATTCTTTATTTTTCCGCTTATATTTATAGCCAACATGACATTCTCTACAGCTGTCATATAAGAAAAGAGATGAAAATCTTGGAATACATATGAAACATGATTTTTTCTGAGATTATTGTATCCAATTTCTTTTATATCAACTCCATCCAAAGAAATTACTCCATCTCTTGGAGAATCCAATCCACCAAGTAAAGAAAGACAAGTAGTCTTTCCACAGCCAGATGCCCCATATATTGTATAAAATTTACCTTGCTCAAATTCCATGGATTTTTTATTCAAAACCTCTACATCTACCTTACTTTTGGTTTTATAGCTATAACTTACATTTATCATTGACAACATTGTATGTCCTCCTACTTTTTATTTAGTAAAAATTTGGGTTTTGTAGTAATTATACTATATAAGGGAATTGTCATTGATAAAAGCAAAAAACCCAAAGAAAAAAAGAAAATTTTCGAATAATTTGATACACTTACTATCTCTTTGATATCTAAATTCAGCGAAAACTCTTGCCCCAGATCTGGAGTTATATATGGCCCATATGATCTATCTTCATAATTAATTACATTTTTTGCAATATCGTTTAAACTTCTAACTATAGTACTAGCTGTAAAATGATAGACGATTCCTGATATAAAAAATGCTAGTGCAATTATTAAAAGCATGGAAATGCCATACTGTAAAACAATTCTCCCCTTTTTACATCCCAGTGCTAAAAATATACCAACTTCACTTCTATATTGGGCTGCATAAAAAGTAAGTATTAACAACATAACAATGCCCCCAATAACAGATACATATCCAAAGATCAGTAAGGAATAGTTCTTCATTAGAACTACTACACCAGCTTCATTACTCAAATAATCGCTTGCTGTATTATAGATATCTACATCTTTTCCCAATAATTCACGTAATTCAGACCCCACCTGATCAATCGACTCAAATTTATCAACAAATACAGTACACCCATATGGTAAGCAAGATTCAAAACCCATAGTTTCCGCCGCATATTCATAATCTAAGAAAACCACATTATAGGGACTATATATATACACTCCTTCGCCCAGATTATTGTGCTCAGTGATTTCAAATTCAGAATCTACTTGAAAAATACCACAGACTTTATAAGTATATTCATTACCAGATTCTTCAATAGCAAATGTCACATTATCTCCGAGGGAAAGATTATTTTGTTCTGCAAATTTGCTTTCAATTATTATGCCCTGATTTTCATAGCTTGGATATGTACCATTTATAAGTGAAACAGATTTTTCATATCTAAACCATGGATAAAGCTCAGTATTCATCATAGATAATAGGACAACTGAATTCGTGTTCCATGTAACATCCTCAGTATCAGCTCCTGGTTCGACTCCTGTATGTTGCTTCACATTATTCATACCCACAGGTACGACCAGATTCTCCCTCCAATTATTCACTCCAATTACATGTTCAATCGAAGTAATCTTTTCATACATTTCTGCTGTCAAATCTCCATCTTCGGACTCAATCGAAAGCGCTGCACCTTGGTATAGAAATGCATCTTTCTCGCCTTTTTCAGCGATAGAATATACAGATATACCAACCAGCTCACCAAGAAATATTATTATAAATATTATGCATAAAACTATACTTTTCATTGGTTTACGTAAAACATATGCTCTTGCACATTGAAAAATATTCATAAGTAAATTCTCCCATACCATACTTGTTAAGTTTAAGTAGAAGTATATCCCAACATCCTATAATTAACAAGTGTTTTTATAACAATCCATATATAAGTGTTAGTATATGAATTACTAAAGAGATAGCACTCAGAGTTCCCATTTTATTAAAAAATGAAAACTCCGAGTGCCGGGTATCCCAGTCATTGCCAAAATCCAATTTTATTCGTAAAAATAGTAACTGCTACCTAATGTAGTTATAGATACAGTCGCATTGTTATTTGTTAAATATGGTTTGTAATACGCTGTAGAACCAACTAATGTCTTAGAAACATATTTACTTGAACCACTTAAAGTGCCTGAATACCAAGAATACTTAGCTGAATTAGAAGTCTTTTGAAACCCAATTGCAAACATAGTACAACTGTTTTAACATTTTAGTACTAAAAGATTCGACAGTTTTATTTTACCAGATATAACCTTTTTGTGCCGGCTTTTGCAGCGAACGATATATGCTTTTGTAATGAAATACAACTTTTCGTTTCTATAGATTATTTCGGCCATAGTCGGATCCTAATTAAATAAATATACATAAATAATGTAACCGAAAATACATTCCCACCATATTCAAAGTCTAGGAAACCATTATATTTTTACAAAACTGTTTTAATGCTTTCTAATCCTATTCCATGATTACCTTTATGCTCATGAATGGTATGTAATGTCTTTCCCCTTGTTAATACCAAGCCATCAAATAAACTTTCGGTTTTTACGATTAGTCTGCCCCTCATATACTTTCTTACTTTCTCATAATACCAATTTACATACTGCATTTATAGCATTATCAATCAAAACTTTCAGAATAATCGTCATATCGATATAATGAGCTTATTGGGAATTGTTACATCAATGGATATATCTATATGATTTTGTTCTACCTTTTGCAACTTATAATTAAGGATACTGTCAACTACAATGTTACCGAAGCAGAAGTTTCGCACTTGAATTGTTTTAGAGTAGCAACCTATTGGTATGAAGATTGTGAATGTTCGTGAACAAAGTTATAAATTTGGATTTTTACTGGAAAATCTAAATAAGAACTTAAAATAAATCAGCATCCTTTCTACAATAGTTTTATTGCAAAAAAACTTGTAGGAATAAAACGCCACAAAAAGCAGTGGCTGATATCAAAAGAAGACGAGTAAGCCCAAAAAAAGGCGAGGCTCTTAACCTTCTAGAAAAACTTGGGGATTATAATCTTGAGACTCTCGCTTTCATGCTTGATTTCGATATTCCTTTCTACACTAATCTCGCCGAGGCTTAATAAGAAAAATAAAATAATATTTGATATCATTATAATTATGGATATTTTCACAAATAGATAAATAGCACAAACAATTAGGAAATATCCTATGTACAAGAGCATTTTTACGATCAAAAAACACTGTCATAAATTTATATATTATGTATACTCCAAAAGTATTATTAATAACGTAAATCATATCGTATAAACTCATATTCATTAACTAATTCTTCTTTTGATATGTAATCTGAAGTTTTCTAACTTCTTTTCTTCTTAATTGACTTATAGGTAAAGTAATAGAGTTAGACATAACAACTTCATCATATCTAAATACTCTTGTGTGAGCATAATTGATAATATAAGATCTATGGATTTGAATAAATTGATATTTAGCAACTTTTTGGATAATATCACTTATTTTACCGTAAAAATATTCTTCTCCTTTTGTAGACACAATTTTTATTTTTCTATCCAGACTTTCGAAATATATGATATCTTTAACTGACAATGTAAATACTTCATAACCCTTCTTGTAGGTAAATACCCCACCTAGTTTATTTGATAATTTCATAGCTAATTGCAAAGCCTTTATCACTTTTTTAGGACTTAATGGCTTTGGTAAAAAGTATAAAGGTTGAACATCAAATAATTGCCTATCGTAATTATCTTTACCAGAAACATAGACAATTTGTGTAATGTAATCATCCATTTCCTCTCTTATTTTTCTGCCAACTTCAACACCATTTAACTCATCCATTTCAATATCCAAAAATATCAGATCGAATCCATGTCCATTTTTAATGCATTTATATAGGTCTTCGCCGGAATAAAAAACTTCCATATCTATTTCTAAGTAAGACTTCATTTTAAATTCTGAAATGATACTTTCAACACTTGCACAAATACTCTGCTCATCATCGCATATGGCAACCTTGAACATAATATTACTCCTCGCTCTTATTATATTTAAGATCTCATGTAGATTGTTTTAGTGTTATTGTGTATTCATAGAAAAATTAGAATCGTATATTAGTGCAAATCTATAACTGAAACCATAAATAAGTCCATTATAATTATACCATATAAGCATAGGAATTGGATGGCAATTATAATGTATGTGTCAAGTTTTTGTGGGAACCTTTTTTCATAATACATCCCGACTTTTTCATCCCGAGTTTCGCAGCAAAAAATGTATTCCAAATCGCTATCCCGACTTTTTCACTAAATAAACAAATTTCAAACCTTATAACCTTATAAGTACAATAGCTACAAGGAATGTTTTTTCGCAATTACAATATTAAATGCAAAACTCGGAAACCAAACATTCTTTCTAATTGTTCTTGCATTAGCAATTAATTTATTCGTAAGGATACTCCTATCTTCCGTCTCTGCCATAATACCAATAAGCCCTATGGCATATCTCAACAAACTATTTAAGTTGTTGATAGCTTTCAAGCTTCGCACCCTAAAGCCCTCAAAACCAAAGTTTTGCTTCTTAAAATGAAAATATTCTTCGATTCTCCATCTCGACATATATGTATAAACGATTCTCTTTAGGTCTTCTTTATTTTTAACAGGTTTATTGGTAGCAAGCATCATAGTCTTTTCTCCTAGCCCATACACCAATACAAGCCAAACAGGTTCTTTATTGGCTGTCACTTTTACATTCAGGTGACTAGCGTAAACAACAACTTTTGGCTCTTTACCTTTATTTCAAAAAGTTAAATTCATCCTAACTTTTCCCTTTCTTGAATCCCTTAAGGTGGTGGATTTATATCATAGTCATAATTTTTTGCGAAAACCCAAGTAAAACAATCCATATTTAAATCTGTGCCAAATTATGGTATACTATAATATATTGTTACATTTGCTAATTTTAAAACTATATATGTATATCTTACCCTAATTTATATACCTATAATACTTTGTATAGTTTTATTTGCAAAAAAATCACTATTGTTTAATTCTCATTCAACTATCTTATGAGCAAAAGGAGGTGTATATCTGATCTTTAGTTACTCAAAGATCAGAGAAGTATGATTGAAGCCATAAAACTAGGAAAAAAGTTCAAAGACGTAGAGGCAGTCAAAGATGCAAGTTTCACCGTCAAAAAAGGAGAGATAGTGGGATTATTAGGTGAAAACGGAGCGGGAAAGACTACCACCCTCAGAATGCTGGCCACAATGCTCAGGCCCACTTCAGGGACAGCCCTCATAAATGGTCACAGCATTATAGAAAACCCCCGAGAAGTTCGAAGGGAAATAGGTATACTATTCGGTGGAGAAGTAGGGCTGTATGACAGACTCACGGCAAGGGAGAATATAGAATATTTTGCTCGATTAAACGCTATGGATATAGACGATATGAAAGCCAGTATAAGAGAGCTAATATCCAAATTCCAGATGGAAGACTATATAGATAGAAAAGTAGGTAAGTTTTCAAGGGGCATGAAACAAAGGGTAGCTATTGCTCGTTCAATAGTTCATAGACCTTCTGTTATGTTGTTTGATGAACCGACTGCAGGCCTAGATGTAACAGCAGCCAAGATAGTACATGACTTTATACTAGAATGCAGACAACAAAATAAGGCAATTATATTTTCAAGCCATAGTATGCAAGAAGTAGAAAAACTATCTGATAGAATCATCATAATACATAAAGGCTCTATAATAGATTCAGGTACTATTGAATATTTTAAAGAGAAATACCAAAGTGATAATATGGAAGATATCTTTATTAGATTGGTAGGTGATAAGTAATGAATATAATTTCCATCGTCTATAAAAAAGAACTGATTGATATATTTAGGGATAAAAAGACTCTCGTGGCAGCTATCCTCATACCCTTTCTTATATATCCACTTATATTCGGATTTATGGGTAAGGGAATCAAAGATACCACAGATTTTATAGAGGAAGAAGGTGGAGTCAAAATTGCACTTATAGATGATGATAATAGCGAAATAGGAAATATTTTAAAATCTAGATCCAATATAGATATAAAGGATTCTGATAATATAGCAGATGATGTGAAATCAGGAAAAATACTTTTGGGTATAGAGATACCCCAAGGTTTTCAGGAGAAAATTGCCAATGAAGAAGAGACCAATATAACAATTACATATGACAACACTAGCCAGAAATCTAGTATGGCCCTATCATTTATAAAGGAATTGTTAGATGAATATTCTAAAGGCATAGTAGCCCATCGACTTGAAGCTAGAGATATGGACGCCACTATATTAACACCCATAAACACAATTACCAAATCCCCTGATAGGGATGATACGGGGTTTGGTAAGCTCATGCTCTCCCTTATGCTACCCATGATGCTAGTAATATTCGCCGCCTCAGGTCCCATAGCATCAGCAGTAGACCTAGGTGCCGGAGAAAAAGAGAGGGGAACCTTAGAACCTTTACTCACCACACAGGCCAGTAGAATGTCTCTTCTTTGGGGTAAATTCCTAGCGATAACCACTATGGGAGTAATGACCTCCATTGCCTTTATAGGAGGATTAGCAGTTTCCATGCAAATGTCACCTGAGGCCTTTGGCTATGAAGTAAATGAAGCCACCTTAGCTTTGGAACCTGCAGCTTTTGTAATCATTGCACTTATTACAATACTTTTGACTATGGTATTTGGTGCATTAGCATTGGCCATAAGTATATATGCCCGTTCATTCAAAGAGGCTCAGACATATCTCACTCCCTTAAATATAATAGGTATACTCGGAGCTACATCATACTTCATCGAACCTAAGACTATGCCTGGTGCATTTTTGCATATACCTATTATAAATGTTGTAGTTATTATAAAAGAACTTACATTGGGTATATTTAATACTAATCATCTTCTAGTTGTGTTTGTATGGATGATAATATATATAATTCTATCCATATCCTTTGCACGTTATATGTTTAGTAAAGAAGAAGTCATATTCAGAACATGAAATTTGACAAAGAGCTATATAAATGCTATATTATGTCTTGATAATTTAATAAGGATAATTAGTTTATCCACGACAATAGTCAGGTCTATAAACTTAGATTTCTAGTTTTAGCTTGACTAATTATAATAAATGGGGAGCTAAATCAATTTGGCTGAGAGGGAGTTTTTTGTACTCCGACCCTTAAACCTGATCTGGATAATACCAGCGGAGGGATTTAAAAGCTTTGATTGCAAGGCCATATACCTTTCATGCTGGTATATGGCCTTTTTTTGTGTCCCCATATTGAGGAGGAAATAATTCAATGCAAAACCAAAAAACAAGTATGTCAAACACTCGTATGTTAGTAGAAGGCGGTATAATGATTGCCATGGCACAGGCACTTAGTTATGTAAAATTATTTCAGATGCCCTATGGTGGTTCTGTTACTCTCGGATCAATGGTGCCAATATTCATATTTGCTCTGCGTTGGGGAACAGGTAAAGGAGTAGTAGTAGGTGCATTATATGGAATTCTTCAATATATGTTAGGTCCTAAATGGTCAACCCACCCCATAGCTATAATGTTAGATTACCCCATAGCCTATGGCTGTTTGGGTCTCGCAGGATTATTTTCAAAGAAATCTAAAAACTTCAAAAATGTGTTTTTAGGTATATTTTTGGGCACATTTTGTCGATTTATATCCCATGTGATTTCAGGAATGATATTTTTTAGAAGTAGTTTTCCTGAAGGAATGAATCCCCTTGTATATTCAATATTATATAATGGTGGTTTTTTAAGTGTGGATATGGCAATAACACTACTCATATCCTGGTTTTTAATGAAATATGGAAATCAACTGTTTTCTACACACAAATAATAAAAAAGAGGCGTAAACTGAACTGACCCTTGTCAAGTAGACATATAATCTAATTTTACTTTATTAGACTGTCTACTCTGGAAGTATCATATCAAAACCGCCTCTTTTTTATATGCTCTTTTATAAGCTTATAACTAGCTTTTCTTTATAGTTTCTGATTATAAAGCAATCAATAAAGTATAATCACTACAAAATTATATCATCTATGGTATGCAGATAAATTTATGATTATCTTAAAACTATTTTACAGATATCTTCACTGGAGTAGGATTTTCTAAATTATCACTTACTGGACATCTCTTCTTCACAGTTTCAAGCCACTTTTTTAGTATATCCTCATCCACATCGGTATCTGGTAATATATTTACTCGTATCTCCTCAAAACCTGCTCTATTACCTCCAGGTTTACCATAGAGTTTAGCCGGATTTAAATCTCCCTCTACCTCAAATTCCAATCCCTTAAGTTCAAATCCCATCTCATTGGCTATCATATGTCCTACCACGTTTAGACAACCGCATAAAGCTGCTAAGACATATTGAACTGGATTTGGACCCTGATTAGTACCACCCAATTCTGTAGGTTCATCTATGGTGATTTTAAATTCCCCAGTGTCGGCAATCAACCTTGCAGAAGTTTCACTCTTTGCCTTAAGAGAATATTTAACATTTGCCATATAATATCGTTCTCCTTTCTCCCTATAGTATTTGCATTCCATCTATAAAGTAAACATAATTGATCTAAAACAAACAATATATATGACAAATATGACATTAAACTGGAATCCTTATGACCTTTACTGTATCTCCATATCTCTCTATGTGGTAAAAACCCGTTATTGGATATCTATATATATTATATAATCGAATTACATAAGGAGTCAGACTAGGTGAAAACTGAACAGAAAGACCACAGCCCACAGAAACCTCCTTAGGTGTAGAGATTATATGATTGGGATAACCTGAATCTTTCAATATTTGGCTGAATCTAAGGGCATGGCTGCGAGAGTTAAATGCAACAATATCAAAGCTATTTTTGTATGACATGGTACGTCCACTTCCTTTTTTATAATCCATTGTCTTATATATTATATTTAAAGCACTTTGATTTGTTGAGCTACTTTCTTAAGTTTTTGTTCTACTAATATTTGCTCTATGGGTTTAGTAAATAGAAAACCTTGTACTCTGTCACAACCTTGGGCCTTTAGTACCTCAAGTTGCTCGACAGTCTCCACTCCTTCGGCAGTTATACAAAGTCCCATCTCATGTCCTAGATTGATAATAGCATCAGTAATCGCCCTGTCCACCTCACTGTCTATATTCTTCACAAATGCCCTGTCAATTTTGATTATATCCACAGGAAGATGCTTTAAATAACTTAGGGAAGAATAGCCAGTACCAAAGTCATCTAAGGATATCTTAATCCCCATATTACGTAAATCCGATAATATAGCCTTTGTATCCTCTAAATATTTTATGAGACTATTCTCTGTTATCTCAAACTCCAAATACGAGGGATCTACATCTGTCTTTTTTAAAATATCTAGTACCTTATCAATGAAATTAGGGTCTTGCAGCTGTACAGGAGATACATTTATAGATAGTTTACAGTTTAAAAAATCATCAGTCTGCCAATTTTTTAGCTGCTTACATGCAGAATACAATATATAATAGCCTATAGGAACTATGAGCTCCGTCCTCTCAGCTACAGGTATAAAATTATTAGGATATATGAGTCCTTTTTTAGGATGGTTCCAACGTGTAAGTACCTCGAGGCATACAACCTCATTAAAGCTTAAATCTATCTGAGGATGATAATGGAGTTCGAACTGAAAGTCTTTCACTGCATCTTTTAAGTCCCTTTCAATCATTGTCGCATTTATTATCTCTTTTGACATATGTCTGTCATATATGGCAAAACTATTTTTTCCCGTATCCTTCACACTATGCATAGCTATATTGGCATTTCTAACAAGCTTACGTACTTCATCTCCATGATCTGGATATATAGACACGCCTATACTGAGCCCCACATAGAGTTTATTATTTTCACATATAATTGGACTATTAAATTCATCTAGTATTTTACCAGCTATATCGTATACCATCTCCCTACTTTCCACAGTAGGGTGAAATATTAAAAATTCGTCACTTCCAACCCTCGATACTATACTATTATTTGAATCAAAATGTCGAATTAATCTATCGGTAATTAGCTTTATAAGCTTATCACCAAATACATAACCATATATATCATTTATAATGTGAAAATTATCTATATCCATATAAAAAAATGCACATTTTTCATTGTTTTGGGACTTCTTTTTCAAGACTTTGTCGACTCTATTGATGAATAACCTGCTTCTTAGTAAGCCTGTCAGGTTGTCGTTAGTAAATACTTTTCCCATATTATAACCCCACATCCTTCAAATAAATTGTTGAAGGTTTACAAAACTATTAATCAAATATAATAGTACTAACTTTAGTTTAACATTTATTTGACATTTTTCAATAGGTTTATGTGACTAATTTTTATAAATTGCTATTTTTTACTTTTATTTGTTATATTTAGTCGTGGGTATTCTTGATATTATGTGAGCTTTTTCATAAGCTCATCCCTATTTAATTTTTTACCCATATCTGACTTCATAAATTGCCAAAATAAAAATATGGCAATTAGTGCTCCTATATTATTCTCAATTAAATCTGTCATTGTATCAAATAAGCTACCTTCCTGTGCTAGTCTATAGCCGGGTACATCAACAAATATAATATCTGCTACAAATTCAGCTATCTCCCACATTACTCCTGCCGTATTTACAAAATTAAAGGTATCTATATCCACCTTTAATCTAAGACCTTTCCTTGTAAGTTTTGAATAGTTGAGTTCAATTGAATAAAAAATGGGAATAGCTATAAATGTCAACAGCATTCCCCCTAATATATGGAGTATATCATCATACCATGGATATATACGATAAAATTCAAATAATTTCCCAAAAAATGAATGTAACATAGTGTGAAATGTTATAAGAAAGCGAACTTCTTCTAATATTACAATATTAAACACTTGCTCCACCACATAAGGTGAAAATATGCCTACTGCACACACCATGTATACAGCAAAATATGGGAAATAAAAATCGAATATGCTCATCACCATGGGAAAAAAGGCTACTATTAATGCAAATATTCTATTGTATTTTTTTATTCTGTAATATGTCTTTTCATCTGAAAAAAAGAATGTTTCTTTTATGCTATTTTTATTACTTCTACTCATGCCATGTCCTCATCTCTTTCTACTATTAAGTTTTTATTTTATAATATTTGATGCCATCATTGTTCCTATTATTGTCTTTCCATCCTCTATCTCTCCTGATACTACCATATTATAGAGTTCTTGGAATGGAATTTTATTATAGGTAAGTATCTCGCCACTATCTAAATCTTGACCGCTGACCTTTTCTATATCCTGGGCAATATATATATATAGCATCTCATCATGACAACCTGCAGATGTAAAAAAATGAATGAGTTCATCCCACTTATTTGCCTTATAGCCTGTCTCCTCCTTAAGTTCACGTTTGGCTGCTTCTAGGGGAGTCTCTCCTTCGTCTATGAGGCCCGCAGGAAGTTCTATGAGTTCCTTACCCACAGGGTATCGAAATTGTTTTACAACCAACACATTTTCTCTATTGTCTATTGCAAATATAGCAACTGCATCTATATGCCTTACAACATCTCTATAGGTCACCTTGCCATTTTCTAACTTCACCTTGTCCCTATAGACATCTATTATTTTTCCTTTGTATACCTTTTTACTTTCCAATGTCTTTATCATCACTATTCTCCTTATCTTTTGAATATTAGTTTCCATATCTATTAATATATATCTTATCATAATCAAGTTCATCTTCACTATGGGGGGATTTTTCTTCATCTGGGTAGCCTATAGATATTATAGATTCTACACGTATGCCATCTGGAATAGATAAGACGTCCCTTATATATTTCTCTGATGTCTTAGTGTCATCATACATCCTATTTCTTATCTGTATCCAACATGAACCTAATCCCAATACTTGTGCTTCCAATTGCATTATTATAGATGCAATAGAGGCATCTTCCACCCATACATCACTTTCATTTTCATGAGCTAATACCACTATCCCAAGAGGCGCATCCTTTAAAAAAGCAGAACCATGTTTTCTACATTGGGACAGTTTATATAAAACAGCCCTATCTGTCACCACTATAAACTCCCACGGGCGTATACCCCTTGAAGAAGGTGATAGAAGGGCTGCCTTTAATATAGAATCAACTTTCTCACGTTCTATCGCCTTAGATTTATATCTTCTTATGCTTCTTCTCTTAAATAGAATATCTAACATTTATAACAACCTCCCACATTTGATTTCTAATCAGCCTTCTCTTATATGTCGATATATTTGTTCTAATATCGCATCACCATAGTATTCAACATCTTTACGGGTAAAACCTTTTACTTCTAGTAGTTGATTCTTATTCATAGGTTTTAAAGTTGCTATCTCCCTTAAAACCATATCATCAAGGGATATATGAGTAGAATCTTCTAGCCTATCTGCAATACCTTCTCGCCATGTTTTAAGTTTTTTTAAAAGATCCTCATCGGCTTTACTACCTTTTCTAACATTATCATCTGCAAATAGATCTTCAAGAAATCTGTCTAGTTGTTCATTCTCCTTGCTGCTCATGCCAATACCACATACACTACAATTATAGCACTTTTTAAAATCTGCTTCTTCATTGAAATAATTGAGTATATACAGACGAAGGCATTTTTCGCCCTGACAATATTCCTGCATCTTAGATAATTTATCTAATTCAACTTGTTTATGCTTATCTATGGACTCTTGGGTCAATTCAAACGGCTTATTTGAAGCAATATATGCAAATCCTGCTCTTACTCTTATATAATTGTGTTCTACCAGCTTTCGTATAGCACTCTCTACTGTATAATGACTTATACTATAACTATTTATGAGCGCATTTAAATATATGCCATTTTCCCCTCTTCTCTTCACACGTCGGTATATAGTTTTTACAAGTTTTACGGGAGGATAGTTTGCATTTATTATAAATTTATTTAGGGACATATCCTCATCAGAATACAAGAGGATGCATTGAGCAGTTTTCCCATCACGTCCTGCTCTACCTGCCTCTTGATAATAGTCCTCCACAGATTTCGGCATATTATAGTGAATTACATATCTCACATCTTCTTTATCAATTCCCATACCAAAGGCATTAGTGGCTACCATCACCTTCACATCGCCGGCTATAAACTCTTCTTGCATAAGATTGCGTGTAGTGCTGCTAAGTCCTCCATGATACATCCCCACATCTATTCCCTTGTCCTTTAAAAACATAAAGAGTTTTTCTACATTTTTCCTGGTACTAGCATAGATTATCCCTGAAGCCCCTGGATGACTACGTATAAATTTAAGTATATATCCCTTTTTATTTACCTTTTTCTCAACTTTAAACTGGAGATTAGGTCTATCAAAACTATTTATATAGATATTGCAATCCTTCATAGCAAGAAGATCAACTATATCCCTTTGAACTTTGCTATTGGCTGTCGCAGTAAAAGCCGCTAATACAGGATTGCCTATGTGGGATATGAATTTTCTTATCATCAAATATGCAGGTCTAAAATTATGTCCCCACTGGGATATACAATGGGCTTCATCTATAGCCACAAAAGGTATACTTACATGTGTAAGGGCATCGATAAACCCATCTGAATAAAAACGCTCCGGTGCAATATATACTATCTTATATCTGTCGTGTTTCATTTCCTCAATTCTTCTGTCTATTTCTCGGTCTGATATTGCGCTGCTTATATATGTACTGGGAATTCCCTGCTTTAAAAGCTCATCCACCTGATCTTTCATAAGAGATATAAGGGGAGATATAACTATAGTGGTACCTTCAAATAAAAGGGCAGGTATCTGATAGCAGATGGACTTACCACCACCAGTGGGAAATATGGCCATGGTGTCATTGCCACCTAATATGCTTTCGATGGCCTTACGCTGTCCAGGCAGAAATTCATCATGACCAAAATATTTCTTCAAAACTTTGTCTATAGTATTCATGTACATCTTCCTTTTATTTCTTCCTAAAATTAGTCTATATTTATTTTTCTCATAAATCAATTGACATTTCAACTAAATTTTTGTTTTATTTTAGTGCATTGGGGTAACATATAATAGCACGTAATAATACATTAGGAGGTTGATTTTTTATGAAAAGTTTGAAAGGAACTAAAACCGCTGAAAATCTCATGAAAGCTTTTGCAGGCGAATCACAAGCACGAATGAGGTATACCTATTATGCCTCTATCGCAGATAAAGAAGGCTATAAGCAAATAAGAAATATATTCTTAGAAACAGCCGATAATGAAAAAGAACATGCAAAGAGATTCTTCAAATTCCTAGTTGAAGGTTTTGAAGGTGAACTGCCTGCAAGTGTGGAAATCAATGGGGCTACATACCCAGTTGAAATGCGTTCCACATTAGAAAATCTAAAGGCAGCCGCAGATGGTGAAAATGAAGAGTGGGAAAAACTCTATCCCGCATTTGCCGATGTCGCAGATGAAGAAGGTTTTAAAGAAATTGCAAATTGCTTTAGAAAAGTAGCCGAAGCAGAGGTAAATCATGAAAAGCGTTATCGTAAACTCATAGAAAATATGGAAAATAATAAGGTATTCGAAAAAGATGAAGAGGTAGCTTGGAAATGCTTAAACTGCGGATATATACATGTTGGCAAAAAAGCACCTGAGACATGTCCTGCATGCTTACATCCACAGGGCTTTTTCGAAGTCTTTAAAGAGACATATTAATGTTTGCTAAAATAAAAAGAGGGCTTTTTACACCCTCTTTTTATTTTATATCAACTATCTTATAGCCCATATCTTCTACTGCATTTTTTAGTACATCATTATCTATTTCTTTATCTAACTTTACTGTAGCAGTCCCGTTTTTTAATTTCACCTTTACAGATTTTACACCATTTATGTCATTTAGGGCTTTTGTTACCCTATCTATACAATGTTTACAACTCATACCTTCTATAGTCAATACTTTCTTCATATTTCAATCCTCCCTTGTATTTTTATCTATAAGTGGGCTTAAAGCGCCTTAAACGAAGAGCATTTGTTACAACTGACACTGAACTTAGTGACATAGCAGCTGCTGCAATCATAGGATTTAATAAGGGCCCTCCAAATATATATAGAACGCCAGCTGCTATGGGTATTCCAACTGTATTGTAAGCAAAGGCCCAGAAAAGATTTTGCTTTATGTGCTTAATTGTCTTTTTACTCAACTCTATTGCAGTATAAACATCCATTAGATCGTTCCCCATGAGAACTATATCTGCCGACTCCATGGCTATATCTGTTCCAGAGGCTATTGCCATTCCTACATCTGCTTGAGCCAGCGCCGGCGCATCATTTATCCCATCACCTACCATCGCAACCCTATACCCCTCTTCTTGTAGCCTCTTCACATTATCTGCCTTATCCTGAGGTAATACCTCAGCTAATATATTTTCTTCCGCTATACCTATCTGTCTTGCTATGGCCTTTGCTGTCTCTTTATTATCTCCAGTTATCATCATAACTTTTATCCCCGCCCTGTGAAGAGCTTCTATAGCATCCTTACTACTTGGCTTTACCACATCTGCCACGGCTATAACGCCTATTAATTTATTATCTATTGCAACATACATGGGTGTCTCGCCCTTTTGTGCCAATGCCTCCATATCCCCTTGTCCAGCCGAAATATCTATATCATAGTTTAACATTAGCTTTTCATTACCCACCAGAACATGCCGTCCATATATATCAACTTTAATACCATGTCCGGGTAGAGCTTGAAAGTTCTGAGCATCGTATAATTCAAATCCTTTATCAATTGCTGCCTTTACAATTGCCTGTCCCAACGGATGCTCAGAGGAGCGCTCTGCAGATGCAACAAGCTTAAGAACTTCATCTTCATCCATATCCCCATAGACTATTATATTCTTAAGTTCAGGTTCCCCTTTAGTGATTGTACCTGTCTTATCCAAAATAATTACATCTATTTTATGTGCTATCTCTAGAGCTGTTCCACTCTTTATAAGTATACCATATTCAGCGCCTTTACCCGTACCTACCATTATAGCCGTAGGTGTTGCAAGACCAAGAGCGCATGGACAAGCAATCACCAATACAGATATAAATATCTTAAGTACAAATCCAATTGGTTTTCCACTTATTGCCCATAAAACAGCCGCAACCACAGCAATGATTACCACTGTCGGTACAAAATAACCAGATATTACGTCAGCAAGTTTCGCAATTGGAGCCTTACTTCCTTGGGCATCTTCTACCATTTGAATTATCTGAGATAACACTGTATCACTACCAACTTTAGTGGCTTTAAATTTTATTGTACCAGTCTTATTTATGCTACCACCCACTACAATATCTCCTACTCCCTTATCAACAGGAATACTCTCTCCTGTAAGCATAGACTCATCAACTGCAGTATATCCATCTATAATTTCTCCATCTACAGGTATTCTCTCCCCTGGCCTCACAAGTACTATATCGCCCACTTCCACATCTGCTACAGGTATTATAATTTCTCTACCATTTTCATCAATTATAGTAGCCTCTTCAGGTGCAAGTTCCATGAGTTTTTTTATAGCTTCTGATGTCTTACCTTTGGCCATTTCCTCTAATGTCTTGCCAAGCATCACAAGGGCTATTATTACCCCAGCACTTTCAAAGTATAGCTGCATTACATATTCTGTATGACCTTCCCCAATCATAAACATAGAATATATGCTATATATGAGAGCACTTGAAGTCCCTATGGCAACTAGAGAGTCCATATTGGGATTTCTCCTAAATAGTGCACTAAAGCCTATAGTATAAAATTCATAGCCCGCTATAACTATAGGTAGAGTCAATAAAAATTGTACTAGTGCAAATGACATGGCATGTTCTTTCGGATCTATTATCTTCGGTATTGGCAATCCTATCATATGTCCCATAGATATATACAATAAAGGAATTGCAAATATGAGGGAGATAGTAAGCTTAGTTTTCATAGTCCTAATTGACCTTTCATGCCTAACCCTCTCTGTATTAACTTGTCCTTCAGTCTCTATATCAAGAGGCTTATAGCCTGCCTTAATTATCGCATCCTTTATCTGAGAAATACGCACTTTATTTGGATCATATTCCACTTTCGCCTTATTAGTAGCTAAGTTTACACTGACCTGTGATACCCCATCCAGCTTTTCAATGGTCTTTTCAACAGCTCTAGAGCAGGCAGCACATGTCATTCCCTCTATAGGAATTGTTATACTTCTATTGTTCACATTTTTGCTCTGTTCCATAATACCTCCCCTTCTATTACAGTTTCTTATATTCTATCAACTTGGATTACACCCTCATATCTCTATATACCCTATTATATACAATCTTAACTAAATAACTATTAGCAAATTCACAGCTTTTTTCAGAGGTCTGTGTCACATATGTTTGATTTCTCTAGAGGAGTTTTT
>CZCB01004613.1_pt1 | contig 22962 bp, 24 predicted proteins | sample 591991 | NCBI WGS metagenome assembly CZCB01 (sample SAMEA3556809, study PRJEB10932) | anaerobic digester metagenome
TCATTCCCCTTTCTTTTTATTCAGTATATGCATAACTCTCCGTGCGACTTCCTCTACCGGAATATTAGAAACATCGATAACTTCTGCTCCAAGATGGTAAAACGGTTCCATTAAATCGGGCGATTCAATCAGCTCTTCAATCAATTCTTTTCTCCGATTATCCAAAATCCTTCGCTTTATAAGTGCATCTCTGTCGCATACAAGGGCAATTTTATAAAGATCGAAACTAATATCTGAGAGGGCACCTGTTATAATATCAAACATCCAGGGTTTGTGCATGATCCAACTGAACAATATGGTGAAACCATGGTTTTTTAGACAAGCATTTGGTTAACACTTTTATAGATTCAATGTTATCCTGAATTAAAACATTTAGCACATATAGCAAATAAGTTTTCCTGTTGGGAGGTGGAATCCAATACCGGAATTCAGAATAAAAATCGTTCCTTTTAGCACGGTATCACCTCCTACATAAGGCTTTCAATAAAAACAAATAGGGACAATGTATCTGTCCCCGTGTCCTATCCTAAATATAAGCATCAAATTGTTTCTTTGTTTTTTTGTCAAGTATCTCACCGGAAAGCGCATTAGAGATAAAGCTTTCCATTTCATCGGTTTTATGTTCTTGCCGAATAATAAATAAAACGTTTAGGATATCGGCCAGTATGGATTTTCGCATGGTTTCTTTAACGGCCATGATATCGAAAGAAATTAATCTGGAAGCTATTTTATCATTCAATCCCGGCTTCGCCGAAGCAATTTTTCCAAGCGATTGGATACACTGGCGTATAGTGATGGGCTTCTCGTCTTTCAGGAGTGCAAAATATTCGTCAATTATCTCCTCCATCCGGTTTTCTGCGTCCCACCTGGCATTTTCCGCTATAAGCATAAGCCCAATCCTTCTCTGATAAGAATTATCACTGTTGAGCTTTTCACGGAAAGTATCCCAAAATGGATAGACATCATTAATGAATATCGATCTGCTCTGCAAAAGGAGAAATGCCTGGTACCGGATGTTATCGTTTTTAATGGACAACCATTCTACAAGCTGCGGAATATCATTTTTATTAAGCCCTTTTGACACATCCTGCAAATCGCTTTTTGGAATAGATATAATACTTTCTAAATTAATCATCTTTTTCCTCCAGCAAAACATAAACATTCTGTTAAATTAAATGAAAATTGAAAGCCTCGGACTCCTTAAGGTATAATAGTTCAACACAAAACCCTATTACTCCAAAAGAAACATATCAATCTTGTCACCAGCTTCCAATCTCAAGCAAATTACCTTCAGGGTCTACAATATAGAAATTCCGTATGCCAAATGGAAAGGTTGCAGGTTTTCCCGTAAATGACTTTATTCCAAGAGCCGTCAGGCGCTCATATTCTTTATCAACTTTATATTATGAACTATACCTGGAAATCCAGCTAAATATACCATGCTACTCACAAATAATGTTATAGAATGAACCTTATGATAAATATACCTGCTCAGACCAGGAAAATTGTCAGTACCGGAAGTACAAACAGAATGAAAAACTCTTTAGCCCTTATATTACACAAAACCGATGAAGCTTTTCCACAGGGTCCATGTATAATATGTTAATGTTAAATCATAAAAAAATTCATAATTCCGTGCGCTAATATTGTTGCCCAACAGTTCTCAGTTCTCAATCTGATAAATCCGAGTACTGTACCATAACCTAATCCTGCTGCAAGTTTTAGTAATTGTAATACATCCCAATTTCCCGATATCATATCTGGAATGATATAAAAAAGATGCCATATTGTAAACAGAGCAATATTCCAAGCACAGATATGTATTTTACTCGTCATTACCTTGCTAAACCTGTTCCAAATATATCCCCTAAAAAGCAATTCCTCATAGACCGGCGTTACAATACTGCCGTAAATAATATTCATAACCGAGGTGAATCCTTTAACATAATTGGACGGAGCTATAATAAAAAGTACGGTTGTAACACAGGTTGCAATTATATAACGTTTGGAGATTTTTCTAGGGAAAAAGGACAACTCCTGCTTTCTTATTTTCGCATAACAAATTAAGATGATTGTCAAAATGATCATCATTAACATGTTAATCATTCTTTTATTAAAACGTGTGTCCGGGAAAAAAGGTGAAATAAACCACTCAGCCAATTCTGCAATTCCCTGAAATACAATCATCAGAATAAAAGCTTCTAAAATGACTATTAATCTATTTCTACAAGTTGAATTCTCCACATCTTTCCCTACCCAAACTTAATCTTGTATTCAATACAGATTATACTATTTGTATCCTGTTATTTCCAGCGTTGTTATTCTCACTTTTTCGTTATCAAATCCAAAGCTTTAACATGGCTTGAGAAGATAGAATTGATGTCTGCGGGTTATTTTATACAGCATCTGTTCATGGGAACATGTCAATCGGTTTTTCGGTGATTTTTGAAAAATCGCCGTTCAAGGGAACATATCAGTATCGTTTGAAAATTGGATACAGTATTACATTTTGCTTCTTCCGAATAACTTAATTTGTATTACGACCATTCACTGAGTGGTTACATTAAAGCTGTAGTTTAGTTGAAAAGTATGTTATTAGTGAAGGCTACAGTAATAAAACTATATTTCCATCCGGGTCCTTAACATAAAGCTCCTTCCCGCCCCATACGGCAGTTTTTGGAGGGTCAATAGAAATACCTTTTTGTTTAAGCTCCTCATATGTCTTATCATGGTCATCACATTTAAATACTAAACAAACTATTCCTTCATTTGCCTTGCCCCACTTGTTTTCATCCCAAATCCAAAAAACCGGCTCATCATTACCATTTCCAAATGTCGCACCATCATAATTTGAGCCTTCATTTAAAATTGTAAGTCCCAAAACATCCCGATAAAAGAGAGCCAGCCGTTTAGGGTCTTTTGAGGAAATGTTCATACCCAGAAATTTTGTTATCATTATTGTTCCTCCTTTTTCATCATATACTTTATAAATGCTTTGCTACAATATAATTGTGCCGTAGGAAATACTACATGATATCTATATTATCATATACTATGGAAAATATTTCAATATGAAGTTCTAACGATTCAAATAATACTCATTATTATTCAGATGACTTCCTCTATCCATTTCAACCATTCTTCGTATGTAACTCTTTTTTGCTTTAAATTACTGAATCGCCTGAGTGCACCTGGATTTAATATTCCCCCTTCTTTTTCCCATTCGTCCATCATTGCTTCATATCCCGGTCGTACCAAAAAAAATTTTTCCATAATATTTCATCTCCATCCTCTATTAAGCCATTGAAAGACAAATTTATTTATTTATAGACATTAAACATAGCGCCTCCACATGGGTCGTATGCGGGAATAAGTCCACCGGTTGAACTTCTATTGCCTTGTATCCCTGTTCCGTCAGAAGCTTCAGGTCCCTTGCAAGAGTGGCTGGGTTGCACGAGACGTAAACAATCTTTTGCGGCGCCATATGTACCAAAGCCTGCAGAACTTCGGTCTGGCACCCCTTCCTCGGTGGATCCAGAACTACTACATCAGCATGCAAACCTGCATCTGCCAGTCTGGGAATAACTTCTTCAGCTTTTCCTGCTATAAATTCTGCATTGAAAATGTTGTTTATTATTGCATTGTCCCGGGCATCCTCTACCGCCTGAGGCACCTCCTCTATTCCATACACTTTATAAGCATTTCGTGCCAAGAATAATGAAATGGTTCCTATCCCGCTGTATAGGTCTATAACTGTTTCCCTACCAGATAAAGCAGCGTACTCAAGTGCTTTCCCATATAAAACCTCTGTTTGCACAGGATTTACCTGGTAAAATGAAAGCGGCGATATCTTAAATGTTAATCCAGCCAATGTATCGAATATATGATCCTGCCCCCACAGGGTAATATTTTCATTCCCCAGTATTACATTAGTTTTTTTGGAATTTATATTCTGTACAATGCTGGTTATGTCAGGTATACTGCGTGTCAAAAGGTCTGCCAGCTTATCTTTATGAGGCAGGTGCCGCCCATTTGTCACAATAACAACCATAATCTGTCCGGTTGCAAATCCTATCCTGGTCATAACATGGCGTATAATTCCCCGGTGCGTACGTTCATCATAAACAGGAATATTATATTCCTGAATAAAATCTCTTATAATTCCAATGACCTTGTCGCCGTTTTCGTGCTGGATTATACACCTGTCTATATCAACAATATCATGGCTCCGGGGCGCAAAAAAGCCTATGGACAATAGACCATTTCCCATGCGTACAGGAAACTGAGCCTTATTACGGTATCTCCATGGATTATCCATTCCTATAGTATCATGCACTTTTATATCTCCGATCTTCCCTATCCGTTCTAAAGCATCACGCACTCTGCGAGTTTTGAATTCAAGCTGGCGTTGATATGAAACATGCTGAAAAGTACAACCACCACACGTTTTCGAATAAGGACATAACGGAAGTACTCTGTCGGGTGACGGATCAATAATATCCATTAGTTCACCATATCCATGGTCTTTCCCCACTTTTACCGATCTGATCCTTACCTTCTCACCCGGCAGAGCTCCCTCTACAAACATGGTAAAGCCTTCAATACGTCCTATGCCTTCTCCGTGAACACCTGCATCATCAATATTCATTACATATTCCTGTTTTTCTTTTACCGGTATCCCTTGTTTCATCCATTTCACCCTGTTCGACAATATTACGATTCTGTTTTTTCATTGCAATAATTAGTATTCTTTATAGTGATTTTATCAATTTATCATATACGGTGGTATATTTGTTTTACATTTATTATTGCCCTTTTGTCAATAGCTTTTCTGCATAAAACAAAAAAATCCCCAATCTTATATCCAAATTATCAGCATTTACCTATTATAAGAATACGGACAAATTCACATCACCAGGATATTCTATCATATGCAGCACCGTTAATTCATCATAATTTACTAATTGTAATACCGGTATATCCTTAAGATACAGGTATCCGCCAGATAATTATAACCAGGCAGAAATTCCATCAGCCTTCGAGCAGCTTCTCCGGTTAATACCACTTTATGGGCAAAATATAAAAGGGCCAACTGCTCACTGGCCCTTTTATCGTCATAATCATACCGGTATGCATATCCTCTGGCCTATTTGAAGCCTGTTTGGATCTACGCCGGGATTGGCTGCAACTATAGCCTGTACCGTGGTGTTAAATCTTCTGGCAAGGCTGAAGAATGTATCCCCTGCCCTTATTATATACGGTGTGGTACCAGCCGGGCATCCGGACGGCGCACCCATGGGTATGCATATCCTCTGGCCTATCTGAAGCCTGTTTGGATCTACGCCGGGATTGGCTGCAATTATTGCCTGTACCGTGGTGTTAAATCTTCTGGCAAGGCTGAAATAGGTGTCTCCTGCCCTGATAATATATGCAGTAGTTCCGGCCGGACATCCAGGCGGCGCGGCTGCGGGAATACAGATACGCTGTCCTATCAGCAGGCCTTCCGGATCGACTCCCGGGTTGGCCGCAATCAAAGCTTCAACGGTGGTATTAAACCTCCTTGCCAGGGAGAAATATGTGTCTCCAGCCATTATCGTGTATACGAATGTCCCCGGCGGACACATAGACGGTGGCACAGCTACCGGTATACAGATAATCTGCCCTACCCTTAAGCTTTGCGGATCAATTCCCGGATTGGCTTCAAGCAGGTCATCTACCGAAACGTTAAAACGGCGTGCAATTGCAAACAGGGTATCCCCCTGCCTTATGGTATAGAAATTTCCTTCCGGACAGGATGGAAACTGCGGCTGCATGGGTATACATATTCTCTGCCCAATCTGCAGGCGGTTTGGATCAACTCCGGGATTTGCAGAGATAATTGCAGCTACCGTTGTGTTAAATCTTCTTGCAAGAGAAAAAAATGTATCTCCCGGTCTAATTGTATAAGGCATAGTACCAGGAGGACATTGCTGCATGGCATAGTAATCCATCGGGTATTCCATTATCCCATTACCTCCTTATTAAATACTATTACAGTATATTCAAGGAAGTAATGAACTGTTACCCGATGACGGGGGCTTTTTCCGGCAGCTAATCAACACAGAAAAAATTTCCAACATCGAGCAGAACACATTAAATTGGCATTTATCAGCCAACCAATTACTTTATTGGTAAAAACCTCATAAGACAAAACAAGCCTTTTTTGAGCCCACGATATAACCATTATCGTTCTTTATTTCATTGGGAAATAATGTCTTCAGCCGTTCTAAAGTCGTTTTATTTTTGTAGCCAATTTGTTCAAGTATTGATCCGATAATGAGCGTCCATTCATCAGTTGAACCATCTTCAATCTTTAAAACAAAACCCAATCTCTCCTTCTTAAGTCCAAAACAGTAAACACCCATAGCTCCGCCTTTAGCAACTATGTTGTCATCCTGCAATAATGCAGAGCATACGCTTTTTGTACCGGCTATCATTTCAGGATGAGCGTTCATCAGTTTTACAATCCGTTCGACAGTACTTCTTACCCCGCTATCACCGATTAAATCGGGGCAGGCAAGCCTCAGATAAGCATTTGCAATATGTCTGATAGGCATTGCAAACACCGGAACTCCACATCCGTCCACACCAATCCGTATGTCATCCTCAGGATATTCAGAAATCATTGATATGTGTTTTTTTATTATCTGTTGAACAGGGTTTTGGATACTCCAGTAACTTTCCATGTCATATCCCAGTTCTTTACAAAGCATTAAAATCCCAAAGTGCTTGCCAGCGCAATTGTGGTATATCCTCCTGGGCTTCGCCACACATATTAATTTATCTTCCTCAATTCCAGTCTTTGCTATAATTGATTCAAGAACCTCTATATGAAAAGGTTCGGCCATATGGGATGCACATAGGATGGCAGCTTCTTTGCCTTCCAAACCGTATTTTTCCACCAAACCAAGTTTAAAAACAGGAATGGCCTGTATGGGTTTAGCAGTGGAACGCATATATGCTATATGATTTGGATCTCCAACAGAAAAAACAACTTTTCCTTTATCCGATACACCGCAAATAAAACCCCGGTGCACATTTTCCACAATACTGCCTCTGTATTCTTCGACCAATAAATTACTCAAAATTTTCACCTCTGTTCAGGAACTCACCTATTCGTCTTACAATAAAAAATTCATCATCCATAGGGTTCCATACTTCCAAACAATATAACCACATGTTGCAAAATATTAACTGTAATCCTCAACATAAAATAACTGCCGGCTATTCCAATCAGTTAACCTAAACACATATTAAAGAACTTATACATTTCAGGATCTGCTTTTTTAAGATTGACAGGCTTCAAATGCGCATCGGTTATAGCATGCACCGTATAGCCTTCAGCCAGCAGGGTATCATCTTCATCGCGAAAGATCCTGTACTCCATTATCAATCTCGCACCTTTGAATTCCCTTAAGCGGCTGCGTATAACGATCATATCGTCATATCTTGCCGGCTGTTTATAAAAACACCGGGCTTCAATAACCGGAAGCATCCATCCTTTTTCCTCAATATGCCTGTATGATGCTCCTTTAGCCCGCAAAAACTCACTTCTTCCAATTTCAAACCATACTATATAATTGGAATGATGCACAACACCCATGTTGTCGGTTTCCTGATAACGAACCCTTATGCGTGTATCCACCCCGTTCATCATTACCATCTCCAAGCAAATTACATTTATCCGGCCATATCAATTTATTCTATATCGACAGTATACCGGCGAGCTGGTACATGCTTTCAGAAATCCCCTTTGACATTGAAAGGGCTTCATCTATATCATAATCGACTATTTGGGAACCGTGGATGGCCACGACCCTGTTTATTCTTCCTTCAAGCAGAATATTTACTGCATGTGCTCCCATACGGCTGGCAAGTATTCTGTCCATGGCCGTCGGACTGCCGCCTCGTTGAAGGTGCCCAAGTACAGTGACTCTGACTTCAAAACCGGTCTTCTCCTCAATTTCCCTGGCTATATTGAATGCATTGCCCGCTCCTTCAGCTACAATCATAATATATGATTGCTTACCCCTGTTTTTCCCCTGGATCAGGTTCTTGCATATTTCATCAATATCATATTTTACTTCAGGCACTATGATATTCTCAGCTCCGCCGGCCAGGCCGGAGTATAAAGCTATGTCTCCTGCATGACGCCCCATAACCTCAATAATATTGATCCGTTCATGGGATGTCACTGTATCCCTTATTTTGTTTAAAGCATCTATCACAGTGTTTACCGCTGTGTCAAATCCGATTGTGTACTCAGTACAGGCAATGTCGTTATCTATTGTCCCCGGGATTCCAACCACAGGCATACCCAGCCTGCTTAAATCCCTGGCGCCGCGGAAAGAACCGTCACCGCCAATAACAACAACTGCATCTATACCAAATATTTTTGCAATATTGTATGCCTTTTTTACTCCCTCCGGAGTATTAAATTCTTCACAGCGGGCGGTACGCAATATGGTTCCGCCGCGATGTATTATTTCACCAACTGACGCAGCGCTCATTTCCTCGATGTCACCACGAATCAATCCGTTAAAACCGCGCCTGATGGCCATTACACGCAGTTTGTTGTAAACCGCTGTGCGTACAACGGCCCGGATAGCAGCATTCATGCCCGGGGCATCTCCTCCACTGGTCAGTATTCCGATTGTTTTCATGCTTGCTTCACCTTTCCTATATTATCTTTCTAAACTGCAGCCTGTTACGGCATATAATACAGAGTTTTTCCATCTCTTCAGCAAGCCTGAGAAGTTCATATAATTGCTGTTTTACATTAAATGCCGGCATTCCACTATAGCTTTATGAGCTTCGTGGGCTTCGGATTTGGGTACAATTATCTCGTAGTAATTGTCCTCTGGCGCTGTATTCTTGTAAACTGGTTTTGTCTTTACCAAAAACCCTTCATTTGTTAAGAGTTCAAGTACTTTATCAGCCTTTTTCTTTCCCTCAGCCATATAAATCACTACCCACATTACAAGCCCTCCCATTTGACGCGACAATCAATCCTATTCCCCGCCGGATTTTATTTCACCGTATTTCGTCAGAATTCTGGCTTTTCCCCTTATTTTGATCGCAGATGTATTTTCGGTAAACTGTGCTATCATGACTTCACCTTTGTCCAATTTTTCGGTATGATGAAATTTGGTATCCCTTCCCCTTGTCATACCGATAATGCTAACCCCATCTTCCTCTGCTGCGACGCAAATATACTCACCAAGGATATATTGATCATTCATGCTATTCCCTCCTGATATTATCGAAATGTATTCATTAACATAGTAATATTGCTGTAAATGCCAGTTTCATTATATCACATGAATCTTTGCATGTTCTACCTGTACATGTCCGATCATTATCAAAAACTATCCTATCAGTTTTACGCAGTTTTCGCCCAGGACATCAGCAAGTACATTTATCAGTTCTTCATTTCCCTGTACCCATAATTCACGGTTGGCAAGAAATTTTTTGCCCGTTTCCTCCATGTAAAGGTAAACCGGTATATTGCCGCTGTACCGTTTTAGTATTGGACAGATTTGCTTATTTACATCAATATCCGTATTCTTTTGTATCTTAAGAAACAGCTTCTTTTCCCTGGCTGTCATTTTAACCAGCGGTTTTACTTCATTCATAATAATTTTCGGCTCCTCGTCTTCCCTTAAACTCAGTCTTCCCCTAATAACAACCAGGTTATCCTCTTCCAGCAGGGGACGATATCTTTCATAGATGCTTGGGAAAACAATAACCTCTACGCTGTCGTATAGGTCTTCCAGCATAATAAAAGCCATTATTTCGTTGCTTCGCGTGGATTTTATCTTTTTGTCAATGATTATTCCCCCTATTTCCATGGGTGAGCCATCCATCAGCCCGTTGCTCAGTGAATCATCGCCTATGCCATTCTCCGAAGGTTTTAATGCCTGCAGATCCAGGGTTGTATTCATGCTGTCCAGTATATGCTTGTATTCGCTCAAAGGGTGTCCGCTTATATATATTCCGGTTACCTCTTTCTCCATTGTCAGCCGTATTTTCAAAGGAAACTCATCTATTTTCGGTAGAATTTCCTGTGATAAAGCTTTATCCTGATAACTGTTCAAACCGTCGAACAGCGACAACTGACCCTGTATATTTTTTCTGCGTTCCTGGCTTATGCTGTCCAAAACCTTTTCATATACCGCCATCAGCTGTGAACGGTAAACGCCCAATGAGTCAAAAGCCCCGCATTTGATAAGGCTTTCAACCATTTTCTTATTAATCCCTGCCGATTCTACCTTTCGGCAGAAATCTGTAAAACTCGTAAACGCACCCTTTTTCTCCCGTGCTTCAATAATAGCATTTATTGCAGGGATACCCACATTTTTTATAGCAGCCAGGCCGAACCGTATCTTGTTGCCTACAACGGTGAAGTTTGCCCGGCTTTGATTCACATCGGGCGGCAGTACATCAATACCTTTTTTCCTGCAATACTGGATATAGGCCGCAACTTTGCTTGTGTTTGCCATAACACTGGTCATCAAAGCGGCAAGATATTCTACCGGGTATTGGTATTTTAGCCAGGCCGTCCAATATGCCACCAGCGCATATGCTGCTGCATGGGACTTATTGAAAGCGTATTTCGCAAATTCTGCCATCACATCAAAAATCCGTTCGGCTTTATCCTTTGGGATCCCCTTAGAAAGCGCACCCGGTACAATCGTACCTTTATCGCCATCCTTAAGGCCGTATATAAAATTCCGTCTTTCTTCTTCCATAATATCGGATTTCTTCTTTGACATGGCCCGTCTGACCAGATCCGACCGGCCAAGGGAATAACCCGCAAGATCCCTTACTATCTGCATGACCTGTTCCTGGTACACTATACAACCATAGGTAACATCAAGGACGGGAGCAAGAGAATCATGGATATATTCTATTGATTCAGGATTGTTTTTGTTTTTGATATACTGAGGGATCTGATCCATTGGTCCGGGGCGGTATAATGAAATACCCGCAATGATATCTTCAAAGGTGTTTGGTTTCAGTTCCTTCAAAAACTGTCTCATTCCCCCGCTTTCCAATTGAAATACACCATCTGTATCCGCCTGTGACAGCATATCATATACTCCCGGATCATCCAGCGGGATTTCCTCTATATTTATGGTTTTCCCGGTATTAGATTTTATAAGCTCAAAAGCATCCCTGATAACCGTCAATGTGCGAAGCCCCAGAAAATCCATCTTCAGAAGTCCCAGTTCTTCAATCGTTCCCATGGAAAATTGGGTAGTAATGTTATCATCGTTTTTTTGCAGTGGGACATACCGTGTTATAGGTTCTTTTGAGATAACCACACCGGCAGCATGGGTTGAAGCATGCCGGGGCATTCCTTCCAGCTTTCTGGATGTATCTATAAGCTTTTTTATCCGGTTATCCTGATTATACAGTGTTCGCAGTTCGGAATTTATCTCCAGGGCACGTTCTATGGTCATACCAAGTTCAAAGGGAATCATCTTGGCTATCCTGTCAACTTCTGCATAGGAAAAGTTTAAGCTTCTGCCCACATCCCTTACCGCAGCCCGTGCCGCCATAGTTCCGAAGGTAATAATCTGGGCAACCCTGTCCTTGCCGTATTTTTCGGTTACATAATCTATTACCTCCTGCCGGCGTTCATAACAAAAATCCACATCGATATCGGGCATGGTTATCCTTTCCGGATTCAAAAAGCGTTCGAACAGGAGGTTGTATTTCAATGGATCTATCTGGGTAATGTCCAGGACATAAGCAACAATGCTTCCCGCTGCGCTTCCCCTGCCAGGGCCCACCATTATTCCGTTTTCCTTAGCAAATTTAATGAAATCCCAAACGATTAAAAAGTAATCAACGTATCCCATCTGTTCAATGACGCCCAGCTCATATTCAAGGCGTTCCTTAACCTCCCGGGTGACCGGGGAATATTTCCGGTTCATCCCCTCATAGCATAGGTGCCTTAAGTACTCCGTTCCGGTATATCCCTGAGGCACGTCATATTTTGGCAGGTGAAGGGTGTTAAAATCAAAATCAACCTTACACCGCCGTGCTATTTTCAAGGTGTTTTCTATACCCTCCGGACAGTTCTTAAAAAGCTGCATCATCTCGGATGGAGACTTCAGGTAGAATTCACTTGTCTCAAACTTCATACGATCTTCTTCATCTACCGTTTTCCCTGTCTGAATACACAGCAATACGTCATGAACCTCAGCATCTTCTTTTTCAATATAATGAACATCATTGGTAACAACCACAGGAACACCGGTATCCCTGCTTAGCTTCAGGAGTTCCTCATTTATAGTTTTCTGCTGCTCAATACCATGATCCTGCAGTTCTAAAAAGAAATTATTCTCACCAAAAATACCCTGAAGACGGAGAGTCAAATCCCTGGCTTGCTTATATTGTCCGTTCATCAGCAGTCTTGGAATATCCCCGGCTAAACAAGCGCTTAGCCCTATCAATCCTTCGCTGTATTGAGAAAGCACATCGTAATCAATCCGCGGTTTATAGTAAAAACCGTCAATAAACCCCATAGAAACCAGTTTAACCAGGTTCTGATAACCTTTCTGGTTCTCGGCCAACAAAACCAAATGGGCATAGTTACTATCAGTTCTGGGTTCCCTGTAGTTCATGGACCGGGGTGCGATGTATACCTCGCATCCGATAATGGGATGAATTCCCCGTGCAACAGCTTCTTTATAAAAATCAACAACACCATACATGGCACCGTGATCGGTAATGGCAATGCTGGCCATACCCAATTCCTTACATCTGTCAAGGAGTTTTGGAATCCTGGCTGCTCCATCGAGCAAGCTGTATTCAGTATGAACATGCAGGTGTACGAAATCGTTCATTTGGATATAGCCTCCTTTTATCTTCGCATACTTCTTGCAGAGAGCAGCGCCTTTGCCACAATCTCCTTACTGTGGCTGCAGGTTATTTCAACCTTATTGGAATTCCTTCCTTCTTCAATCACCTTTGCGTACACTGTCAGCTGATCATCCAGCTGTACAGGCTTTACGTAATAAATAGTAAAGCTGTCCAGGATTATATCGGTCTGTTTATGCTTTCTTATAGCAACACTTGCCATAGTGGATAAAAGCATTGCCATAGCACCCCAGCTTGCAGTGCCTATCTGGTTAAGAAGCACGGGCGATACTTTTCCGTTAAAAACCATACAGTCCTCTGCCTTTGTACTTTCAAATCCGCTTAATACCACGTCTTCCAGAGTCTCACCGACCTGCGGTTGACTCCTCATGTACTGAAGCGCCTTTATGACATCCTGGTTGGTCACTATGCCAACCAGCTTTTTATTTTCTATAACAGGCAGCAGCTCAATTCCTTCCCAAATCATAATATGTGCTGCATAAGCAATAGTAGTTTTTGGACCAACAGTAACGGGATTAGGCGTCATAAGGTGCTGTATTGATTTTTCATTCGAATGAACTATGTCTTTTGACGTGATTATACCTACCACATTGTCCTGAGAATTGACCACCGGGAATCTGCTGTGTCCCGTTTTGTAAAAAAGCGCCTGCCATTTATCAATGCTATCATCGATGTGAAGGCAGTCCGGATTGTGCACCATAATGTCTTCAACCAGTAAGATTTCCTTTTTAATCATCTGTTCTGAAATTGCCCTGTTGATCATTGTTGCAATGGTAAAGGTATCATATGTTGATGTTATTACCGGAAGTCCCTTTTCATCTGCCAAAGCCCGGATTTCCTGGCTGCACATAAAACCGCCGGTTATCAGTACAGCACAATCGTTTTCCAATGCCAAACGGTGTGCTTCTTCCCTGTTTCCAACTATCAACAGGCTGCCTGATGATAAGTATTTTTTCATAGCATCGATAGTCATAGCCCCTATGACAAACCGGGCCAGAGTTTTATCCAGGCCTTTCTTCCCGCCCAAAACCGTTCCATCGACTATTGACACAACTTCTGCGTATGTCAGCCGCTCTATATCTCTTTTCTCTACCTTCTCGATCCTCAATGTGCCGGCCCGGGGGAAAGTCTTTACATATTCCTGATTCTCGGCTTCCTTAATCGCACGGTAGGCCGTACCCTCACTTACACCTAACTGCTGGGCTATCTTGCGAACGGATATCCGGGTTCCGACCTCCAGCTGTTTGATGTACTCGATAATACGGTTATGTTTTGTACTCATGCACTACTCCTTCGCTAAATCTACATTATACGATAATATTGTACCATCTTCCGCTGTATGAAACAATATACACAGCTTATTACTTTTAAGTTAAGAAAAAAGAAAAAGCAACTTAATAAAAGTTGCCGCAAACGCTTCCCTCAGCATTCTATTATTAACTTATTCAGGCCAATCCACAACAGTAATAAATCAACCGAAATTATCATTTTGGGGGATATCGGAAAAATTTGAGATAATCAGTTTCTTCATAGTAAACATGGCGGTTCCTTCATCTTCACCGTCAATTGTGATGGTTACTTCATCCCCCTGGACCACTCCAAGTGACATGACTCCCAATATGCTTTTTGCATTAACTTTTTTTGTACCTTTTGTAATCCATATACGAGACGTAAACCTGTTTGCTACCTGAACAAATAAAGCAGCCGGACGTGCCTGAAGACCAGCCTCGTGGGTTACGGTGATTTTTGCTTCCAACACTTAAATCTCTCCTTTCCTTCTCAGTTCATCTGCAATCCGATCAAGTTTTCGCAAACGATGATTAACACCTGATTTTCCCACCGGAGGTACAAGCATCTCGCCTAATTCTTTCAAGCTGGCATCACTGTATTTAAGCCGCAATTCTGCGGTTTCTCTCAGAGAAGGAGTAAGTTTGTTAAGGCCGATACACTCATCTATATACTTAATGTTTTCTATATGCCTGACAGCAGCGTTGACTGTTTTTGCCAGGTTTGCCGTTTCGCAGTTTACAAGCCGGTTTATACTGTTGCGCATATCCTTCCGGATTCGTATGTTTTCCAATTCAAGCAAGGCTCCGTGAGCACCAACAACATTTAAAAAGTTAACTATGTCCTCACTCTCCTTCAAGTATACCACATAGTTTCCTTTCCTCTCAATGATTTTCCCCCGCATATCAAAAAACAGCATAAGCCGGGTCAGTTCCGTTGCATATTTGCGATTACGCGTTGTTATCTCCAGATGGTAGCTCCGTTTGGGATCGCTTATAGAACCCGCCGAAAGAAAAGCGCCCCTGAGATATGCCCTTTTGCAGCACTCCTTTTCAACCAGCTGTGGATAGATACCTGTATATATATCTATGCTGTTGGATTCATTGGTATATAAAACATGAGTATCCCTTAAAATTCTGCCGGCCTGAGCCGGCTGCGGAACAGACAATATATATGCATTATTCTTCCTTAATCGGCGGTTTTTCCGTACATAGATCCCTACATTAATCGAATACAGGTTTTTAATTATTATTAACACCCTGCGGGCTGCCGACACATTCTCGGTCGTAAGATAAAACCTTACCTTTCTATTGCCCGAAAATAGTATAGCCCCGTTTAAATAAATAAATGCCGCCAATTCAGCCAGCATACAGCAACTATCCTTCAATGGAATACGACATAACTCGCTTTTGGCAGCTGACGAGAAAGACATATACCTCACTCCAATTGTTCTTTTATGTTTATTCTGTCCCACGCAATCTTAATAATTTCCTTTGCCAGCTTCTGAGGATTATGCCGGATTAGTCCCATAGAAAAGTCCGCAAGATCTGCTGTAACAAGTTCTATTTTGAGCTCATTGTTGGATTCAGCGCCTGTATATTCAACCGGAGATGCTCCTTCCAGGTGATACTTGGCTAAAAGATCATCAGGAAGCTTAGCTGAATTCACTAACACAACATCAATCAGATTAGAACCTCCATGTTTCACAATAGCTTTAACATGATCGGCCACAGAGTAGCCGGTGGTCTCTCCGGGCTGGGTCATTATATTGCATACATACACCTTTACAGCATTACTTTGGTTGATAGCCTGCGCTACTTCCCGTATTATAATATTAGGAATTATGCTTGTGTACAGGCTGCCGGGGCCCAGAACAATCACATCGGCATCCTTTATTGCCTGTATTACCTCGGGTAAAGCATTGCAGTAAGGCTTATCCATAGATATTTCTATTATTGGGCTGTTCCTTTTTATTTGCTCCTCAGGAATTTTTGACTCACCATGTATTACGGTCCCATCCTCAAGCTTAGCTACTAAACGAATATCTTCAAGAGATACAGGAAGCACTTTTCCGGTAACTGCCAGAACATTACTGATTTCTCTAATAGCGCTTTCAAAGCCATTGGCTATATCTGTCATAGCTGCTATAAGCAAATTCCCCAAATTCTGTCCCTTCAGGGAACCCTCTTTGAACCGGTACTGAAGAAGGCGTTCCATTACCGGTTCCACATCAGCAAGAGCCAATATGCAGTTGCGGATATCGCCCGGAGGGAGTATGCCCAAATCCTCCCGCAGCATTCCGGAACTGCCGCCGTCATCGGCCACAGTTACCACGGCTGTTATGTTCCGGGCAAACAGCTTCAACCCTCTCAACAACGTGGATAAGCCGGTTCCGCCGCCTATGGCCACTACTTTCAGGTCCCTGGATACCAAATTCTTTTGCATCATCCAGTACTCAAATTTTCCCATAACAGGACGGTTTTTTCGAAATTGCTTAACCAAGTATATTGAAATAATGCACAGCGCTATTCCCGCAACAATGCCGATAATAAAATACTGCATTGTCATCACTCGGCTTTCTTAATCTGAGTATCCCTATGATCAATGTTCACACGGTGGCCTTTACTTTTGAGAAAATCATAAACGGCTTCAGCTATTGTTACCGAACGATGCACTCCTCCGGTACACCCTATTCCGATAACAAGCTGAGATTTACCTTCTTTTATATAATATGGTATCAGGAAATCCAGCATATCATCGAGTTTATCAAGGAAAATTTTAGTCTCTGGAAATGAATAAATATATTTTCTTACATCCGGATCTATTCCTGTTTTATCTTTGAGTTCTTCTATATAAAATGGATTTGGCAGAAAACGAACATCCAGAATTAAATCAGCATCCAGAAGAATACCGTTTTTGAATCCGAATGAAATAACCGATATATGCAAATTATTCGAACCCCGATTATCACCAAATAGCTTTAGCAGTGCTTGTTTTAACTCCTTTGGCTGCATATAGCTGGTATTTATAACATATGTGGCTTTCTCCTTGACGCGGCTGAGACGTTCACGCTCCAAATTTATCCCCTGTATCACCCGGCCTTCCTTTACCAGGGGATGCATGCGCCTGCTTTCCTTGTAACGCTTTATCAGCACCTCATCGGACGCGTCCAGGAATAAGATTTCATAGTCGTACCCGGATTCTTTCAGCATATACAAGCATTCAAAAAGATCGTCAAAGAAGCCTCCTCCTCTTATGTCCACCACTATTGCAATCTTGTCTATCTTCCCTGACGACTGATAACATAATTCAGCAAACTTTTGGATGAGTTTGGGCGGCAGATTATCAACGCAAAAGAATCCCATATCTTCTAAAAAACGTATCACCAGGGTCTTGCCCGCGCCGGACAAACCTGTGACAATAATAAAACGCATTATTTATGACTACCTCCATCCCCCTGGATTAATTATTCTGTATCCCGGGCTTTAAATTAATTATAACATATTTACTGAACAAAGTCCTGCGAGTTTGCAATCCTGTCAGACGGTACCCCGGCCTTTTTTGCTATCGCAATTCCTTTGGACATATCTCCTATCTGTTCAGGTTTATGGGCATCACTGTTTATTACAAAATAAGCGCCTTCATCCATTGCCGTCTTCACATATTCTGTAGTCATAAATCCATGACTGCTGTTAATTTCCAAAAAAACGTTATGCTTAGCAGCATGCTTGGCCAGAATCCTGGTATCAATATCTATTTTAGCGCCGGGATGAGTTATGGTATGAATTGGATAACGCTCCATGGCGCGTACCATAGCAATGGTATTATCATAACGAATCCTTTCCTTTTCTCTTTGCGGCAGAACCCTGTAAAACGCATTTCTAATAAAAAGCCGCCAGCCGTCCTTAACCGAAAAAGGAATAACAGCCTTATGGAAACCCACCAGGATAATATCAAAAGCATCAATATATTTTTCAGGTATGTCAATCTCTCCATCCAAACCTATCAGATTAGCTTCAATGCCAAACAATATATCTATATCATGATATTTTTCATTCAAATACTCTATTTCCTCCCGTACCCTGGGGATATCGTCAATACGCATGCCAAAGCCAAAGTGGTTAAAACCATGGTCGGCAATGGCAATCTTCCTCAATCCTTTCTGCCGTGCCATCAGTACATTCTGCTCGATCGTACCTTTTCCGTGGCTGTAGCGCGTGTGGGTATGAAAATCAGCTATTAAGCAATACTTCATTGCATCAGCACCCTCATTCTTCGCCGACGATCCTGATTTCGTGTTCCAGTTCGACACCAGCAACCTCTTTAACCTTTTGCTTAATGGTCTCAATCAGTGTAATGACATCCTTTGCAGTTGCTTCTCCTAAATTGACTATAAATCCGGCATGCTTCTCGGAAACCTGGGCATCACCTATACGATAACCTTTTAACCCGGCGCATTCAATCAGCCGTCCTGCATAATATCCCTCAGGCCGCTTAAACACGCTTCCTGCACTCGGAAGCGACAATGGCTGCTTCTCCTGTCTTTTTCTTGTCAGCTCGCTTATAAAGGCCTTTGATTCTTCCGGATTGCCGGGTGCTAAAGATAAATTAACTTCCGTTACAATCAGCGGTTTTCCCTGGATATAGCTGGTACGATATCCGAACTGGAGCTCATCATTGTTATAGATGTACAGCTTGCCATCAAAATCAATAACCTGTACCCAATCAACAACATCCTTCATTTCACCGCCATAAGCCCCGGCGTTCATAGCAATGGCTCCGCCAAGGGTTCCCGGTATGCCGCTGGCAAATTCCAAACCAGCCAGGCCGGCCTTAAGCGCCTTCCTGGATAACACCGACAGAAGAACCCCGGACTGAGCCCGTATACAAGCCCCTTCAATCCATACCCGGTTAAAAAGGCCTGACATCTTTATTACCACACCTCTTATTCCCTTGTCTCTCACCAGCAGGTTGGAACCATTACCCATGATCATGAAGGGAACATTCCATTTTTGGCATGACATCATGATATGGCGTATATGCTCAACCTGTGATGGAATAACAACTATATCAGCAGGCCCACCGATTTTAAATGAAGTATGGTTCTTCATAGGTTCATTCATAAGGACCTGATTGGCAGGAATATTAGCAATCAAATCATGGTATATATTATCTATATTCATAGCCCGACTCCCAGTACTAACATAATTTTTGATTCAAATACTATCAAATAACATCATTAAGTTTATACTATTTTTTTCTGTATAGCAAGCACCACTTGACATGTTATGCACACATCTCATCCTTCCGGTTCAGAGGTTTCCTCCAATTTATTTTTCAGCTCAGCGTACGCACTTTCCCCATACTTTCTCCAATGGGAATCGCCAGGGCTGAAGACATATTTTTTCAACGACGCTTCCAGCAAACTCATCTGTGGATCGTCCTGGTATATGTCTCTTACGGAAGATATGACAGAAAATGCGCCAATTTGTTTAAGCTCCCTCTGAGCTCCTTCTTCGATCAACATCTTCAGGAAAGAAACACACAGATCAAGTTTTTCCCTGTTCTCCGTTTTTATAATTCCGTAAGCCGCCACCTGATCAAGGAATAAGCCGTTTTTTCCGCCGGACGGAATCTCCTTGACCGTTATTTCAAAGCCTTTCCCTATCTGCTGCAGGTTCCGCATCTGATATACGGCCCTGACGTTTCCCAGCATTATCCCAACCCTGCCCTGCATGGCAAATAATTGCCATGCCTCGCCGAATGAACAATCCAGCATATTATTCGGTAAAGCACGCGCTTCCCTGTGCCATCTCAATATGAGATTATACGCTTTATCATCTATTATTTTATCTTTATCTCCATGAATAATACTCCATAAAGGACGGGAATGGGAGGTTGAGTATGTACAGAAACCAAAATACTGCTTTTCACTTTTTCCTTCCTGTTTACTGAATGTCAGGCTTCTCACGGCTGAATCCACAAATGCCCAATCCAGTTCCTCATCAGGAATAATAATATTTGCCTCTTCTATCAGCCGGTTGTTGAATATCAATGCATAGGGCGCCATCATCCAGGGTACCCCAAAGATCTTTTCACCTTTTGTAATACGCTTTTTCGCAATACCGCAAAATCTGTCAATCTCCTTTTGGCTTAAATACGGCTTAAGATCCAGCAAAAGTTCTTGCGGGACTATCTGCTCGTATACCGGTAATGCAATTATATCCGGCAGTAATTCATCCCTCATTTTGCCTTCAAAATACATTTTCATTCTCTCCGGAGTTATCTTCCTTACATCAATGAAGACTCCGGGATTGTTCTTTTCAAACCGCTGAATCTGCTTATTCAACCATCCGGTGTTACTGCCTGTCCCGCAATCAACATAGTTGGTATCCCAAAGGGTTATCAGACCTGTCCATTCGGGTTTCTTCACGGTAAGAGGTTCCAAAGGATCGGGCAGGCTTATACCTCTGGTATAAATTCTTGTCCCTATTATAATCAGCGCTAAAACAATCCCATATAAAAAAAGAGTAAATGGCTTTACCCTTAATCTCATAAAATCCCTCCAAGTAAAACCTTCACTCCATTTATATGGGTATATTCACTTCGGTATTCCTGCTTGAAAAACATACCGTTATCTATAAACAAAAAATACACTATTTAACTTCTATTGGATTGGATCAATTCATTCAACCTTTCATCCAACTCCCGGGCAGCATGATAGCCCATATTTTTTAGCCTCCAGTTCCTGGCGGCCACTTCGACAATAATTGCCAGGTTTCTTCCCGGACGAACCGGAAGAACTATTTTAGGCAGCTTTACTCCCAGTATTTCAATATGTTCTTCTATAAGCCCAAGCCTGTCATATTCTTTATTGTTATCCCAGTTCTCCATATATATTACGATATCCAAAGGTTTATTGTTTATTACAGCACCTACTCCGTACATGGCCTTTATATCGATTATGCCTATTCCCCGTATTTCCATGAAATGCCTGATGAGCTCCGGCGCTTCTCCAATAAGCCGGTTCTCGGCTACCTTTTTTATTTCCACAGCATCATCAGCTACAAGCCGATGGCCTCTTTTTATCAACTCCAGGGCTGTTTCGCTTTTCCCTATACCGCTTTCTCCTATCAAAAACACTCCTGCCCCGTATACATCAACAAGAACACCGTGCCGGGTTATTCTGGGAGCCAGGGCTGATGAAAGGTAGCTTGTAAGTCTGCTGATAAGAGTAGTGGTGGCCTGCCGGGAGCGAAATACCGGACGATTGTACCGTACTGCACAATCCATCAGATATTCGGGTATGTCCATGTTCCTCGATATAATAATGCAGGGAATATCGTAGCTTAATAATTGGCAAAGCCTGTCCTGCCTGATCTCGGGCTTCAGACCTTCCAAATAGGTCATTTCGGTCTTTCCCAATACCTGAATCCTCTCGCTGGCGAAGTAATCAAAAAATCCGGCCAGTTGGAGGCCCGGCCTGTTTATATCACTAGTCGTAACTTCAATATCCGTCCTGTCGCCCCTGTATACAAACTCAAAATCCAAAACCTTCGCAACCTCATCAATTCCTACTGAGTTCAAACATTCTTTCCTCCTTCCATGATAAATCTTTCAACTGCATGGGCAACTCCGTCATCATTGTTAGTATAGGTTATATAATCTGCCTGGCTTTTAACAACCTCGGAAGCGTTCCCCATAGCCACGCCTAAACCGGCATACTTCAACATGTGTATATCATTATAGCTGTCACCAATAGCAATTATTTCCTCCCGCTTTATCCCATGTTTGACGGCCAGAAACTTCAGAGCGTTTCCCTTGGTAGCTTCAATATTTGTAAATTCGAGATAATTTGATTTTGATACAACTACCTCCAGCCTGCCTTTATATTTCTCTCGGAAATATTCCTGCCACTTCAGAATATTCTCAGGCTCATCAACAATTACGAGTTTAGTCGGTTGATTAGTTAAGAAATCCCGGAGGGGGCCTACTGCTTCTCCTTCTATCCCGCTTACTCTCCGGTAAATATCGGAATATGCATTATCTTTCTCGTAAAAATACATGTCATTAACAAATACCTGCAAGTGTATATTATTGTTATGGCATTCTGAGATAATCTCCCTTGCATAATCCAGATCAACAGGAATATGCATAAGAATATCCCTGGTCAAAGAATCAGCAATAAGAGCCCCTTGATATGTTATGACCGGGGAACTAATATCAAGGTACTCAACGTAAGGAATCGCAGACCTGAGCATCCGGCCTGTTGCTATAACTACTAAAACACCATGATCAACAGCGTATCTGACAGCCCTCTTGTTCTTCTCACTTATTCCCAAATCATCATTTAGCAGTGAATCATCCAAATCGATGGCAATCATTCTGTATTTCAAATACTGTCACCTCATATCCTGCTTTCATCATTACATATTTAGTTAACTGTTGAATAAATCATTCCTTACATGATCCGCTGCCTTGGCGGAATAACCGCCCATGCTATCAGATAAGCAATAACTCCTCCAAACATAGCGGTAAATATGGTTACAAGCAGCCATGCGAGCCTGATAATTGTAGAGTCAACTTCAAAATATTCGGCAATACCTCCGCAAACACCGCCGATTTTTTTATCGGCTTCGGAAAGATACAACTTCTTCATTTGGCACACCCCCTATACAGACACTGGATAACAGTATATGACAGTAATAGTATATACGCCGAACACAGCCGTGTCCAGAACTGATT
>CZCB01000135.1_pt1 | contig 22802 bp, 15 predicted proteins | sample 591991 | NCBI WGS metagenome assembly CZCB01 (sample SAMEA3556809, study PRJEB10932) | anaerobic digester metagenome
AGAGACAGGACGGTGCGCTGATGCTCCACAGTGATGAACAGCTCCAGGGACATCCGGCGGGCGAGGTCTACACCGTGCGTACAGGCAGGAGTTCTCAGGGCGATGCGATTGTCAATCCGCAGATTGCCGCAGTTGAACACGCCTTCGACCAGGCGAGTTACCCTTTAGAGCTGGGGGCGCTGGCCGAGTCCTTACGCCAGGCTGGATTGGGGCTGGGTGTGTTTGGCAACAGCGATCTCAGCGACCACAGAGTGCGGTGGGCGGCGTTGGTGGGCATGGATTCCTGGGGCACAGCAGCCGGGTATGTATCTTGCGGCCTTTTGCTTGATGACGCTGGTTATCCTCACGGAAAACGGACGGATTACACCCAGCTTCTGGCACAAGTAAGCGCTGCCGCAGTTGACTGTGCCATTATTGATCTTGGCGATCCGTACCGTTTGGACGCATTGGCCCCATTCCTGCTGCCTGAACAATATCAAAAGCTGAAAGCAAGGGCTGCCCAAGAGGCGTGGGAGTTCATCTCCGGGCTGCATAAGGTGTTTCCCCAAGCAGAGATGCTGATCATATCCCCATATCCCGATTATCTCCGAGCCGGTCAAGGCCAATGGCTGGCACCAGTGGTGATCATCGGCAGAGGGGCGGGCATGCTGACTTCCGGAACCACCAAATGGCCAGGACTAGTGAGCAATATTGACGCTGCGCCCACTGTGGTTGAAGCCTTTGGCCTGGATCGGGGACATATGCTGGGACGGGCCGTGACGCTGGACCCGATGGATACCCGGGAGGCGGTAGAGGTTGTCAGGAAGACTGAGGCGAGGATCTTTACAGTCCACCGTCACCGGAACCAGGTGCTCCGATGGCTGATCGGCGTGCAGATTGGGTTGTACCTTTTAACTTTGGCATTTTTAATTATCCCCAGGGTGCTCGATGGCAGAATCATTCGCATGGTGCAGTTTGGACTGCTAGTGTGCATGTCGCTGCCGCTGATGCTTTTGGTACTGCCGCAGGGATGGTATTGGCCCGCGGCCGCGGTTTTAGGATTGCTTTTGCTGGAGCGGAGCACCAGCAGCCTTCCGGGCAAGCTGATGTTGATCGCCCTTGCCAGCGCATCCTTGGTGATGTTCGATGTTCTGAGGGGGTCCTGGTGGATGCGTTACTCGATCCTCGGCTATGATCCGGTGGGCGGTGCCCGCTATTATGGGCTGGGCAACGAATATATGGGGATCCTGATCGGTTCCCTGATCATGGGTTGGGCGATTCTCAAAGACGCGGCCGGCGCAGTAAACAGGTACGGGGGTTGGGATCTGCTTTTGTTTCTCGCGGCCGGCGCAGTGATTGCCTTGCCCCAGTGGGGCACCAATGTGGGAGGGACGATCGCGGCCATATGTGGATTCGGCGCGGCTTGGCTGATGGCCCGCCGAAAGATAGGCCTAAAGGGGATGGCGATGATTGCGGCGCTGATCTGCGCGGCGCTGGTCTTATTGATGCTGCTGGATTCTAACCGCCCCGATGAGCTGCAGTCGCACATCGGCCAAACCAAAGCGCTGATCAACCGGAAGGGATTCGCGGCTATCGCAGAGATCATCAACCGGAAACTGAGCACTAATCTAAGGCTTTTGCGCTACAGCATCTGGAGCAGAGTGCTGATCATAGGTATAGCCGCCATGGGTGCAAGCCTCTTTTGGCCCAGCCGCTATTTGCACTGGCTGATCCGGCACCATCCCGGCATTGTGGTGGGTATAGCCGGGACATTGGCGGCGACTGTGGGAGCGTTGATTTTCAACGACTCGGGAGTGGTGGCGGCGGCCACCTGCAGTCTCTACGCCGCGACCACGATGTTGGCCTTGGCCTTGTCGCTAAAACATAATCTTTTGCCGGCGCAGCCCCACGTTGAGCAAGATCCCGACCGCCAGCAGGCTGGTTAACAGTGTGCTGCCTCCGTAGGTGAGGAAAGGCAGCGGCAGCCCTGTGACAGGCATGATTCCAACTGTCATACCGACATTGATGATCAGGTGGCAGGAGAAATAGCCGACACAGCCGACCGCCAACAGGGAGCCGAAGCGGTCCTTGGCCAGCATGGCGATCTTGATGCCGCGCCAAATCAGGAACGCATAGGTCAGGAGGATGGCACTCGCACCTACAAAACCAAATTCTTCGGCTGCGACGGAAAAGATGAAGTCTGTGTGGTTGGCCGGCAAAAAGAGCAGTTGGCTTTGGGTTCCGTTCAAATAGCCTTTGCCAAGGAAGCCTCCAGAACCGATGGCGATCATGGACTGGATCACATTCCAACCCGAACCGGTGGGATCGCTGTAGGGATCGAGAAAGACCAGCAGCCGTCTAAGCTGGTAGTCTTCCAATAGCACGACCACACCGTAGTAAGAGAGGAGAATCGCTGCCAAGGCGACGGCGGATCCCACCAAGGCAATGATCCCTAAATGGCGGACATTGCCGCCAGCAGTGTAGGTCATGGCGAAAACAATGCCGACAAAGACAATGGAGGTGCCCAGATCTGGCTGGAGAATGATCAAGGCCATGGGGACGGCGATAAGCAGGAAAGGGATGATTATTTTCTTCCCCTGGATGCTGCCGGGTTTTTCCAGGTAATGGGCCAGGACTACGATAATGACAATTTTCGCGATTTCCGACGGCTGCAGGTTGAAACCGCCCAGACTGAACCACCGCTGGGAACCTTGTGAGATCTTGCCGGCGACCAGCGTGGCGCCGAGCAGCAGCACGGTAAAAAGGTACCCAACTTTGGTCCACCGGCGCCAGACCCGGTAATCGATGGAGATAACCGTGATCAATCCCACAAGGCCGACACAAGCGGCGATTGCCTGCCTTTTTACATAGTGGAATGGATTGCTGTTGAGGTTGAGCAGACGCGAGGCCGACGCTGAGTAGATTGCAAACAGGCCAAGCAGGAATAAGCCGAAAACAGCGAGAATAAGTGGAATATCCAGGTTGCGCCAATACCGGCGGGGGATCTCTTTCACGCTGACCGCTCCTTTTGTGTGCTTGACTCTATTATACCAAAAAACCTTGACCGAACCAAGGCGCTCTGCTATAATTATTGAATGCGACGATGTGTTCTTGAGCCATTAGCTCAGCTGGTAGAGCACCGGACTTTTAATCCGGGTGTCCCGCGTTCGAATCGCGGATGGCTCACCATTTTTATGCAGGCGTGGCGGAATTGGCAGACGCGCTAGACTTAGGATCTAGTGGGCAACCCCCGTGAGAGTTCGACTCTCTCCGCCTGCACCATAAAAAGTGGTTCGCTGAGGGCGGTAAAGAAGCAAGTTGCCGCTCCGTTTTTTTGTTTGCCTGAGTACATACAGGAAAAGATGTCAATACTACCAATTAATGCCGGAAGGATTGTGGGGAGGAAAAAAGATGAAAGTCAATCTGGAGCAGCTGGAAAACAGCAGAGTCAAGGTAACCGTGGAGGTCGGCGCCGATAAACTGGAGGAAGGTTTGGAGCACGCTTACCGCCGGGTGGCCAAGAGAGTGCAAATCCCAGGATTCAGGAAAGGGAAAGCGCCGCGGAAGATCATCGAAAGATATTATGGTGTGAGTGTCTTTTACGAAGACGCCTTGGATTACCTGGTGCCCCAGCTTTACGAGGCAGCAGTCCAGGAAACGCAGATCAATCCAGTGGACCAGCCCACTTTCGATATCACCAGGCTCGAACCGGGCGAGGGGCTGGGCATCGAGTTCGAGGTCGATGTTTATCCGGAAGTGCAGTTGGGCCAGTACACCGGGCTTCCGGTGGAAAAACGCGTCCGGACTGTCACTGACGATGCCATTGCGTCCGAGCTTGAGCAGATGCGCCTGCAGCATGGCGAACTTACGGCGGTCGAAGGCCGGGATCAGGTGCAGGAAGATGACTATGTCAACCTTGATTTCAAGGGGTATCTCGACGGGAAACCTTTCCCGGGCGGATCAGCCGCCGGTTATACTTTGAGAATCGGTTCAGGGCAGTTCATACCTGGTTTCGAGGAGCAGCTGGTTGGGCTTAAAGTGGGTGAAGAAAAAGAGATTCAGGTGACATTCCCTGAAGACTACCATGCGGAAAACTTGGCGGGTAAAGAGGTTACCTTCGCTGTCAAAATCAATGGTATCAAGGAGCGGGTATTGCCTGAGCTCAACGACGACTTCGCCAAGGATTTGGGTTTTGAGACCATGGAGGAGCTTAGGGAGAATGTTAGGAAAAGGTTAGAAGAGGCGATTACCCACGGAATCAAACATGAAATGGAGAATAGATTAATAGAGCAAATTATCGACTCAAGTACCATTGACCTTCCCAAGTCTATGATCGCTCAGCAGGTGGACTATATGCTGAATCAGTTCCATACGTCGCTTTTGTATTCGGGGATGACTTTGGAGCAGTATATGGAACAGGCGAAGAAGACTGAAGCTGAGATCAGAAGCGAGATGGAGCCGGAAGCGATCAAGCAGTTGAAACGGGGCCTGATCCTGGATGCCATTGCTGAAAAGGAAGGGATTTCCGTTTCAGATGAAGAAATTGAGCAAAAAATCAACGAACTTGCCGAAGACAGCGCCAACCCCGAGCAAACCCGGGGCAGCCTGGAATCGGGTAGAAGCCGGCTGGCAAACATGATCAGGATTGACAAGACTTGGGATTTTCTCATTGCCAACGCCCAGGTGACCGAGGTCCAAGCCGGCGCGGAAGACGCCGAGTCCGAGGCTGAAGGCAAATAAAACAATGTGACAGAAGGGAGAGTAGCCTGATGAGCACACTGATTCCGATGGTGGTTGAGCAGACCAACCGGGGAGAAAGAGCTTTTGATATCTATTCCCGTTTGTTAAGGGAGCGGATTGTCTTCCTGGGAGGGCCGATTGACGATCATGTGGCCAATCTGGTGGTTGCCCAGATGCTCTATCTTGAGTCGGAAGATCCGAACAAGGACATTCACCTGTATATTAACAGCCCGGGCGGAGAAGTATATTCCGGACTGGCCATTTACGATACAATGCAGTATATCAAACCAGATGTCTCCACCATTTGTGTGGGCTTGGCGGCCAGCATGGCGGCACTGCTGTTGGCTGCAGGCGCCAAAGGGAAACGTTTCGCCTTGCCCCATTCCCGGGTCATGATCCACCAACCGATGGGCGGCGCCTCAGGACAGGCGACGCAGATCGAGATTGTGGCTAAAGAGATCTTGCGGCTGAAACGAATGGGCAACGAGATCCTCCACCGCCATACCGGGCAGCCGCTAGAGCGTATCGAGCGGGACACCGACCGGGATTACTATATGTCGGCAGAAGAGGCGAAGGAATACGGCCTCGTTGACGGGATCATGCACAGCAGAACGGAATTGAACAAGGCGTAAGAAGCTTGAGAGAGGTGATCAGATGCTCAAATTTGGCGATGAAAAAGGGCAGTTGAAGTGTTCTTTCTGCGGCAAGCAGCAGGAACAGGTAAAGAGGCTCATCGCCGGACCCGGTGTATACATTTGCGATGAATGCATTGAGCTGTGCAACGAAATTATCGAGGAAGAGTTCACCGAAGAACACGATGCCGATCTTGAGAGCATTCCCAAGCCGGCAGAAATCAAAAAAATCCTTGATGATTATGTAATCGGGCAGGAACAGGCCAAGAAAGCCTTGTCTGTCGCCGTATACAACCACTACAAGCGGATCAACAATGAGAGCAGGGCGGAAGAGGTAGAACTGCAAAAGAGCAACATTTTGCTCCTCGGCCCCACCGGCAGCGGCAAGACCTTGTTGGCGCAAACCTTGGCCAGAATCTTGAACGTCCCGTTTGCCATCGCCGACGCCACCAGCCTCACAGAAGCAGGCTATGTCGGTGAAGACGTGGAGAACATTCTGCTGAGGTTGATCCAAGCTGCCGATTATGATGTGGAAAGAGCCGAGCGGGGCATCATCTATATCGACGAGATCGATAAGATAGCCCGCAAATCGGAGAACCCTTCCATCACCAGAGATGTGTCAGGCGAGGGTGTGCAGCAGGCTTTGCTGAAGATCCTGGAGGGGACCATAGCCAGCGTGCCGCCGCAGGGAGGCCGCAAGCACCCGCACCAGGAATTCATTCAGATAGATACTACCAACATCTTGTTTATCTGCGGCGGAGCCTTTGACGGCCTGGAAAAGATCATAGAACGCCGTATCGGCCAGAAATCGATGGGGTTTGGCGCTGAGATCAAGACTAAAGAAGAAAAGAAGATCGGCGATATTCTCCGACAGATCATGCCCGAAGACCTGTTGAAGTACGGAATGATCCCAGAGTTTATCGGGCGTGTCCCGGTGATTGTGGCTCTGGATGCCCTGGATAAGCGGGCCCTGATCGATATCCTGGTCCAGCCGAAAAACGCGCTGGTCAAACAGTATCAGCGGTTGATGGACATGGACGGCGTTGAGTTGGAGTTTCAGGATGAAGCCCTTCAGGCGATCGCTGATCTCGCTTTGGAGCAAAAGACTGGGGCCAGAGGGCTGCGGTCGATTCTGGAGAGCATTTTGCAGGATACAATGTACCTGGTTCCGTCAGAGAGCGATGTGAAAAGATGTGTGATCACCAAAGAGGTTGTCCTCAAGCTTGAACCACCGCGCTTGATCAGAGTCGACAAATCCAAAAACGAAACAGCGTAAGCAAAATAGCGGCAGGCCTTGTGCCTGCCTTATTTTTTTCACCCCGCTGGACATACTATTTTCGTTAAGGTTATCAGGGGGGTAAGATCATGGATTTGATGGGCATCTTTGGGTTGATCAACTTCTTTTTTGCCATTGTGATCGGGCTGTACTTCTTCAACCTGCTTAAACAGCAGCAGGGAACCAAATCGGCGGTGGACCGGGAATCAAAAAAGGAACTGGAGAAGCTTAGGAAACTGAAAGCCGTCTCTCTGACAGAACCGCTGGCGGAGCGGACGCGGCCGGCCACTTTTTCCGACATCATCGGCCAGGAAGATGGAATAAAGGCTTTGCGAGCAGCCCTTTGCGGCCCAAACCCCCAGCATGTGATCATCTACGGGCCTCCGGGAGTAGGCAAAACCGCCGCTGCCCGGATTGTGCTGGAGGAAGCCAAGAAGAGCCCGCTTTCGCCCTTCCAAACAGACGCCAGGTTTGTTGAGATCGACGCCACCACTGCCCGCTTTGACGACCGCGGGATAGCCGATCCCCTTATGGGTTCTGTCCACGATCCCATCTACCAGGGCGCAGGCCCCTTGGGGATCGCCGGAATTCCCCAGCCGAAACCAGGAGCTGTGACTAAAGCCCACGGCGGGATTTTGTTCATCGACGAGATTGGAGAGCTCCATCCTGTCCAAATGAACAAGCTGTTGAAAGTGTTGGAGGATCGGAAGGTGTTTCTGGAAAGTGCATATTATTCATCTGAGGATTCCAACATTCCTCTGCATATTCACGAGATCTTCCAGCGGGGCCTCCCCGCCGACTTCCGGCTGGTGGGCGCCACCACCAGGATGCCCCACGAACTGCCGCCAGCCTTGAGATCCCGCTGCCTGGAGATCTTTTTCAGGGCTCTTACCCCCAAGGAGATCGGCCTTATCGCCAAGAACGCCGCGGAGAAAGTGAATTTTTCCATTACCGACGCCGCTTTGGCCGAGCTGACAAAATATGCCGCCAACGGGCGTGATGCGGTGAACATCGTTCAAATCGCCGGCGGGATTGTCCTGACTGAACAGCGGAAGATTATCGAGAAAAAGGACATTGAATGGGTGGTCAACAATGGACAGTACACCCCGCGCCTGGATTGTAAAATACCTTCCTGCCCCCAGGTGGGAGTTGTAAACGGTCTTGCGGTCTACGGGCCCAATCTGGGCACGCTCATCGAAGTGGAGGCTGTGGCCATACCCACCGAAGCGGGCAGGAACGGGCAGGTGCAGATAACCGGTATTGTTGATGAAGAAGAAACAGGCGACCTGGGCCGCACCATGCGCCGCAAATCATTGGCCCGCTCGTCCATCGACAATGTCTTGACTGTGCTCCGGGCCAATCTGGGCGTGCGGCCGCAGGACTATGACATCCACATCAATTTCCCCGGCGGAGTCCCCATCGACGGCCCTTCGGCGGGTGTATCCATTATTACGGCCATTTATTCTGCTATCACCAAGCGCAAGGTCAGCCACGAGGTGGCGATGACCGGAGAAGTGTCGATTCACGGCAAAGTACGGCCGGTCGGCGGAGTTGTGGCCAAGATCGAAGCGGCTCAGCTAGCCGGCGTCAAGAAAGTTCTGATCCCGAAGGACAACTGGCAGGATCTGTTTGCTGATGTCAAGGACATTGAAATCCTGCCTGTCGCCACAATTGAAGAAGTGATTGCCGCCGCCCTGGCATCCTCACCTCCTGAAGCAGAGCTTATGTCCAAGGCCGCGGGGCTGCATGCCTAAGCAAAGCCCTGGGGCCTTTTGTGTTGACGGAAGTAACTATGGATTTTCAAAGCAATATGGTATAATGGGGATAGCAAGATAGATGTCTGCGTAACGGAGGTGGTAGTTGTGACCGAGATGATCTATCCTTTGCTGGCTTTACGAGGCACTATTGTCTTTCCCAATATGGTAACACCGTTAGAGGTTGGCAGAGAACTATCGATCTACGCGCTTGAAGCGGCGATGACCGGAGACAAGAAACTGGTTTTGGCGGCCCAGAAGGATGCCAGTATCGTGGAACCTCTCCCGGAAGATATATACAATGTTGGCACCATCTGCGAGATCAAGCAGCTCTTGAAGATGCCGGAAGGCCAGATCCGGGTTTTGATGGAAGGGCTGCAGCGGGTTGAAATCCGCTATTTTATCGAGGACGGCAATTATTTCAAAGTCGCTGTCGAACCAAGGGAAAGTATTGTCACTCACGATATGGAGACAGAAGCGCTGCGCCGCAGCGTCCTTGATTTCTTTGAAAAATACGTCCGGATGTCCAAGAAGATCCCGAACGAAGTCATCAGCTCGGTGAACAGCATCAGCGATCCGGACCGCTTCGCCGACGCAGTCGCAGGCCAGATTGCTTCCACGATCGAAGAGCGGCAGCCGCTTTTGGAGGAACTGTACACAAAGAAGCGCTTGGAGATGCTTCTTCAACTGCTTTCCAAAGAACTGGATCTGCTGGAGTTGGAGAAAAAGATCCAGCTTAAGGTCCGCAAGCAGATGGAGCGGACGCAGAGAGAATACTACCTGCGGGAACAGATGAAAGCGATCCAAGGCGAGTTGGGCGACAAAGATGAAAAGCTGTCGGAAGTTGACGAGTACAAGCGTAAGCTAGCTGCAGCCAAGCTTCCAAAGGATGCGAAAGCCAAGGTGGTCCACGAACTGCATCGCTTCGAGAAAATGCCGCCCATGGCCGCCGAGGCGGTCGTGGTCCGCAACTATCTCGATTGGATGCTGTCTCTGCCTTGGTCCAAGACCACCAAGGACCGGCTGGATATCAACCGTGCGGAAGAAATACTCGACCGCGATCACTATGGGCTGACCCAGGTCAAACAGCGCATCTTGGAGTATTTGGCTGTGCGCCAGCTGACCAAGCAGTTGAAGGGCCCGATTCTCTGCCTTGTAGGCCCTCCAGGTGTGGGTAAAACGTCCCTGGCCCGTTCCGTCGCCGATTCGCTGGGCAGGAAATTTGTCCGCATCTCTCTTGGGGGTATCAGGGATGAGGCAGAGATCCGCGGCCACCGCCGCACCTATGTGGGTGCCCTGCCGGGACGGATTATTCAGGCGATGAAGGCCGCCGGCAGCCGCAATCCCGTATTTCTCCTGGATGAAATCGACAAGCTCGGCATGGACTTCCGCGGCGACCCTACATCGGCACTGCTCGAGGCTCTCGATCCTGAGCAAAACCACAGTTTCAGCGATCACTATCTGGAAGTGCCCTTCGATCTGTCGCAGGTAATGTTTTTGACAACAGCGAATGTGCTCCATCAGATTCCGCCTCCACTGCGGGACCGGATGGAAGTGATCGAGATACCCGGCTATACTGAGCATGAAAAACTGGAGATTGCCAAGCGCCATTTGTGGCCCAAACAGCTTGTCGCCCACGGCCTTGTCGCCGATCAGGTACAGATTTCGGAAAACGCGTTGACAAAAGTGATCAGCGACTATACCCGGGAAGCGGGAGTACGTAATCTGGAGCGGTCTTTGGCGGCCGTTTGCCGCAAGATCGCCGCAGAGATCGTCCGGGGCGGCAAAACACCGGTCCGGGTCACTGTCAGTTCGCTCCACAAATACTTGGGAGTGCCCAAATACCAGCATCACATGATCGATTCGGAGGATCGGGTCGGTGTGGCCACCGGATTGGCGTTTACCGCTGTCGGCGGCGAGATCTTGTCCATTGAAGTGACAATTGTGAAGGGCAAAGGCAATATCACCCTCACAGGCAAGCTGGGTGAGGTAATGCGCGAATCCGCCCAGACTGCGATCAGTTATATCCGTTCCCGGACTGATCAGTTGAATATCGATCCCGATTTTCACGAGAAATACGACATCCACGTCCATGTGCCGGAGGGAGCCATTCCCAAGGACGGACCGTCGGCCGGCATCACCATCGCCACGGCCGTGGTCAGCGCCCTGACCGGCAAGCCGGTGCGGCGCGATCTGGCCATGACTGGGGAGATTACTCTGCGGGGCAGGGTGCTGCCCATCGGTGGTGTAAAAGAAAAACTGCTGGCGGCGCACCGCAGCGGAATCACCCATGTGATTCTGCCCAAAGACAATCAGATGCACCTCGAGGACATTCCTGAGGATGTGCTCCGGAAAATGGAGATCGAGTTTGTGGACCATATGGACAATGTTTTGGAGATCGCCCTGGTGGGCAATGAAGGGCAGACAGACGACGCCAAGGAACTTGATTTTGTGCCCACCGAGCAGTTCGATGATCCCCGGCAGTGGATTGAGAGATGAGCAGCGGGCGGTAAGTGAGGGGTTCCAACATGAAGGCAAAGACCGGTTTGCTTGTTTTCTGCGGTATCGCGACCTTGTTGACCGCAGGGGGCCTGCTTTATTACACTCCAACACTGGATCTGTATCGGTGGCTGGAACTGGCACTCCTTTTGATCATGCTGGTTTTTTTCCAGTTTCGCGGAGTCGGGGTATCCAGCTACATCAAGCTTTCTTTGTCGGTTTCCGTCTACCTTGCCTCCATTTTTGTCTACGGCACCGGCGAAGCCATTTGGCTGGCAGTTTTGTCGAATATAATTTATGGGCTGTTGGCCAAAATTCAACCGGTCAAAATCTATCTCAACCTGCTCCAGCGTTCCTTAACCAGCTTAATTGTTGGAGCCGCCTTTTCCGAACTGCATGGACAAGCCCAAGCTTTGGCGCTGCCATCCAGTTTGGGGCCAATGTTCATCAGCCTTGTGCTCTATACCTTTGTCAATTTGAGTCTGGTCTCGGTCCTGTCCATGTTTGTCAGGCCGGATCTTCATCCCAGGAATGCCGAGGTGTTCAAGGCGCAGATCTGGGTCAACTCCATGCTGTACGGCTATACGGGCATCGTATATGCCGTTTTTATCAGTAACTGGCAGCTCGCGGGCCTTTTGATCTTCGGTGTCTTGATGATCGGCGTTTCCGAACTCATGCATTTCAGCCTGCAGATGGTCGCGGAGCAGCAGCGGCGGATCAAGGCGGAACAGGAACTGATTCTGGATTCAAAGACCAAAGTGTACAACTACCGCTTTCTCAGCGACTGGCTGGATCAAAAGAGCACCATGCAGGTGACGATGCTCTTCATCGACATTGATGATTTTTGGGCTTTCAATGACCTGTTCGGGCACGAGTACGGAGATCTCGCTCTCTACACAGTGGCTCAGACTATTGCCAAGAGCATCCGGGAGGACGATCAGGTAATCCGTTTCGGCGGTGATGAATTTGTGGTGATCCTGCCGAATACGCCCCGGTCCCGGGGTGTGCTGATCGCCAAGCGGATTCAAGCCCGGTTGGCAGAGCTTTCCGACACAGGCTTGGCACGGCCTTTGACCGTTTCCATCGGCATCGCCAGTTACCCTGAGGATGCCGGTGACCGGATGGAACTGCTGCGGCGGGCTGACATGGCTATGTACCGCGCGAAATCCATGGGCAAGAACCAATGCTGCTCCTGGGCGGAAGGAGCCTGCTGACGCGCCGGCGGCGTAAGCTGGGTCGGATAAGTTTTGATAATTGGATCATATTGGAAGGAATTTTTAGATAAAGATAGAAATAATACAGCATCTGCCCCAAGGGAGACGGTAAGAGGAGGGGGGCAGACACTGTGACAGACGAACATAAGACAGGAGCGGCGGCAGCCGGAGCAGAGATGCCCGCGGATCAACTGGCGGAGCTTGTCGCCAGCTATATGGCGGACAAACCGGCACTGACCTTTAGGCTCGCCTGGGATGCCTATGTCAGCAATGAAATACCGCTGGCGGAAGCGGCCGCTGCCCTCGGCAGCACAATCTACCAGTTCCTGGAAATGGGCAAGCATTTCCGCCATCAGATTGAGGTGGAGATTCCGCAGGAACTTTGGGCACAGGCAACACCAGAACAGAAGTTTCTGCTCAGGTGTTTGCCGCAGCGGTTGATTGACATTCTGGCCCGGCTGATGATCAAGGACCTTTTAATACCTAAATCCAGGCGGTATCTTGAGCCGCTGTGGGAAGACCTGCGGCTTTTGCGGAACTTGAGGTTTGTGATCGAGTCTGACCGGGATCAGCTTTATCAATACACACTAGCCTTGGGTGAGTATAAAAATACGGGGACTGATTAACATCCCCGTATTAGTTTTTATGGTCGATTTCCAGCCGGATGCGGTCTCCGCTGCTGATCTCGTCAGTGTACCCCGCTGGTTGATCATTAATCCAAAACTTGATCTGTTTGATATCTTCCATGCGATGGGGCTGGTATACCCGGAAAATATCGGCCAGGATAAACTTGGCCTTAGCTTGGGGCTGACACTCGATCCGATCGCCGTCTCGAATGGGCTGTGACAGGTGCCCTGGTTTGCCGTTCACCATGACTGATGCAGGGCCGTCCAACTGCACCCGCTGATCATTGACATAGACCACAATGGAATTCTGTCCTGAGTCGATGCCTGCCTGTCTCAAGGCGTCAGCCACTGTCTCCACAGGGGTGTAAGCGGCCTTGTCGCCGTCAGCCAAGGCACAGTCAAGCGGTTTTTCCTGCCCGTTGATCACGATTGGTGGTATGATCGTCAGGTGTCTGCCGTTGATCATCAGGCGCTTGGCCAATTTCAGCTGCTGGACAAGGTCGGAGACAAGGACAGGGCTTGCTTCCGCATTCTCGACAATACTGATTTCCAGGGTGTCCTGGTCCTGCAGTTTGCTTTGGAGCGCCGCCGGCTCACCGTTGCACAGAATCCGCACCGGCGCCGGGCTGTGCCCCCGGATGGTGCAGGGCTTTTGATTGACCATTATGTCAACACACCGCGCCGTATGGTTGACCAGGCGGTCAACATCATATCCGGCGTTAAGCAGCGCGTCGCCGATGGTGGCATCGCTTATGCGCAGGAAATGCACAGTCTTGCCGTTAATGGTTACCTTCTGCAGCTTCATCGCCAACTGGTCAAGGTGGTTGCAGCCGATCGAAATCGGTGTCACCAGCTGCGGGCCAAGATAATCGTCGGCACCCTTAATGTTGGCAAGGCTTGCCCGGTCCCTTACCCGCACAAGGTTGTCAGGAAGCTGGAGGTATCTGGCGATTTCCCGATCCAGGTGGGGTGTCAGGCTGCCGCCGCCGATCAGGATCACCCCTTTGGGCGGGCCGTCGTTGAGGGCGCTGATCTCATTGCTGATCTTATGCGCCAGGGATGCCACCGCAGGCTGAATCAGGCTCAACACCTCGCCGCAGTCTATCTGGAGACGGTTTCCCAGCACATCGAAGCATTCCACGATCGAGCCGGAGTTCAACTGCCGTTTGGCCCGCTCCGCCTCCATGAAATCGAGGAGGTAGTGATCGGCGATAATCTTGGTGATCAAATCTCCTGCCTGTGGAATCATTCCAAAAGCCTTGACAGTCCCGTCGGCGGTGATGGCGATGTCGGAAGTGCCGGCTCCCACGTCGACCAGCGCCAAGTTGAGCATGCGCATGGACTGGGGGATGACGGCGTGCATGGCGGCGATCGGTTCCAAAGTCAGCGACTGGATTTCCAAGCCTGCCAGGCGCAGCGCTGTCATCAGGGAATCGACCACGATCCGGGGCAAGAATGTGGCGATCACTTCCACCGAGGCCGAATACCCCTGATGCCCCAGGAGGTTTTGGATCGGCTGGTCATCGAGATAGCTCTGGACCACCGAATAGCCTACACACAGGTATGTGTCGACAGCTGTCTGCACCCTGTACTGATTCATGTTGGCGAGAGCGTCCTGGACCGCGCTCAGTTCCAGCCGTCCCAGCATGTCTCCGGTGATCTCCTGATTGAGGGGCAGCCTGATGGTGGACTGTCCCCGCTGTGTGCGCAAAGAGCGCCCTGCGGCGGCTACCACCGCTTCAGTGATCTGCAGGGACGTGTAAGCGCTGATCTCAGCCACAACTTCCCGGATAGTCTGGGCCACCTTGGGGATGTCGTGAATCTGCCCGTCCTGCATGGCATTGGGAAGCTGTTCTTTGATCACCACATGGTGGACTATGTATTTTTGCCCTTCCTGTTCCATCAGCAAGCCGGCAATCTTCCGTGTCCCGATATCCAAGGCGAAGATGGTGCTCATAACCCTCATCCTCAATCGTATTGGTAATTGGTAATTCCACAAAAAACTCAGACTTTCCTGCGTTGTTTCTGGTATAATAATACCATGTAAGAAAAATTGGAATCTGAAGGAGATGGGACAATGGCTGCCAAAACAATCCCGCTGCGGAGCGAAATGGCCGATCAGCACAAGTGGAAACTTACCGATATCTATCAGTCGGATCAAGCATGGGAAGATGATTTCCAACAGTTGAAAGAGCTGATGCCGGCTCTGCAAAGCTACAAAGGGCGGCTGGACTCCGCGGAGAACTTGTTGGCCTGTCTTAAGCTGCAGGATCAAGCGGGCATGAAATTCGACCGTCTGTATGGTTACGCCATGATGAGCAAAGACCAGGACAATGCCAACCCGGTTTACCAGGGATTCTATGACCGGATTGTTGGCATTGGGGCAGAACTGGGCGCGAATCTCGCCTACATAGAACCAGAAATCTTGGCGCTCCCGGAAAGCACCGTCCACGAGTGGGTGGAACAGACTCCGGAACTTCGGATCTACAGCCACTATCTGGACAATATTCTTCGGATGAAGCCCCATACGCTACCAACAGATCAAGAGGAGATTCTGGCACGGGCCAGCGAGATGGCTCAAGCCGCAAGCCAGATCTTCCGCATGTTCAACAATGCCGATTTGCGGTTCCCCACGATCAAGGATGAAGACGGCAGTGAAGTGGAACTGACTCATGGGCGCTACCTGCGCTTTATGGAAAGCAAGAACCGGGAAGTGCGCCAAGCCGCATTCGAGGCCATGTATTTCACTTACGAGCAGTGGAAGAACACCTTGGCCACAACCTATACAGCAGCAGTGAAGAAAACACTGTTTTTCGCCAAGACCCGCAAGTACCCGTCCTCGCTGGAGGCGGCTCTGGATGTGGACAATGTACGCCCTGAGGTGTATCACAACTTAATCGAGGCTGTCCATGAGAGTCTCCCTCTGTTTTACCGCTACATGCGCCTGCGCAAGCAAATGCTCGGTGTTGATGAACTGCATATGTACGACATTTATGTCCCTTTGGTCAAAGACCTGGACATGGAGATCCCCCCTGAGAAAGCTGTGGAAATGGTCAAGGAAGGGCTGGCACCCCTGGGAGAGCAGTATCTCGCCGATTTAAGCAGAGGCTTGACAGAAGGCTGGATTGACTGGTTTGAAAACAAAGGCAAGACCAGCGGCGCATATTCGGCAAGTGTCTACCGGGTGCACCCGTATGTGCTGTTGAACTATGACAACACTGTCGACGACATGTTCACCTTGGCTCACGAAATGGGCCATGCCATGCACTCGTTCTACTCGGATCAAAACCAGGAGTTTGTCAATGCCGACTACACGATTTTTGTGGCGGAGGTCGCCTCCACTGTCAACGAGTGCCTGGTGATGAACGATCTGCTGGCGAAGACCAACGATCCGAAGCAGAAACTCTACCTCCTCAACCATTACCTGGAGCAGTTCAGGGGCACCGTATTCAGACAAACCATGTTCGCCGAGTTCGAGATGATCGTCCACGACCGTATCGGCCGCGGCATCCCCATGACGGCGGAAAGCCTGTGCCAAGTTTACCATGAGTTGAACCAGAAGTACTACGGGCCGGACGTTGTCAGCGATCAGCACATAGCCATGGAGTGGGCGCGCATCCCCCACTTCTACCGCCCGTTTTATGTCTACAAGTATGCGACTGGTTTTTCAGCAGCTGTGGCCTTGACCCAACAAATCTTGACCGAAAGGTCACCGGCAGTGACCCGTTATCTTGACTTCCTTAAGAGCGGCGGTTCCGACTACCCCCTCAACCTGCTGAGGAAAGCTGGAGTGGACATGGCCGCCCCAGAGCCGGTTTTACAGGCAATGGGAGTTTTCGGCGCTTTGGTCGATCAGATGGAGAAGCTCGTAGAAGAATTGAAATAGGCGGTTAATGTAAATTTGACGCAAAATTCAGCGCAGGGTTTTTTGGATTTCCCAAGAATATTATTAGTATGTTAAATAACTGTATAGCGCCAGGGTGTCACCGGGAACCAGTCGACAAACCCTCAAGGAACGAGGGTTAATATATTCACTTAAGGAGAGACGGGTATGGGTTATCTTTTGGGTCTGGATATCGGCACATCGCAGGTTAAAGCGCTGTTGATCACGGTGGATGGTGAAATTGTGGGCTCGGCCGCCCAGGAATATCCCCTGTTTTCGCCGCGGCCGGGCTGGATGGAACAGGAACCGGAGGACATGTGGCAGGGCACGGTGATGGCTCTGCGCAAAGTGCTGGACAAGTACGATGTGGATCCAAGCGAAATCAAGGGCATCGGCTTGTCGGGGCAGATGCACAGCTCGGTGTTCCTGGACAAGGACGGTAAAGTTATCAGGCCTGCTATCCTGTGGAATGACACCAGGACGACCAAACAGTGCTACGAGATTGAAAGCCTTGTGGGGAAGCGCACACTCCTGGACGAAGCGTGCAATCCCGCATTGGAAGGCTTCACGGCACCAAAGGTTTTGTGGCTGAGGGAGCATGAGCCGGATAACTTCGCCAGGGTGCGCTGGTTGGTCCTGGTAAAAGACTACATCCGCTACCGGTTGACCGGGGAACTGAAAATGGAACTGAGCGACGCTGCCGGCACACTTCTGCTCAATGTGAAAGAGCGGCGGTGGTCTAAAGTCATTATGGAGAAACTTGATCTCCCCATGGACATCCTGCCTGAACTGGTAGGCTCCAGTGAAATAGCGGGAACGATCAGTCCCGAGGCTGCCGAATTGACCGGGCTGACCGTGGGTACACCGGTGGTCGGCGGCGGCGCCGACAACGCCTGCGGCGCGGTGGGGGCAGGTATTGTCGCTTCAGGCAGGGCTATGATCAGCCTGGGCACCAGCGGTGTGATGCTGGCTCACCTGGATGTGCCGAAGCTCCCCAACGGCGGGACCATTCACATGTTCAACCATGCGGTCAAAGATCGCTTCTATATGATGGGTGTCATTCTTTCCGCCGGGCTGTCATACCGGTGGTTCAGGGATCAATTCGGTCACCCTGAATCGGTGGTGGCTCAAAGTCTGGAGACAGATCCATACGTTCTGCTGTCGGAGGCGGCCAGTCACAGCATGCCGGGCAGCCAGGGCTTGATTTTCCTGCCCTACTTGACAGGTGAGAGGACTCCCCACGGCGACGGTAATGCCCGCGGCTGTTTCTTCGGGCTTTCCAGCGCACACCAGCGCCGCGATATGGTAAGGGCGATTCTGGAGGGTGTGGGGTTTGCCTTCCGGGATTCACTGTGTCTTCTGCAGCAGGCAGGTTGGTCAGGCAAGGCCATGAGGTGCATCGGCGGTGGTGCCAAGTCAAGCCTGTGGCTGGAAATTCTAGCCAGCATTCTCGGGCTGCAGATGCAGACCCTCAATGTGGACGAAGGCCCTGGTTTAGGGGCGGCACTCCTTGCCGGTGTGGGCACCGGGGTGTTCACCGATACCAAAGAAGCGTCCGAGGCGATCATCAAAGTCACCGACACGATTGATCCCAACGAAAAATGGCATACTTTGTACCTGGAGATGTACCAAGTGTACAAAAGCCTCTACCCGGCCCTCAAACCAATGTATGATCAAATGGCCAAGCTGTTTTAGGTACACAAGGTGGGTGGCTTAATATTGAACCGGCGCATAATAGTATTATTGGTGCTTGCTGCGCTTGCGGCACTGTGTGGTACAGCCTTAAGCCGCAACGATGAATTCCGGGTTGCCATAAAGACCGACGATTTTCTAGATCTCTACCACGACAAAGCGGTGATTTCCACCGACGGCAAGGCCGTCACTTTGGTTGATTTTAGCCATAATTTCGTAAGTGAATCCCAAGTGACACTGCTGCCCACCGCCGACGGCATCCTAGTGACTGATGGATCAAGAGAACTGCTTATGGGGACGCCGGTGTGGGTTTATCCGGAGCATACCTGCCGTTTGACGCTGGACAGCATCAAACGCGGCGACGCTTGGGAGTTCAACCCTTCCTACCGCGGCTTCCTGGAGGTCAACCTTGCTGAAAACGGCAAACTGCTGATCATCAATACGGTGAAAGTCGAGGAGTACTTGTACGGTGTTGTTCCAAGCGAAATGCCGTCTGGTGCTCCTTTGGCCGCTCTTTGCGCCCAAGCGGTGGCTTCACGGACATTTGTCGTGCGCAAGATTGTGGAAGCAAGAGCGGCAGGGCGCCTTTACCATGTGGACGACAGCATCTTTGCCCAGGTTTACAACAACCGTCGGGAAGACGCCCAAGCCCGGCAGGCCGTGGATTTGACCCGCGGCATTGTGATGCTTGATCAGGATCATCTGCTGGTTGGAGCCTATTTCCATTCAACATCCTGGGGCTTTACCGCCGCATCCCATGAAGTTTGGGGCGGCAGCACCCGGGAGAGCTTTCCGGGCAATCCAGTCCCGTATTTGGTTTCCCGGTCGATACTGACCACAGATTGGGATGTGGCCTGGGGCAGCGAAGGGGAAGCGCTTGCCTTTCTCAAAAACAAAGCGGTTCCCGGGTATGAAGCGAATTCGCCGTGGTTCCGCTGGCAAATAAACTTTGCCCGTTCCGAGCTTGAGGCCACTATCAATGCCAATCTAGCCGCTATTTATCAAAGCCAGCCGCAGTTTGTCCAGACAAGGCAGTCTGACGGCTCTTACGTATCGGTTCCGATTCCGAAAAGCGGGATCGGTAAACTTAAGGATCTGCGCATTGTGGAGCGGGGCAGCGGCGGAAACGTGATGACCTTGGAAATTGCAGGGTCTAACGGTACGTTCCGGGTCAGCAAGGAGTATAACATCCGCAGCCTGATCCGTCCCAGCAGACAGTATACCAACGCCGATATTGTTATCCACAGGATGAATGACCGGATTGTGAACTACTCAATGCTGCCCAGCGCTTGCGTCGCCTTGGAGATAACCAGGGATGCCAGCGGCGAGATCACCGAAGTGACTATTTACGGCGGCGGCCACGGCCATGGGGTTGGTATGAGCCAGTGGGGAGCCAGGGGAATGGCGGAGGCAGGGTTAGGCTACGAAGAGATTCTGCATGCGTTTTACCTGGGGATCGCGCTGGAGGATATCTATTCTATCGGTGATTGGCAAAGCCTGATCGGCCAATAATCAGTACAGGCGGCCAAAGCGTTGCTACTTTGGAAATAGTGCAAACTAATTTGACGTATAATGCATAATATGATATTTTATATTTACAAACTGCAGACTTGTGCGAAAACGTTTTTTAAGTAAAAATCCAAGTAATAATTGGGCATATATTGGACAATGATATCTAATAGAGGCCGAGGCTCAAATCCATGAGAGAAGGAGTGAATGCTGTGAGCTACGAGGATTCTTTAAGGCAGGCGAGGGAGCTGCTGATCTTGGAGATCAATGAACTTAAAGAACAGCTGGCGAGAAAAGAACAGAACCTGAAAAAGCTGGACGCTTTTTTGAAAGAGCCGTATGGAAGCAGCGGAAATGGAACCTCCTTGACAAAAAGCATCGTGGAAATTGTCTACCGCCTGGTATCCAGCCAGGGGCACCCGATAACGGCCAAAGCAGTCGTCAAAGACTTTTTCAAACACCGCCAGGACGTGAACGAATCGACGATCCGTTCTACCTTGTACCAGGTAAGCAGAAAGCAGAAACCGACAGAGATTGAAGTGGACGGAAACAAGATCGGCGTTTCCGTGATCAAGGATGGGCCGACTTATGATATAAAGGTAGTAACAGAAGGCCATGACCTGGAAAAGGCGCATGCCTGAAGTTCCGACTTAGCCCTATCAGGGATAGGGCTTTTTTATTGGGCATATACGGCAGGATTTTGTTTTGGCCGCATGGAAGATTATTCCGATGACTAATCCATGGAGGAGTCAAAATGCACAAGATCGCCGGCGCACTTATGGCCGCTCTGCTTTTGGNNNNCATTTTCCGGGTTCATGTTGATCATAAGCTTGATCGAACTGATTACCCGGAGCCAGGAATATATCTACTACATCACGGTGATCGGGACGCTGGTCTTTTGGCCTTTGATCATGCTTATGTTTATCATTACGGTGGTTATCAGCCTCTTCGACAAGGGAGAAGAGGTTCACCGGACTATCTTGATGCAGCGGACGGTTGTGTGCCCTGAACAGGAACTTCTTGATACATCCTTGACTGCGTTCCTGGGTAAATTGATCTTTGTGGTGAATACTCAATCCATCAGCCACCGCGCAGTCAGGTTGGATATCCTCGCCCTGTTTGGCAAAGTGGAGATAGTGATTCCCGAAGATGTAGGCGTGCTGTCGGAGCAGACGACCTTGTTTGCCGCCGCCGAGATCCTGGGGCGGCGCGGCCGTAAACTTGCAGGCCGGGAGGTTTTGCGGAGCCCAGCCGCGGAGAACCAGAACCCCCGCTTGCTGTTGGTGACCCGGTCTTTGTTCGGCAGTGTGACCGTGAGGTGCGAGACGAATTAGGAGGAGTTGATCAAGTGCTAGACTTCAGCTTTTTCATGCCAACAGAGATACTCCACGGCCCAGAGGTTGTAAAGCGCCATGCCAAACGGCTGAAGGAGTTCGGCCGGAAAGCGCTGCTGGTGACAGGTAGAAACTCTGCCCGACGAAGCGGTGCGCAGGAGGATGTAACGGCCGCGTTGGAGCACTGCGGTATTGCCTATGAGGTATTTGACCAAGTGGAGAACAACCCGACCCTGGAGAACATCGCTGAGGGTGGACGAGCGGCGCGACAGTTCGCGCCGGATTTTGTCATTGGCATTGGCGGAGGGTCTCCTTTGGATGCTGCCAAGGCCATCGCTGTTCTTGCTGTAAACAGTTTCGGGCCTGAAAAACTCTACGACGGTGACTACACCAACCGGCCTCTGCCGGTTGTGGCGGTACCGACCACCGCCGGCACTGGCAGCGAAGTAACTCAGTATTCGATTCTGACTTTGACCAACAAACAAACCAAGGCAGGCTTCGGGGATCGGAGCCTCTTTCCCAGGCTGGCTTTCCTGGATTACCGCTACACCGAAAGCCTGGAGCTTGAGGTTACGAGAAACACAGCGGTCGATGCCTTATCTCACCTGATTGAGGCATATTTGTCTCGCCGGGCCGGGGATTTCAGCGACATACTGGTCGAAGCTGGCTTGAGGCTGTGGAGCCGGGCTCTGCCGGACTTGAAATCCGCCGCCTTTTCCTCCGGAATGCGGGACAGCCTGCTTGCCGCATCCACCTTCGGCGGCATGGCCATTGCACATACCGGCACCACTGTTGTCCATGCCCTAGGTTATCCCTTGACTTATTTTCATGATATCCCCCACGGCAGGGCCAACGGCCTGCTTCTGGCCGAGTACCTGCGGTACAACCTGCAGCATGCCAAATCCAGGGTGGGCAAGATCCTTAAGACATTGAACTTGAAAGATATCGGGGAGTTTAAGGAGTTGATGCGGTTTCTGCTGCCCTGTGATCTGAGGCTTACGGCGGAGCAGATCAGCGAGTACGGTATTGCCGCCAGCAGAACAAAGAACGCGAGCCATACGCTTGGTGAAGTGAGTTCTCAAACCTGCATCGATATTTTGCAGAGCAGCCTTGGATAAAGTACGTATAATGGGATAAAGAAACATTCATGCGGTCATTAAACGAGGGCTTTTTGCGAATCCTAACAACAGAAGGTGGGTGATAGTGTGAAAAAGAATCTGGTAGTCTTAATTTGCCTCCTGCTCATATCTACGCTGTTTACCGGATGCCAGTTCTTTCTTCATGTTAGTTTTTACGGTGGTTCAATTACCGGTTATGTCTATGAGGACTATGACGGCAGCATCATCATCGCGCCCGAGGACATGTCGACAGCAGGTTACACTCCTTTGGCCGGCGTGACGGTAAGAGTGCACAATGTGCTCGGCAGCGGCATCAAGGAACTGGAGGCCATCACCACAACCCGCGCGGACGGCAGGTTCTTTTTTCATGACATTTCGCCCGGGTACAAGTGCCTTGAGATCCAACGGGGCAGTAAAGTGTACGAGATTAGGCTGCACATCCCTAAGAGCAAGATTCCAATGTCTTATTGGGCTACGTCGCATCCGAAGGTTCACTATGTGATTATCGGGATTGACTCATATCCAAATTGGCTTGTTTGGAATGAC
>CZCB01010220.1_pt1 | contig 22646 bp, 14 predicted proteins | sample 591991 | NCBI WGS metagenome assembly CZCB01 (sample SAMEA3556809, study PRJEB10932) | anaerobic digester metagenome
ATTCGCCTTAGTCTCGTGGGCTCGGAGATGTGTATAAGAGACAGGGATACAGTTGTACCTTTAGATGAGATTATAGCAATTATAAATATTAATTCATATCAAAAATCTGAAGCAAATAAAGAGTTTCTTAAGATAGCAGGAGAAGAGGACTTTGTTGTTAGAATCTCTGAGGATCCTCCCAAGTCTTTAGTTATAACAGACACAGGAGAAAAAACTCTTATTTATATATCGCCTATTTCTACAAGCACTCTTATAAAGAGGAGCAATTATAAAGAGGGCGTTAATACTAGCTTTATAGATGAACAAGGGGGACTTTTTAGTGCAAAATCAAGTAAGTAATAACTATGATGAATCTAATATTCAAGTGCTTGAGGGACTTGAGGCAGTTCGAAAAAGGCCTGGCATGTACATAGGCAGTACAGGTCCACAGGGTCTTCATCATATGGTTACTGAGATAGTTGACAATAGTATAGACGAATCAATGGCCGGCTTTTGTGATAAAATCGAGGTCATTATTCACAAGGATTGTTCTATTACTGTCTCTGACAATGGTAGAGGTATACCTGTTGGTATCAATCCTCAATATGGTATATCAGCTCTAGAGCTGGTTTTAACCAAACTCCATGCTGGAGGTAAATTTGGCGGTGGTGGCTACAAGGTTTCAGGTGGCCTACATGGTGTAGGTGCAGCTGTTGTTAACGCCCTATCCGAATGGTTAGAGGTATTTGTAAAGACAGATGGCAAGATTTATACACAAAAATATGAGAGGGGTACACCGCTAACAGGCCTTGAGATAATAGGGGAGACAGAGGATAGGGGTACTACTATTACATTCAAGCCAGATTATGAAGTATTCGAAGACCTTAACTTTGTATTTGATGTCTTGAAAAAGAGACTAAGGGAGCTTGCCTTTTTAAACAAGGGGCTCAATATTAAAATTTCGGACGAGCGGGATGGTCAATCAAAGGAGTTTTTCTATGAGGGCGGTATAGTGTCCTTTGTTCAGTTTTTAAATAAAAACAGGGTTGCCCTGCACCCAGAGCCAATATACCTTCAAGGGGAGAAGGATGGGTCTACCCTTGAAATAGCTATGCAGTATAATGATTCCTACAATGAAAATGTATTTACCTATGCCAATGACATATCTACAAATGAGGGTGGTACCCACTTATTTGGTTTTAGGTCTGGCCTGACTAGGGTCATAAATGATTATGCTAGAAAGCATAACTTCTTAAAGGCCGGGGATGACAACTTTCTTGGTGAGGACACCCGAGAAGGGCTTACAGCCATAGTAAGCGTAAAGTTAGAGGAACCACAATTTGAAGGACAGACCAAGACCAAGCTTGGCAACAGTGAGATAAGGGGCTTTGTCGAATACTCAGTTGTTGAGCACCTGTCCACCTATTTCGAAGAACACCCAGCAGAGGCCAAGATAATAATGGAAAAGGTCATGTCTGCATCTAGGGCCAGAGAGGCAGCTAAAAAGGCTAGAGAGCTTACTCGGAGAAAGAGTGTATTAGAATCTGGCTCCCTACCAGGCAAACTAGCAGACTGTTCAGAAAAGGATCCTAGCCTGTGCGAGATTTTTATAGTTGAGGGTGACTCAGCAGGTGGGTCAGCCAAGCAGGGCAGGGAAAGGACCTTCCAAGCTATACTTCCCCTAAGGGGCAAGATATTAAACGTTGAAAAATCTAGAATTGACAAGGTCTTGTCCAATGCAGAGATAAAGGCTATGACTACTGCCTTTGGTGCTGGAATAGGAGACGAGTTTGACCTTGAAAAGCTAAGATACCATAAAATCATCTGCATGACTGATGCTGATGTTGACGGTAGCCACATAAGGACTCTACTATTAACCTTCTTTTATAGGTATATGAGACCACTTGTAGAGGGCGGCTATGTATATATAGCCCAGCCACCCTTGTACAAGGTTGTTAAAAACAGAAAAGAAACCTATGTCTACAGTGATGAGGAGCTAGAAAAGCTCCTAGATGAAATTGGTAGAGAGGGTATAGAGATACAGCGCTACAAGGGTCTAGGAGAGATGAATCCAGAACAGCTCTGGGAAACTACAATGAACCCGGAGACCCGTACAATACTTAGGGTAGACCTTGAGGATGCTATTTCAGCCGATGAGATATTTACCCTGCTAATGGGAGACAAGGTTGAGCCAAGGCGGGAGTTTATACAAAACAATGCCAAGCAAGCCATGAATTTGGACATATAGAGGGGAAGGTATAAATATGGAGTCTAATAATCAAAGGATAATAAATGTTGACATAGAAAAAGAGATGAAAAAGTCCTATATAGAGTATGCTATGAGCGTTATAGTAGGACGAGCCCTACCAGATGTTAGGGACGGGCTAAAGCCAGTTCATAGGCGAATACTCTATTCCATGCATGAGCTAGGTATGACACCTGACAAGCCCTACCGTAAATCTGCCAGGCTAGTCGGTGATGTTCTAGGTAAATACCACCCCCATGGAGATAGTGCAGTATACGATGCCATGGTTAGGATGGCTCAGGACTTTTCCACCCGCTACCAGCTAGTTGACGGTCATGGTAACTTTGGGTCAGTCGATGGTGATTCAGCTGCAGCCATGCGTTACACTGAGGCTAGAATGACTAGGCTGGCCACTGAGATCCTTTCTGATATAAACAAGGAAACCGTTGACTTTATGCCAAACTTTGATGAGTCCTTAAAGGAACCAGTGGTTATGCCAGCTCGTTTCCCTAACCTATTAGTAAATGGGTCCTCTGGTATAGCTGTTGGTATGGCAACCAATATTCCTCCCCACAACCTAGGGGAGGTAATAGACGGTGTTATTGGTCTTATTGATGATCCTGATATTAGTGTAGAGGAGATAATGGACTATATAAAGGGTCCTGATTTTCCTACAGGAGCAATAATTCTTGGTATGGAGGGCATACGGCAGGCATATAGGACCGGCCGGGGAAGGGTTGTAGTCAGGGCCAAGACTGAGATAGAAGAAATGGCCAACAACCGGTCTAGGATAATAGTTACTGAAATACCCTACCAGGTTAACAAGGCTCGCCTAATTGAAAAAATCGCAGATCTGGTTAAGGAAAAAAAGATAGATGGTATTTCTGATATTAGGGATGAGTCCGACCGCAATGGTATGCGGATAGTTATTGAAATAAAAAGAGATGTAAACCCCAATATAGTATTAAACTTATTATTCAAGCATACCCAATTGCAGGAGACCTTTGGGGTTATCATGCTTGCCCTAGTTGACAATGAGCCAAAGGTCCTAAATATAAAGGAGATGCTCTATTACTATCTAGAACATCAAAAGGACGTAGTAACCAGACGGACCAAGTATGATTTAGAAAAGGCAGAGGCAAGGGCCCATATTTTAGAGGGTCTGTTAACTGCCCTAGACAGTATTGATGCTGTTATAAGCCTGATCCGTGGTTCTAGGACAGCTGCTATAGCCAAAGAGGGACTAGTCAATAACTTTAACCTTACTGAAATCCAAGCCCAGGCTATTTTGGATATGAGACTGCAGCGCTTGACAGGCCTAGAGAGAGAAAAGATAGAAAATGAATACAACGAAATCCAAAAGACTATAGCCTACCTAAAAAGCATACTAGCTGACGAAGGCTTACTCATGAGCATTATCAAAGAAGAGCTATTAGTCATTAAAAATAAATATAATGATGACAGAAGAACTGACTTTATGCCCATGGATGGTGAAATTGATATAGAGGACCTGATAGATGAACATGATGTGGTCATTACCCTAACCCATTACGGCTATGTCAAACGTACTCCCCTTTCTGCCTATAGGAGCCAAAGAAGAGGGGGCAAGGGTATTACCGGATTACAGACAAGGGAGGACGACTTTGTTGAGGAGATCTTCACAACCTCTACCCACCAAAGTATTTTATTCTTCTCATCCTTTGGCAAGGTTTATGACCTAAAGGCATACCAGATACCAGAGGCTGGCAGAAATGCTAGGGGTACTGCAATTATTAACCTACTCCAGCTTGACCCTGGTGAAAAGATAGAGGCCTACATACCAATAAAAGATGAAGACTTTGAGCTAGGCAGGTACCTATTTATGGCTACTCGAAAGGGGACAGTTAAAAAGACACCCCTTGAGGCCTTTAGCAATATCCGCAAGGGCGGGATTATAGCCATTAGCCTAAGAGAAGATGATGAGCTAATATCTGTTATCCTAACTGATGGCGATAGAGAAGTTATTATGGCTTCTAAAAAGGGCAAGGCCATCAGGTACAGCGAAGAGGATGTTAGAGTTATGGGCCGGACCGCAATGGGTGTTCGTGGTATAAGGCTCGATGAAGATGACTATCTGGTAGATGTCCAAAGGGTAAAAGAGGGGGCAGATGTCCTAACTATTAGTGAAAAAGGTTATGGCAAGCGAACAGACCTAGCCGAGTATAGGCAGCAAAGTCGGGGCGGCAAGGGCATAATTACAATGAATACTACTGAAAAAACAGGTCTTTTAGCAGCAATGAAAGTTGTAAAAGATGAAGAAGACCTTGTAATAATTAATTCAGATGGTATAATTATACGAATAAGAACAGAAGATATATCCTCGTCGGGTAGAAATACCCAAGGGGTAAGGCTGATGAGGTTTGATGAGGATACCCATATAGTTTCAGTCGCCAAGGCAAAAAGGGAAGAGGACCTAGAAGAGGATATGGATGATGACCAGGCTACTAACAAGGACAATGGGACCTTGACCAAGCAGGGCCAAGATCCAAAAGATAAGGACAATAAACTAACCTTGGATGGTAAAGACAAGGGCCAGGTGACAGAGGGTCAAGGGGGCCAAGGATTAGCTAATAGCCTAGATGGACAATTAGAAAAGCTAGTTGACAGGGCTATGGCTGATTATAGTGATGAAAAAGCCAAGGAAGACCAGGAGGATGGCCAAGGGGACGACCAATAGGCTAGCTGGCCAGCTAAGGGGTTATATATATTTGAAATGGAGGTTTGCTTTATGGAAGTGTCAATTAGGATAGTAAAAAGTCAGGAGAAAAAGACAAAGCCTAGAGAAGATAGCTTGGGATTTGGTAAGATTTTTACAGACCACATGTTTGTAATGGACTACAATCCAGACAAGGGCTGGCATGACCCTAGGGTTGTACCCTATGGCAAAATAGAATGTGATCCTTCTACCATGGTATTTCACTATGGCCAGGCAATATTCGAGGGTATGAAGGCCTATCTAAATGATAAGGGTGAGCCTGTCCTATTTAGGCCCATGGAAAATATAAAAAGGCTCAATATGTCAGCTAGGAGGGTATGCATACCTGAGTTTGATGAAGACCAGCTGCTCAAAGGCCTAAAAGTCCTACTTGATATAGAAAGGGACTGGATACCAAAAGCCGAGGGAACCTCCCTTTATATAAGGCCCTTTATTATTGCAACTGATAGCTGTCTAGGTGTTAATCCATCCAAAACCTACAAGCTAATGATTATACTATCTCCTGTTGGAGCCTATTATGCTGAGGGCATAAAGCCTATAAAGATTTATGTTACAGAGGAATATGTCAGGGCATCAAAGGGTGGGGTAGGCCATATAAAGACTGCCGGTAATTATGCTGCTAGTCTCTATGCAGCAAAAGAGGCCAGTGATAAGGGCTATACCCAGGTCCTCTGGCTTGATTCTAAACACCACAAGTATGTCGAAGAAGTTGGCACGATGAATATATTCTTTAAAATAGATGGAAAGCTTATTACTCCTCCCTTAGAGGGTTCTATACTTCCCGGTATCACCAGGGCATCTGTTATAGAACTAGCATCGGATATGGGTATAAGCATAGAAGAAAGACCAATTTCCATCCAAGAGGTATATGATGCCCATAGTGAGGGTAGGCTAGAGGAGGTCTTTGGTACAGGGACTGCTGCGGTCATATCTCCTGTTGGTACCCTATGCTGGAGGGACAATGTTATAGAGGTAAACAATGGCCAGATGGGAGACCTATCTAGAAAGATTTATGATACCATAACTGGCATCCAATATGGCAAGCTCGAGGATAAATGGGGCTGGATCCAAAGGATCTAAAAGAGAATAACAAATAATCATTTTAAGAAAAAAGCCAAAGGGATATTCTAACTATAGAGTATCCCTTTTTTGAAGGAACTTCCCGAAAAATGTCAAACATATCTATTAGAAGATTTTTAAAGGAAGTTTTTTATGGATACAAGGGGCCAATTAGGATCAAAAATTGCACAGGACTTGATATTCACTGGCAAATCCTATATTAATTCTCCTATAGTGGAGGAGGCTATCTGCGATATTTTATTAAACAGGTATGGTGAGGACTATATTACCATAGCTGATAGGTTTTTAGATAGTGTCAAGGCTTTAAATAGGGACCTGGCCTATATACAGTTTTGCTTGTTAAGGCTGGTTTTTACTACGTGCCTAGACCTTTCTGGCAATATCCTTTACATAGGGCCTGACCCTAGGACCTTTATCTTTGCACTTTTAGACACAAGGGCCCTACTTAAAAATATAGGGGTTTTAACAGGTCAGCCTATGGCAAATAGGAGCACTAGGCTTTTTTTTAAGTCTCCATCCAATCAAGATATAGAAAGGGTCAAGGAAGGAGTCAGCTACCTAATTACTAGGCTAAGGACCAAGCTTGACCTAGATGGCCTAACAATAGATAGGCTAGATGAGACAGAGACTGAACTGGCAGGTGGGCAGACAGACCCCTGGGACCTTATTGTGATAAGAGACCCCTCTAGCCTAGATAAAGGGAATGATTTTCTCCTAGACCATAGGGATAGGTTAAGGGTCGGAGGGGGACTAATTATTGTACAGCCACCTAGGGCAGGTATTCAAGGTATGACCCGGGAGATTGCTGCCTGGGTAAAAAGGCTTGCCTATAGGCCTGGGCAGGAATATTGCTTGGAGGCCATAAGTCCCTGCTATATGTCCAAATCCTGTATAGGCTGTCGCCTCTGTCTAGAGGGCTTTGATATAAAAAGCAGACTCATAGATGACATAGTAGCCAGTAGCCCATCAGGCAAAGGACTAAAGACAGTAGCTAGCCTAGGGAAAAAGGCTGGTATCCTTGATGAATGGATGTACCTAATCCTTAGAAAGACCAAGGGCCAAAAAACAAGTACAAGTAAAAAGATAGAAAGGCTAGACCAAAAGCCCATAGACAGGCCCATTAGCTGTGAGTTTTCTATTATTTCACCAGTCAATAGGGATGACTACATAAGTATATGTGATGGCTTATCCGGTCCTATGAGATTTAGTATAGACCTAGTAGAGGCCAAGACCCAAGCTCTTGCCCTTGGAGACAGGATAAGGGCTGAAAACATCATTATTAAAGAAGGGGAAAAGGGAAAGGGCTTTAAGATAACTGAAGATACCAAAATTACTAATCTAACAAATAGGTCACTTAAGGCCAGGCTAGACCAGGTTAATATAGATGAAGGGGCTCTGGGCTTTTTACTCAAGAGGCTTTGGGGATTTGATGACTATAGGGAGGGCCAGCTAGCTATAATAAAGCAGGCTCTTTTAGCTAAAAACACCCTTGGGATTTTGCCAACGGGCGCCGGTAAATCCTTATGTTTTCAGCTGCCTGCCCTGCTAAGGCCAGGCATTTCCCTTGTTATATCTCCCTTAAAGTCTCTAATGAAGGACCAGATAGACCACCTAAAGGCCTCGGGCTTTGATTATGTTGCATATTTAGACAGCTCCATGAAAAAGCACAGCAAGGACAGGATCCTAAGGGACTTAAAGCTAGCTAGGTTAAGGCTTTTATATATTTCCCCTGAAAGGCTACAGATAAAGGACTTTCAAGATGAACTAGTAGCCTTGTTAGAGGATGAGAAAATAAACTACCTAATACTAGATGAGGCCCATTGTGCCTCAGAATGGGGTCATGATTTCAGGCCCGCCTACCTAAAGGTAAGGGATGTGGCAAGGAGGCTGGGCGATCCGACCATACTTGCCTTAACTGCTACTGCCTCTAGCAAGGTTTTAGATGATATTATGGAGATTTTCGGCCTAGATAGGGATGGACTAATTTTGCCGAGAACCTATGATAGGCCAGAGCTTAGCTTTGAGGTTATAACAAGGCCAGTAGGAGAGAGCAAGGCAGATAGTCTAGCCTACCTTTTAAGGGAGAGGATCCCCAGCCTTTTGGGCTACTCTAAATTAGAAGACCTCCACCAGCAGGGGTCAGGTATTGTATTTACAATATACGCCGATCCCAGGGGTAGCTACACCAAGACCTATGGGACTGAGCATATAAAAGATATACTAGATAATTGGGGCCTGCCTGCAGAGAGATACCATTCTAGGCTCGATGACGAGCTCAGGATAGATATCCAGGACCAGTACATAAGGGGGCAGATCCCACTGCTTGTATCAACCAAGGGCTTTGGTATGGGCATAGACAAGGCGAATATTAGGTACATAATCCATATGTGCTTTTCCAACTCACTAGAGGCCTATTATCAGGAGGCTGGTAGGTGTGGCAGGGACAAGGGCCATGCCCATGTAGTATTAGTAGCTAGTAAAAGGCATCCTAGCTGTATAAAGGGATCCTCCTACAGGCAGGAGCCAGCCTGTATAGAAAAGTGGACATGTGCCTATAAGAGGGGTCCAAAGTGTGATTATGGGATGCAGGCCAAATTTATCTGTGATGAGTATGGGAACAGGTCTAAAATGAAAAAGGATCTTAACCGTTTTATAGACAGGCTAATTAGGGAGGCCAGGGGCAGAAAAGAGTTTACAATAAAGCTAGACCAGGATAGCCTTATCTCCGGCCAAAAGTACCTTTACTACCTACAGAGGGAGTCAGTGGTAAGGGACTATTTTATATTAGAATACCTAGCCGATGCTGTCCAAATACTAGTCCACTTAGAAAGGCCCTTTAATCGAGTAAAATTCTCCAAGCTGCTAGCTAGGATCCTAGACAGGCTCAAGGCCTTTAAAGAGCAAAAGCTAAATATGCTAGAGACCATGTGGACCTATGTAGATAGTAGCCATATTTGCAGGAGGCAGTTTATAATGACCTATTTCGGTGATAGGTCAGACTACCAGGGGGGCTGTGGCTTTTGTGATGTTGAGGGTATCAGTAGGGACAAGGCCCTAAAGTCTACTAGGGAGAGGGAAATAGAGGACCTCTACCAGAGGCTGACCATCCTATTAAATGAGCCTCATTTTGACTATGGGACTATAAATGGCCTAGTAGCTGAGATTTATGCTGAGGGTATCCAGGAAAACATAAAGATAAGGGCAATGAGATATCTAGAGGACTATCCTGACAATCTACTAGCCCTTTACCTGACTGCTATTATTACCCTTAGACGGGACAAAGACCTTGCCTATGGCCAGAGCCAGCTATTTAAGGCTTTAACTATACTTGAGAACAAGGCTAATTATGAGACAATCCTATATATTTTAAAAGACCTTATCCCAATAGGGGAGGATCTAGTAAAAGACCTATTAGATAGTCTTTGCTCACCCTATGATAAAGCTGACTTAATAAGGCCTTTGTATAACTGCCTAAGGGACAAGCAAATCAAGGACCATATTTATAAAAAGTATATCGAAGCCCAATTATCTAGGGTAAACGGTAAATTAGAGGGGGTTAGGAATAAAAATGACTTTAAATGATCTTGATGATAGGCTAGGAAAGCAGCTAGAAAAATTAGAACAAAACCTAGAGCTTTTCTCTAGTCTACAGGAGAAAACACAAGGGATAGTGGCGACCTATGAAAAGGCTGAGCAGGGTCTAAGGCAGCTTGAGGCCGAGTCAAAGACCAGGCTTGACCAGTATGATAGGCAGTTTAATACCATCCTAAGGGAGGTTAATATGAGGATTGAGGACCTCAGCTTTCTTAGGAACAAGCTAAGGGATAGCCAAAGGGATTTTACTGTATTTGCAGACAAGAGAATTGAAGACCACAAAAAGGAGATAGCCCAAAGGCTTGCTGAGCTAGAGGACCAAATAGAGGCTATAAATAATGACTTAGGTCAACTAGGGGATGAACTTGATAAAGTAAAGGTCTCTATTATGACTTTTAAAGACCCCGTAAAAGCTTTTGAAAAAAGGCTAAGAAGGCTCTATGCCCTTTTAATCTCTTCCTCTTTTGTCTTTATTGTTTTGATTTTTATTCTATTTAAGATAAAATGATAATTAAAGCAAATGACAGAAGGGAAGGTATGTCTTGTTTAATATAGATGAAATAAATAAAGAAGATAAAGAGAGCTTTTATAAGGACCTTATGCTCTACCTTGAAGGGCTCCTTAGCGATGAAGAAGACTGGCTGGCAAACCTATCAAATGCAGCTGCCCTTTTGTACAATATGATGGACCGTATTAATTGGGCGGGCTTTTACCTATTAAAGGGCAGTGACCTAGTCCTAGGTCCATTCCAAGGCAAGCCTGCCTGCACCAGGATTCCAATAGGTAAAGGTGTATGCGGGACTGCAGCAGAGAAAAGGCAGGTCCAGCTAGTTGAGGATGTAGACCGTTTTCCGGGCCATATAGCCTGTGACCCGGCTTCAAGGTCTGAAATTGTACTGCCTATCATAGTAGACGACCGTCTACTTGGTGTTTTAGATATAGATAGCCCAATAAAGGCAAGGTTTGACCACAAGGACGCAGCAGGCCTTGAGGATTTTGTTTCTATCCTTTGCGGATCAATAAAGTGGCCCCTGTAGGGAAAAATAGTCTATAGGCTTTTTTGGCGACCATCTACCCCTTATACTGTAGCTGGTAGAGCTGGTGGTACAGGCCCTTTTTAGCCAGCAGCTCCTGGTGACTGCCTACTTCTCTTATACGGCCCTTGTGAAGGAGGATGATCTTGTCTGCATGTTGTATGGTAGACAGCCTATGGGCAATAGCAATTGTGGTCCTCCCTTTGACTAGCTTTTTAAGGGCATCCTGGATTAGGGCCTCGGTTTCTGTATCAATATTTGCTGTAGCCTCATCTAAAACTAAAATAGCTGGATCAAAGGCTAGGGCCCTTGCAAAGGCAAGTAGCTGCCTTTGGCCTGCAGACAGGGTGGATCCCCGTTCCATGACCTTTTCCTTGTAGCCCTGGGGCAGTTTTTCTATAAACTTATTGGCATTTACAAAGCTTGAAATCTCCTTTACCCTCTCACTGCTTATTTGCTCATTGTTTAGCCTTATATTATATTCAATATCACCGGTAAATAAAAAGACATCCTGCAGGACGACCCCTATGTTTCTCCTAAGGTCATCCTTTTTTATTTGGTCTATAGGGATACCATCTATCTTGATACAGCCCTTTTGTATCTCATAAAACCTGGACATCAGGTTTATTATTGAGCTTTTACCGGCACCGGTGGCTCCGACAAAGGCAACAGTCTCCCCAGGCTCAATGGTAAAGCTAATATCCTTTAGGACCCATTCATCTTCTACATAGGCAAACCACACATTTTCAAAGGATATTTTGCCCTGCAGCCTGTCTACCTTTACAGGATTTTCAGCATCTGGGATAAGAGCATCCTGGTCTAGCAGGTAGAAAATCTTTTCAGCTGAGGCCATGGCAGACTGCATGATATTGTATTTTTCAGTCAGGTCATTAATGGGCTGGAAAAACATTTGCATATAGTTAACAAAGGCATAAAGGATACCAAACTCCAAGGCCCCCTTTATATACTGGCCTCCACCTAACCAGATTAAAAGGGCAAGGCCCATAGAAAATACAAACTCAGTTACAGGTCTAAAGACAGCGTATACCTTCATTTCCTGGAGGGTTGCCCTGTAATAACCTGTATTGGCCTCATCAAACTCCTTGTTTTTACTGTTCTCACGGTTAAAGATTTGTATTATCCTCATACCGGATATATGCTCGGACAGAAAGGAATTTATCCTAGATAGCTGGGTCCTAACTAGCCTATATGCCTTTCTGGCGTAAATCCTAAAAAATATGGAGACTATAATTATAATTGGCAGGGTAGCCATGCTGATTAAGGCTAGCTTACTATTTATCCTTAGCATGACAATGACAATACCTACTAGCATAAAGATGTCCTTAAATAGGTTTACCAGGACACTTGTATACATTTCATTTAGGGTTTCTGTATCATTAGTAACCCTAGTTACCAGGCGGCCGATGGGGTTTTTATCAAAAAAGGACAGAGATAGTCTCTGCAGGTGGGAGAAAATATCCTGCCTAAGGTCATATATGATTTTCTGGCCCGTATATTGAAGTATCATGACCTGAATAAAATTTAGTATGANNGCTGCCAGGGCCAGGGCCAAGATAGCCAGGTTTATTAGACCCCTTGTATCCTCCTGGCGAAAGAGGCTGACCGATTCCTTGGGGACAAGCTTAGCCTCCATTTCAATATCTGAGGCTAGCAGGACATAGGTATCAGAGTCAGGCCTATGCTCTATTAAATAGCCATCTTCGTCTAGTTCAGGCAGGACGCCTTTTATGGTAAAGGTCTTTTTTTGATATTGGATAAGGGTATATAGGGTGGCCTCATCTTTGTAGGACTCTAAATCCTGGTCGGATGAGTCCCTAACCCAGTACTTATCCCTGTATTCAAAACCCTCTAAATCAATTTTCCTATCAAAAACCTGATAGTGCCGGCCATTAGCATTTATATGCTTGTCAATGGCAAGCCTGATTATATAGGGGCGGGCTAAATCACCTGCGGTCATTAGTAGTAAAAGGCCTATGGACAGGATAATAAGTAGCCAGTAGGGCCGGGCGTATTTAAGCAGGCGCTTCATAAGGACATGGTCATATGCCTTTTCCTGTATCTCATCGTATTCAAACTGGTCCATCCTAATCCATCCCTCCTATGCCCTATCTAGCTCTTCTTCTAAAAGCTGTTTTTGATAGAGGCTATAATAGTGGCCCTTTAGGTCAATTAGCCTATCGTGCCTTCCCCGTTCTACTATTTGCCCATTATCTAGGACAATAATCTCATCAGCATGCTTTATTGAAGAGATCCTATGGGCGATAATGATACTGGTCCGGTCCTTCATTATGACCTTTAACCCCTGCAGGATCCTCTCCTCAGTATCTGTATCTACAGCTGAAAGGGAATCGTCAAGTACTAGTATTTTTGGGTCCTTTATTAGGGCCCTGGCGATGGAAACCCTTTGCTTTTGACCACCTGATAGGGTAACACCCCGCTCCCCAACTATGGTGTCAAAGCCATCGGGCAGGTCCATTATATTGTCATATATCTGGGCTGTTTTTGCAGCCTCTTCAATCTCTTTAATACTAGCCTTTTCAACTCCAAAGGCTATATTTTCTCTAATGCTAGTGGAAAAGAGAAAGCTATCCTGGGGGACATAGCCAATACTAGTCCTCAGGGTTGACAGGGGTATCCTGTCAATAGGGCTGCCGTCAATCTTTAGCTTGCCTCCGCTGATATCATATAGGCGGAGGATGAGGTTTACTAGGCTTGTCTTACCAGAGCCGGTTTCACCGATTATTGCTAGGGTCCTGCCTGGTTCAAGGTTGATATTAATATCCTTTAATACTGGTTCCTGCTTTTTGTTATAGGAAAAGCTAACATTTTCAAACTCAATATGGCCTTCAATAGACCCTATGGGCAGTGGATCATTGTCCTTTATATCAGGGATGGCTGTAAGAATAACATTTATCCGGTCAAGGGAGGCAGACCCCCTCTGGACTATATTCATTATCCAGCCAAAGGACATCATGGGCCAGATTAAAAGACCTAAATAGGTATTAAAGGCTATAAACTCACCTAGGCTTATATGGCCATTTATAACCTGTATACCCCCATAGCTAAAGGCTATTATATAGCTAAGGGTGGCTACCATCTGGCCTAAGGGAAACATAATCCCCCAGAGCTTGGCTAGCCTCATGTTTTTTTCAAGGGATTTTTGACTAGCAGCATTGAACTGCTCTAAGACTGGCCTTTCCTGGACAAAGGCCTTTACTACCCTTATACCGGACAAGGACTCTTGAACCCTTTCAGTTAGGCCAGAAAAGGCCTCCTGGACCTGTGTAAATCTCTTGTGAATAAACTTGCCAAAGACCATACTAAAAATAGCAATCAGGGGTAGGGGGGACAGGGCAATTAGGGTTAGCCTTATATCTATAGTAGCCAGCATTATGATAATAACTGATATGGTCAAAAAGACGGTATCGACCAGTAGTAGGACACCCATACCTGCAGCCATCCTTACTGCATTAATATCATTTGTTGCATGGGCCATCAGGTCGCCTGTCTTGTGGGTATTATAGTACTTAGAGGACAGGGTAAGCATATGGTCAAAGAGTTTTTTTCTAAGCTCATACTCCAATTTTTTTCTGTTCCTATTATATAGATCCTGTATAGATAGCGAAAAGTCATTGTAAGGAGGGCAACTAAAAGGATAAGGCCGGCGTAGCTAAGTAGCATAGCCTTATTAATTGTCCTATTTTGCATATCATCGGTTATCTGGCCTATGATTCTTGGCAGAACCATCTGCAGGACATCTACTACAAGAACAAAAATTATGCCAAATATGTACTTGGCCTTGTGTCTTTTAACAAAGTCTAAAACAAATTTTTTACTATTCATTCTGGCCTCCATGAATATGAAATCCATATAGGGTATCAGCTTGGAATTACTATCTTATTATAAGGTTAATTTTTTATAATTGCTATAGATTTGAGATATATTTATCCATATCCTGTGGAAAGTCGGGGAAAAACCCTGTGGATAATGTTGATAAGTATGGGGATTGTTTTGCTCCTTGCAGAAAAAATTTATGTAAACCTGTGGATAAGGCAGGTTTTATCCACATTTTGTGGACAAAACCTGGATATATATTGGAATAAGCCTAAATTATACTATTAGCCCAATAATACCGATAGGAATTATTTCAAAAGCCTATCAATTTGATCAAAAATCATGTGTATGGAATTGGCCATAGCTTTTTCCTCCATGGTTTTTATATACCTATCCTTGTTTAGCATAAGGTCTATGATAGCCTCATAAAGGGTATCGTCATTCATATTTTCCTGCAATAATAGCTTGGAAAAGCCTTGGCTTTCAAAGGAACGAGCATTTAAAATCTGGTCACCCCGGCTGACACTCAAGGGGAGGGGAATTAGTAGGGAGGGTAATTTTAAGGCCAAAAACTCATATATAGAATTGGCTCCAGCGCGAGATATAACTATATCGGCCATTGCCATCAGGTGGGTCAATTCCTCATTTACATACTCAAACTGCTTATAGCCCTCTTTTCCCTCTAGTTTTTGGTCAATATGGCCTTTACCACAGATATGTACTACTGAAAACCGTTTTGTAAGCTTGTCTAGGATAGCCCTTAGGGCATTGTTTATTGCTAGAGACCCTTGGCTACCGCCCATAACCAGGATAACTGGCTTGGAAGGATCAAAGCCACAAAGGGCAAGACCTTCTGTCTTGTCACCCTTGAGTAGTTCTGGCCTAATGGGGGTTCCGGTATGGATAGCCTTGCCCTTGGGGAAATAGTCTAATGTTTCAGGAAAGGTAGTGCAAACCCTTTTTGCAAACCTGGCTGCTATTTTATTTGCTAGTCCCGGTGTCAGGTCGGATTCATGTATGATAACAGGTATCCTATTCATCCATCCCCCAATAACTACAGGCACAGATACAAAGCCTCCCTTGGAAAAGACAAAGTCAGCCTTGAGCCTCTTAATCAAAGAAAAGGACTGAAAGCTGCCCTGAATTACCCTAAAGGGATCTGTTAAGTTTTTAAGATCAAAGTATCTTCTTAGCTTGCCTGATTTTACCCTATGGTAGACTACGCCCTCAATAGGGGATATGAGCTCTTCCTCGATGCTGTTTTCTGTTCCTATATAATGTATCTCCCAACCTGCCTTTTTAAGTTCAGGTATAAGGGCCAAATTAGGGGTTACATGCCCTGCAGTCCCACCACCGGTTAATACAATCTTTTTCACGACCATTTACCTCCTGGTATCAAAGGTCTTATTTACCATGTCAATTTCTCTTGTCCTGCTACTTGCTACACTTTTTGAAAGGCTAGCCAATAGTTTTATTGCTTTCCTTTGTATCAAGACCAGCCTAGAGTTTTTTAGCTTTCCTTTGTATCAAGACCAGCCTAAAGTTTTATAGCTTTCCTTTGTATCAAGGCTAGTTGCCTGTACAAGCTAGTTTATTTAATAAGCTGTCTTTTTATAATATTATTTTTTCCCTACGATTATATCTCTAATTATTGCCTGATCAACCCTGTGGCTAAACCCATCAAAGGGCCCTCCTGTAAATACTGAAAAACCTGCAGCTTCTAAAATAGCTATAAGCTCATCCCTGCTAGCTAAATTCTTGTTCCATGATAGGGCAATGGACCCGCCCTTTCTAAGTAGCTTGTACCAGCCGGGCAGGGCTTCTTGCAAAAGGCCAGCCGGCTTGCGGCTAAAGCTACCTGTTGCAGCATGGCTACCGTGCTGGACCCCATAGGGGAGGTCACCTACAATCATATCTATAGAGTTATGCTTTATAAGCTTGGCACAATGCCTAGTATCAGCCCTGTAAAAGCTAGCTATTAGCTTGTCACCGGCCTTGTAGGCCTCTTTATCCTGGTTTGTTTCAAAAACCTTTATATCACAAATCTTTTTCTTGTTTTCACTTATCTTGGTCTGGCTGATTTTATGCTTTATCCTTTTGGTCTTTAAGTATTTGCCTAAAAAGGCTGTTGCCTTTTCTATGGCGTTTTTATCAAGATCAAGACCCGACACATTAAAACCATATATTAGTCCTTGAAATAGGGAGGTCCCCCTCCCACATACAGGGTCTAGTAGATGGGGCCTGTCCTTGCCAAAGCTGTCGCTGGTCATCCAGGCTATATTGACTAATAGCTTTGTAAAGGACTCATTGGTCTTGCCCGTATATTTTAGGATGGAGATGATATCATCGCTAAAGCTAGGATTAGGATGGAGCAAAAGGGGACTTAGGCTAGGTTCTTTATTTTCTAGCTTGAGCTCAAACAGGGCATATACAAAGGAAAGCCTAGATAATAGCCTTATTTGATCTGGGCTAAGTGGGTCCTTGCTAGAAAAGCTTATATAGTTAATGCCTGCTATTTCTTCCCTACCTATATCCTCAAAAGGCTTATCAAGGCATGCATTTGCAAGCTCTAGCTCTGATACTGCTAGGTCTAGGGAGGACTCAAAATAAACCCGGTTGTATGAGGGAAACAATAAAAGGCCATAGGTCGGCACACAAATTCAGCTCCTAATCCTTAAATAGTCAGATTATTTTAAAGCTTTTTAAAGGGCTACTATAATAATAGCCCTTAAAAACAGCTTAAAGTTATATTAATCCTTATTAAACCCTTTCCGGTGTGGACAGGCCTATTAGGCCTAGACCATTGGCCAGGCAAATCTTTGCTGCTAGGACCAAGGACAGCCTTGAATTTCTAAGGGCAGGGTCATCCACTAAAATGGGACATTCGTGGTAAAAGCGGTTAAAGGCATGGGCTATATCCACTAAATACCTGGTTATTATTGAGGGCTCTAGCACATCAATGGCCTGGTCAACCTTGCTAGGGAAAAGTGCTAGGACCTTGGCTAACTGGTACTCCTCATTTGTGGATAGGAGGCTACTATCAAACTCATATTCTGCCTCTTGGCCAGCCCTTCTAATTAGGGAGCAGGCCCTTGCATGGGTATACTGGACATAGGGTCCTGTTTCGCCTTCAAAGTTTAGGATCTCTTCCCAAGAAAATGAGACATCCTTTATCCTATTGCTAAAGAGGTCGGAAAAGATAATAGCGCCAACTCCCATTTGCCGGGCTACCTCTTCTTTGTTTTCTAGATTGGGGTTCTTGCTATTTATAATATCTAGGGTCTTGCTTATGGCTTGGTTTAGTAGATCCTCTAATAGGATTACCTTGCCTGTCCTAGTTGCTAGCTTTTCGCCACCTATACTAACAGTTCCAAAGGGGACATGGTGTAGGTCCTTGTGCCAATCAAAGCCCATCTTTTCGATAACCTTGAACCACTGCTTAAAGTGTAGACTTTGTGACACTCCAGTTACATATATGCATTTTTCAAAGTCATAATGGTCCTTCCTATAAATAGCGGCTGTAATATCCCGGGTAGCATAAAGGGTACTACCATCTGATTTAAGGATCAGGCAGGGGGGCATATCATCTTCATCTAAATTTACTATCATAGCGCCCTGGTCTTCCTCTAAGAGTCCTTTTTCCTTTAGCTGGTCTACAACAGGGCCCATTTTATCATTATAAAAGGACTCCCCATTATAGGAATCAAAGGATACATTGAGGGTATTATAGATTTTTTCATATTCCTCTAGGCTAATCTCAACAAACCATTTCCATAGGGCAAGGGCTTCTTGGTTGCCTGATTCTAGCTGCTTAAACCAAAATCTTGCCTGGTCCTCTAATGAGGGATCAAGCTCAGCCTCTTCGTGGAATTTAACATAGAGGGAAACTAGCTCATTTACCAGACCCTCCTTGACCCTTTCCTCATTGCCCCATTTTTTATAGGCAACGATTAGCTTGCCAAACTGGGTCCCCCAGTCGCCTAGATAGTTTATACCAACACACTTGTAGCCTACAAATTCAAATAGCTTGTATAGGGAGTTACCTATTACTGTAGACCTCAAATGGCCGATATGAAAGGGCTTTGCAATATTAGGAGATGAGAAATCTATTACAATATTTTTGCCTTGGCCCCTGTCAGAAGACCCGTAGCCCTCTTTCTTTTCAAGTACCTCAGCAAGGAGTCTGTCTATAAAGCCAGGTCTATCCAAAAATATATTAAGGTAGCCTGATACAGGCTCCACCCTATCTATAAAATCTGCCTTGGGCATAGATTGTGCTAGGTCCTGAGCAATTTGTACTGGCGATTTTCTTAAAATTCTGCTTAGCTTAAAGCAGGGTAGGGCCAGGTCACCCATATCCGGGTTTGGGGGTAGCTCCAGCATTTCATAGATTTGTTCTTGACTTAAATCCTTAAGTATTTGACCCAAGGATTTTGCTACTTCTATTCGTGCATCAAACATATTAAAACCTCTTTCAACCATATAATTGAAATCATATTATCATAAATGTGATAATTAGCATAGGGGGCACTTATATTTTCTCTAGTCAAGGCTGGATAAATACCCTTTTTAAAAGGACCTTTTTAAAAGGATCTTTTTTAATGACCCTTTATTCAAGACCCGGACTTTTACGCAGATTTTCAATAATTGCCTTGTCAGTCTCAATGCCTAGGGCATCTAGGCCATATAGGTAGGCGCCTACTACTGGAGCAAGTCTAGCTAATCTAATAGTTGCCTTTGGCGCAGCCCTGTGGACAGCCAGGGTAAAGGCGTCAATGAAAAGTGGGTTTTCCCCATAAAAGAGGCTACCGCCAAGGACAATGTGGAAATCCATATTCTCCATACCGACCTCTCTTATGACCCCTCTTGTCATTTCACCTAGGACTGAGCCCATGTGGATTAAAATATCCTGGCAGACCTGGTCTCCTTCTGATGCTAACTTAAATACCAGAGGTGGAACCTTCTTTAGCCTTTGATATGTATCAGGACCCCAACTAGGATAAAAGGCACTGACTAGGTCAGCCATACTATCCTTGCCAAAAATTTTTGGTAAATGGTCAGTCAAGATAGTCTCGGGCCCAGTTCCTTCGTCTGCCCTAAAGGCACGGTAGAGGGCCTCGCGTCCCATATCGGTACCGCCTCCATAGTTGCCCAGCTCATAGCCTAGGGACCTTAGCTTTGCCTCCTGGCCATCGGGATTGGCAGCGGCGGAGTTAGAGCCTGTGCCACAGATACAAACAGCTCCCCAGGGCTTGCTGGTCCCGCTTCGCATAACAAGCCAAACATCATTTACAATCTTGTAGGGGATACCGTCAAATACGGGATCTAGCAGGGAATATAGCATTTCAAAATCCTCTGCCAAGTCTGCTCCAGCCAGGCCTAAAAAGGCATAGCTAATCTTTGACCTATCAAGGCAGGCCTGGCTCAGGGCCTGGTCCATTAGGCCCTTTACTACCTGTCTAGTTTCCTCAGGCCCACAGACCTGGTGATTGGAAGGGCCGGCTGAAACATCTGCTAGTACATTACCCTTGCTATCTCCTAGGATGCATCGGGTCTTTGATCCACCACCATCAATACCGAGTATATACATATATTATTATTCCTCCTTGCTGTAGAATTGGGGTAGGTAAGGCTTATGGGCCTTGAGCAAGTCATTTAAAATATCAAGAGCCTTGTCAGCTCCGTGTATCAAGGGGTTACTAACTAGGGCTAATAGAGCAGTTTGCCTGCAGCCATCAATAGCGGCCTCTATAGTGAGCTGTTCATAGGCCTTGACTGCCTTTGTTAGGGCTGAGCTTCCTCTTGGCAGCTGACCTGAGGCTATTGGGTGGGCACCACTTTTGTTAACAATACAGTTAGTCTCGATAACCCCGTCATGGGGCAGGCCTGTTATGGCCCCCTTGTTCATTACATTTACAATATGCATTTTGCCATCATTATTATGGATGCTCTCAATTAGGGAGAGGGCTGCTTCAGAGTAGAGGGCTCCCCCTCTTTTTGATAGCTGCTCTGGCTTTTCATCAAGGTCCGGGCTTGCGTAGAGCTTGAAAAGGTCCTCCTCTAGGGCCATGACCTGGTCAGCCCGAGTTCCCTTTCCTTCCTTTATATTATCTAGGTCCTTTTGTATAGCCTGGTCTTCAAAGAAAAAATAGGAGCAGTAGTAGGAGGGGATTGTCTTTAGGGCCGCAACTAGCTCTTTTGCTCCCTTGTGTCCACCTATGATACCTGCTACATATTCAACAAAGTCATCCTTGCTAAATAGTTCTTCGGTTACATCCCTGCCCTTTACAAATATCCTCTTTGTCCAGCTAAGATGGTTTAGGCCGACGTATTCAACATAAAGGTCTTTCGGATCAATTTTCAGCTGGTCTGCCAGGCCCCTTTGTAGTCCTATGGGTGCATTACACAGGCCTATTGACCTAATTTTAGAGTTTTTTAATACAGCCTCGGTTACCATACCTGAGGGGTTGGTAAAGTTTATAAGCCAGGCATCAGGGCAGAGCCTTTCCATATCTTTAGCGATAGAGAGGATAACAGGTATTGTCCTTAGGGCCTTGGCAAAGCCCCCAGCACCTGTGGTCTCCTGGCCTAGTCGATGGTATTTTAGGGGTATAGATTCATCTTTGGCCCTTGCCTCTATACGGCCAACCCTTAGCTGTGTCAGGACATAAGAGGCTCCTTTTAAGGCCTGGTCCCTATCTAGGGTCTTTGTTAGCTTAATTTTTGACCCTGCCTTTTCAAGCATCCTTTTGCTTAATTCGTAGATAATATCTAGCTTTTCCTGGCCCTCCTCAATGTCAACTAGGACTAAGTCTTTTACGGGCAAGCTGTCCCTTCGCAGTATAAAGCCTTCTATTAGCTCAGGAGTATAGCTAGAGCCCCCACCTATAATGGCTACCTTCATATGTAAAACTCCTTTATATTAGCTTTTGTTTTTAATAACTTTTGTCCACTTTGATTGTATTATATATAGAAAATAGGGTCAATGTTAAAGCGCTTTAACTTAAAATATTTTATATATTCTTGAAATATTTGAGAAATTCCTGTAAAATAAGGGTACATATTAGTGCAAGATTAGTTTTACTCAATATCAAAATTAAAGCGATTATATTTACTAGTCTTTATTAGTAGCCTAATATACTTTAACCACTATAAGCAAAAGTTAGATAGCTTAAGGAGGAACATAGGATGAGGGTCAATATATATGATGTGGCTTACAGGGCAGGGGTGTCTGTAGTTACAGTCTCAAGGGTTATAAACAATGTGCCCACTGTAAGAGAAAGGAACAAGCAAAAGGTGCTCAAGGCCATGAAGGAACTAAATTATGAGCCAAACGCTGCAGCTAGAGCCCTAGCCCGGGGCAAGTCAGGGGTTATAGGCCTTTTAACCCCAAGCCTAGAGGACGCCTTTTTTGGCAAGGCTATTGAGGCCATCCACAGGTACCTGATGGACCAGGGATACTTTTTGGCCCTCTCCATTACAGGCTGTGACTATAAAAATGAATTTGATATAAGGAATACTCACCTTTTCACCCAGGACAGGGTGGACGGGATAATCTTGCTCACCCCCATGTTTGAAGAGATCCTTGTCCCCGACCTTAAAAAGGCCTCTATTCCTTATGTACTTATTGACAATCAGGATACCAGCTCATCGGGTACATCTGTCCTTATTGACAACTATACAGGTGCCTATGAAGCAGTTAACCATCTAGCTGGCCTAGGCCACAAAGACATTGTCCATATCTGCGGACTAGAGGAGTATTTATCTAGTCAGGAAAGAAAAAAAGGCTACTTAGAGGCTGTGAGAGACAAAGGCCTTCCTAAGTATCCTGTTTATAAGGGTGAGTTTTCTGTTGAATCTGGTTATAGGTGCACTAAACAAATCTTTAGTGATGGTCTAAAGCCTACAGCTATTTTCGCAGCCGATGATGTAACGGCCTTTGGAGTTATGCAGGCCTTAAGTGAGATGAACCTATCAGCTCCTGAACATGTATCTGTAGTGGGCTTTGACGATCATCCCTTATCTAGACAGCTAAAGCCCTATCTAACCACTGTATGCCAGTCAGAGGAGGACCTAGCTAGGCGGGCAGTGGAGGAATTAATAA
>CZCB01001270.1_pt1 | contig 22560 bp, 25 predicted proteins | sample 591991 | NCBI WGS metagenome assembly CZCB01 (sample SAMEA3556809, study PRJEB10932) | anaerobic digester metagenome
TCACGGTGGAACATGTTAACCGGCACCTCCACCACCCTGTATCCCTTGGCCAAGGCCTTTATATTAAGGCCAGTTTCAGCAGCAAAACCGCCCGGTACCGGTCCGATGGCGGACAGTAGTTCCATTCTCACCGCTCTCTGGCCGGACAGGCCGGCGGAAAGCTTTCTGCCGGTGTTTCTTTTCACAATGGTATCAGCAAGCTTTTTCACCAGGCCAAAGCCTCCCTTGCGCGATGACGGGGGCAAAACACCTATCGTCATATCCGCTTCCCCTGAAACAACAGGCGCCACCAGTTTTTGCAGTTCTACGGCACTTTGGCCTACATCGGCATCGATGAATACCACTATGCCGCTTTTTATCCGCTGCAGCCCGTAATTTAGTGCATATCCCTTACCCCGGTTGCTTTCAATGCGCAGTACTTCTGCCCCCGACCGGGCGGCAACAGCAGCTGTATCATCTGTCGAACCGTCATCCACCACAATAATCCTGTCGGCACTGCCCGACGCCCTGACGCCAAGTATAGTGCCGCCTATATAATACTCCTCGTTATATGCGGGTATCAGCACCGCAACCTCCGGCTTCATGACACAACCCCCCTACATCTCTTCCGGCCATGGGGGTATAAGGGCCTGGGCCGTTTCTTTCAACCCGTAGTGACCGGTATAACCCTGAAGCACCCTTACCAGCGAATACTGGCCGATAACGCTTTCCACGTTGTCCACCGAGGAAATCCTGGCATCCCTGTAGCGGGGTATACTGGACTTTTCGCAGTCGGATTTTTCAACACCCACCGCCGGTATATTGCTCCTTTTTATCGCTTCAATAATGAATACCCCGGGTTCCGCTGCCATTCCCGGGCCGGCTGCAAATCCTTCCCCGGCAAGTATAAAGTAATCAACCTCGCCGCTGTAGCCTTCGGATACTTCGATTACGCCCATTTCCTTCATGCACCTGACAAAGCCTTGGTCTCCACCGGTTATTACGGCGTTCACAAGCCTTCGGAATATGTATGGCTGCAATTGGTCTTCCTCCACGAACTCGTCCAAGTTCTCCTTTAGCAGTATCGCCCACTGCCGGTCGTCACAGAAAAAATCCTTGTTTATACGGATGGTGGAAGAAACCCGTGCCCCGGCATGGTTTAACATGCTAATCATGCCGCCGTGGTCAGTATAGCCACCGCTTTGGATTATAGCAATGTTAAGACCTTCCAGCACATCTTTAACAAGCTGCGGCATAAGCCGCTCCAGTAGTTCCCTGTACATTTCCAGTTCCTTTTTGCTGTCCTTCATCATGGTTTCCATCATTGTGTTTTGCTGCTTAAGGTCCGAAAACCTCTGCTCCAACTCGGTTATTAGTCCCTGCTGCTGCTCCACGAATATCTCCTGGCCGTCAAGGGAAAAACCTATAAATATGCCCACGCCAAGGGCCAGGAATATGGAAGCCGACATAATTACATAATACCTTATGTTTATCACCATGCATCAACGCTCCTTAGTAACCCAGTACCAGCCTCAGGCGGATGGACAAAAGCCTATACAGCTGCTGAAGAGGCGGTGACATTGCCCCGGCTATAACAACGGGTATCATGGCAGCCAAGACCAACCCCACTATGTGTTTTGGCTTAACCTTTTCCCTGTAAAGCTTGTTTACCCCCTTGGCATCCACCAGCCTGTCCCCTACTTTCAGACGCGTCAGAAAAGTGCTTCCCATGCCTTTCCTCCCCTTTTCAAGGAAATCAATTATGCTTGAATGGGCGCCCACCGCCACTATCAGCTCCGCCCCGTTTTCATAGGCCAAAAGCATTGCAATATCCTCACTGGTTCCGGGGCAGCATAATACTTCCGCATTAAGCCCCAGCCGGTTTATCCTTTCCAAACCGGGAGCCCTGCCGTCCATGTAGGCATGGACTACTATTTCCCTGCATTTCCTGAGTGCCCTGTCACTGACACTGTCCATATCACCTATTATGATATCTGGTACCAGTCCGAACTCAAGCAGCGCATCCCCGCCCCCGTCCACCCCGATGAGTACCGGCTTAACCTCTTCTATGTAAGACCTTATTATGCTAAGGTCGTTCCTGTAATCCTTTCCCCTGACCACTACCAGTGCATGCCTTCCGTATATGTCGGTACGCAGTTTTGGCAGTTCCAGTTTGCCCAGTATTAGGTCCTTCTCCTTCTTGGCATATTCCAGCGTATTATCAATAAACCCGTCCAGCTCGGCCTCCAGGTTTCTTTTTGCCAGGGCCATTTCTCTTTTTATTGTCTTCCCGTTCATAACGCTGCCCTTTCCCACCAAAACCCCGCGCAGGTAGATTCTGCCGTCCCTTAGCTCCACTGTGTCCCCGTCCTTTACAGTTTCAAGGATTTTCGTCCCCACATTATCGATAAGCGGTATGCCCTCCCTGTAAAGCAGTGCCGGGCCAAGGTTTGGGTACCTGCCGCTTATGGACCTCTCCGCGTTGACTACTGCCTTTACCCTTGCTTCTATAAGGGACATCGCCCCAACCTCATCAAGGTCCCGGTGGCATATTATTCCTATTTCCCCGGGCTTTATACGTCGGACCAGGTTCTTTGTTTTCTTGTCCACCACCGCTTTGGATTTAATATACAAGTTCACACCAACTTTCTCTTATTCCGCACTTTACTTATTATTTGTTTTTTTAAAAATAAAAATTGCCCCGATTGGGACAATTTTTATTTTTATTGTGTATTTTGTGTTTCCTGCCGCCTTCATTCCTCGCGGGGAAAGAAAGGACTTTCCTATTCCTCGTCCGGCAGAAACTGTAAACAATCCTTCCGTTTGATGCACAATGCAAGGGATATGTGTTGACATAATATAATTATGTTTTACTTCGGCTCTATTATTACTTTGTTTTGCCCTCAGGACCTTTCATAAGCTTCGCCCAGGTATCCTTTAAGGATACTATCCGGTTGAAAACCAAATTCCCCGGCTTTGAACATACCGTATCCACGCAGAAATACCCGTGCCTTATGAACTGGTACCTGCTGCCCGGTTCTGCATTTGCAAGCTCCGGCTCAAGCTTGCAGCAATACAGCCTTTGCAGCGAATCCTTATTAAGCTTTTCCATGAAGTCCGCCGCTTCTTCGCTTTCCGGGTCCTCATCGTTAAACAAATACCCATAAAGCCGCACTTCAGCCTCGATGGCATGGCCGGCAGAAACCCAGTGCAGCGTGCCTTTAACCTTTTTCCCGCTGGCAGGGCCCCCGCTTTTAGTATCCGGGTCATAGGTGCAGTGTATCTCCAATATCTCCCCGGTAGCTTCATCCTTTATTACATTGTTACACTTTATAATGTACGCGTTCTTCAGCCGGACTTCCTTTCCGGGGGAAAGCCTGAAGAATTTGGGCGGCGGTACTTCGCAAAAGTCCTCCCGTTCTATATAAAGCTCCCTGGAAAAGGGTATTTTCCTGGTCCCCAACTCCGGCCTCTCGGGGTTGTTCTCTGCCTCAAGGTATTCCACCTTGCCCTCCGGGTAATTTTCAATCACAAGTTTTACAGGGTTTAGAACCGCCATTACCCTGGGCGCCTTTGCCATTAAGTCTTCCCTTATGCAGTGCTCAAGAAGCGCTATATCCACCGTGCTGTTGCTTTTGGCCACCCCTATCCTGTCGCAAAAGTCCCGGATGGATTCAGGGGTATAACCCCGCCTTCTCAAGCCGGATATGGTGGGCATCCGGGGGTCGTCCCAGCCGTCAACGTATCCCTCTTCCACCAGTTTCCTCAGCTTTCTTTTGCTCATAACGGTATTTGTAAGGTTAAGCCGTGCAAATTCTATCTGCTTGGGATGAACCTCCGGGTCCACGTTTTCTATAACCCAGTCGTACAGCGGCCGGTGGTCCTCAAACTCAAGCGTGCATATGGAATGGGTGATTCCCTCGATTGCATCCGAAAGCGGATGGGCATAGTCATACATTGGATATATGCACCATTCATCCCCGGTCCTGTGATGGGTGGCCCGCAGAATCCTGTACAGCACCGGGTCCCTCATGTTCAAATTTGGCGACGCCATGTCTATCTTGGCCCTTAGGACCCTGGACCCGTCGGGAAACTCACCGGCCCGCATCCTTTGGAACAGGTCAAGGTTTTCTTCCACCGAACGGTCCCGGTAGGGGCTGTTTTTACCCGGCTGCGTAAGGGTGCCCCTGTAATCCCTTATTTCGTCGGCACTTAAATCGCAGACATAGGCTTTTCCCATCTTGATAAGTTTTACTGCATACTGGTACAACTGTTCGAAGTAGTCCGATGCGTAGTATTCGCGGTCCTCCCAGTCAAAACCAAGCCATCTTACATCTTCCTTGATGGATTCCACGTATTCAACGTCTTCTTTGGCCGGGTTCGTATCGTCAAACCTTAAATTGCAAAGACCGCCATACTGCTGTGCTATTCCGAAATTTAGGCATATGGACTTTGCATGCCCTATATGAAGGTATCCGTTGGGCTCGGGAGGGAAACGCGTATGCACGCGGCCGTTATAAACGTTGGTTTCATTGTCCTGGTTTATTATGCTTTGAATAAAGTTTACCGACTGAACCGCTGCGTTACAGTCTTGCTCTCTTTCGTCACCATCTTTAATGGTTTTGTCCACTGGATTGTATCCCGTCATTCTTCCCATTTCCTCCCTGTACGTTTATTTTGCTTTTTATACATCATTCCGCAAATCTCATTATCTGGTCCCTTTTAAAGGTCCATTCTGGGGTAACCAGTTCATCCCCGAAGTCGGCCCGGAACCATGGGCTTATTGCGGGATCAGTCGTATTTTTTAGGATATGTATATCCTGGGCCGGCATGTAGCTTTGGGCCAGCAGGAATATCTTTTTGCCGGTGTCGGCGCACCGTGCCATGTCAACTATTATTGCACAATGCCCGGGACTGCCTCCCCGTATAAATACGTCGCCTATCCCAATATCGCTGACATCCAGCTTCTGAAGCTCTTTCGACAATGAGAGGGTACCGGCATAGGCAAAAACCATATCCAGGTATTCCCTGAAGCTTTCATAATCGTTCGAATAACCGGCCCCGTCAACCCAGCTTACATTATTACCCTTTACCGAAATCCTGCCGCCCTGCATCCATTTTGTGTACCGTGCGTTAAACCCGTTGGTAAAATTGAAGTGTATTTTTTCGTACTGCCCGGTCCGGTACAAGTATTCCGCCCGGAGCCTTATCACTGCATCGGCGCACTGCTGTAGGTCCCTGTCCCCTATATCCATTTCTACAACCGCCTGGTGTACATCCCTTTCCTTTACCCTGCCGTCGTAGTACATTACCCTGGACCCATGGGGTTTCAGCGGTAGATTTCTAAGGTATTCGGCAAAGGAGCCCTGCTGGACGCTTATTCTCTCAAATCCCTCCGGCACCATAATCCTGTCCTCTACCGTAATGCCCTCAGGGTTAACAAGACTGTGTTCTTCTATTACAATGTCATCCGGGGCCGCACTCTTTACCGGGCCGGATTCCGCACCACTGTGCCGGTCCGAAAGCCCGGCGCATGCGGTCAGCATTATTGCAATAAAAGCTACTGCTACTCTTCTCAACAAGCCACCCCTTTTCGCGCCGGCTGCCGTCTCACAGCTGCTTTTACTGTCCCTGTAGCTATACTAGATAATCAACCACTATACGGTCTTGGGTAACCTCTTCAACAAACGCCTTCACTTCCAAATGCTCAGGATGATTCTGGTACACATCAAGGGATTCCATGTCCTTAAATTCCGAGTACAAGACCACGTCATAGGCAGCACTGCTGGTGTTTACGTTTATACCAACCTCTATTTGCAGTATCTCTTTAATTTTGTCTTTCAAGCCCTCAACGCGTTCCTTCATAATACTTGCATTTTCCTGTCTGTCCCTGCCTCCGGCAGAACTCTTAAGTTTCCATGCAACTATGTGTTTTACCATAATAAACCCTCCTTTGTCTCCAACAACTGGTACTATTATACTACATTTTTTTCCTGAATATGAGACATTTCATCATTTCCGGGGAAAGCTGTTTTTTTATCAGCTTCATTTTTTCTTCCCTGGGCAGCCTTTTAATGCTATACTCCCTCTGCATGGCCTCCGCCCTGGAATCGTAGGATTCCAAGTAGCGTAATACCACCGGCAGCCTTGCCCGGGTGCATTTTGCCCCCTTGCCGCTGTTATGCTGCTTAAGCCTCCTTTGGGGATCGGTTGTCCAGCCGGTATACAGCGAACCGTCACCACATTCAAGTATGTATACATAGTACATTTTCCGGGTTCCCCTTTTATCCGTTTTACTTAGGTCTTGGTATTATAAATCAGGGAAGCTAAAGACCCCGTCCTTTTGCTTCCCCGCATCCGCGTTGACATGACAATGTAATGGTATTATTATAGTATCGAACGAAATTACAATACATCCTAATTTTGCATTATATCATACCGAAACCCGGAGGTAAACACCGATGCCTAATTTTGCTGCCTTTGTGTCCTATGTACTGATTACCACTTTCACGCCCGGCCCCAACAACATAATGTCCATGTCCAATGCCAGCCGCTACGGTTTTAAAAGGAGTATAATGTTTAACGTGGGCGTATTCCTGGGCTTTTTCCTGATTATGGCCCTAAGCGCTCTTTTCAGCGTAGCCCTTTACGGTTTAATCCCTTCCATAAAACCGGTCATGACCTCCATCGGGGCTGCCTATATAATGTGGCTTGCATGGAAAACCTACAGCAGCAATCCACAAGTTGAAGAAGAGGACACAAGGCGTACAAACACCCTTTTGGCAGGGCTGCTGCTTCAGTTTGTAAACCCGAAGGTGATACTTTACGGTATTACACTTGTTTCAACATTTATTGTACCGTATTATAATTCCGTGCCGGTGCTGGTGGGCTTCGCCGTCTCTCTCGCTTTTACCGCCTTTGTATCCACCTGCTGCTGGGCGCTTCTTGGTTCGGTGTTCCAAAGGTTCCTAGTAAATAACCGCAGAACTGTAAACGCCATAATGGCCCTTTTGCTAGTCTACTGCGCCGTATCACTGTTTTTGTAATATTGGCAATTCCAACAGAGGATTTTCACATTATCAAAAGCTCCACAGCATGGGCAGCCATGCCAGCAATAATGCAAATGGGCAGGCTTACAGCCATTCGCACAAGAGAAAATTTCATACCCAAAAGACCCGCTTCATAGGGCAGCCGGCTTAACCCCAACAGGCACCAGCCGACCACCAGGGATACTACCGTGCCCAGTCCCGCGCCGGAGGCGCTTATTGATGCAACTATGGGAAAGAAGGCATAGGGTCCCACTGCCGAAAGCATTCCTGCAACTGTCCCAAGCAATATCCCCTTAAGACCCGCCTCCCTTGCCAGCCACTGGTTGACAAAGCCTTCCGGGATTACAGCCTCCAGCATACCTGCCAGGACAAAAGCCGAAAGCAACATTGGGATTAATCCAATCATCTGCTTAAGGCCAATCCTTATTCCCTCCATGTGCCTGCCTGTTGTTTTCGCGTTTATAATTATTAGCAGTACAGTTGCCAGGCTTAGAACAATCGCTGCGGAAGCTATTCCTGCAAAGGCACCTTTCAAAAAAAACACCCCTTTAAGGATGCGGTTGAGCCTGTGTATCATGCTATGGTCTAGTTATTCTAACCCACGCAAAAAATACCAGAATGCCGGCGACTGCTGCCAGATCGCCTATGCCCCGGAACCTGTTCGCCTTGGTAGTATCGTTAATCCGTTCCTTCAAGTCTTCAATAATGTTTTCAAAGTCGTATAACTGGTCTAAACCATTAAATTCCAATACGAAGGCCCTGCCCCCGCTGCCTCTTTGCGTTACTTCTATGAAGCTGTCGTATTCTTCGAGGGTTATCTTTGTCACCATGGACTGGGGATGGTCCTTGGTTTTTTTATAAGTTAGCTCGTATTCCCCCAGCACCTCAGCCAGTATTGTCTCTAATTTATCCCTGTCAATATTGGTAGCGGTGTACTTTTTGCCGGAAAAAAGGTTTTTCAAAATAAAAAGAATAGCTATTGTAACCAGTATTCCCAATAACATAACAGCGGTTTTGGCATCACTGTCGTTACCTATTTCGAATTCCCAAAGGAGCATATAGTTATATATCATGAGTATAATCCCCAAGCCTGTTGACAGCATGTTTAGCGGCCCGGAATCTCTATAGAAGTTTTTATCCCTGCGCTTTATAATGAATAAATAAAAGCCTTGAATTAAAATTGATACGAGTATCAAGTAGTTTAGAAAAACACTGCCGCTGTCCATGTGTACACCCTTCCCTAATTTTAATCATCACAATAATTATATTCATCTTGATGGCCTTTGCTGTTTCTGTTGCAGCCCAAATTTCAGTCCTGCTTCTTATGTAATATTAGCGAACCGCCTTAGGGCATCAATAATGCATTCGCCATGCTGTATCTATAACGGCTTAGGTCTTCATCGTCCCTCGGTTTTCTGAATACAAAAAGATGCTCGTGCATTATAAGATAGAAATTGTAGTCTTTAACTTTTTTCTCCCAGTAGGGTGTAGATGTACAATTATGCTGAATCTTTATAATATCTTCTTTTAAAACAAATCCATTTTCAAGAAACAACTGCATTACGTAGAAAGCAAGGGGAACATAGTGTTTGTTTTTTCTAGTATCTCCTATTAAAACGGCACAGTAGGAATTCTCTTTTAATACCCTGAAGAATTCCGCTATACCCTTGTTCAATTCTGAGCAAAATTTTTTAACCCCTGAAATATTTGAAAGGTCACCTTCTATTCTCCCTTCTGAATATTTGATTATGTTTAAATAGGGAGGATGGGTAACAATCAAATCAACACTTCCACTGCTTAAAAAGTTCATATTTCTAACATCTCCGATTTGAACCGTCTGTTCATATTCACAGCCGCATTCAAATTCGAGGTTTTTCTTTGTCAGCGCAATTGCTTCTGGGTTAATATCAACTCCTATTCCTTTTCTATTCAATAGTTTAGTTTCAATTAATGTTGTACCTCCGCCAACCATTGGGTCAAGTACTGTATCCCCTTCATTAGAATATCTCAGAATGATATTTCTGGCAATTTGGGGTGCAAAATTTCCCCTGTACTTAGCATTATGTGTCGCCCAGCCACCCCTCTCTGGGAAAGACCAAACAGTTGTAATTTCCTCTTTGAAATTTATTAGTTTATCCATAGGATATCCTCCAACAAACCCTTTCTAACAAAATGTAAATTCAGTAGATAATTAACTTTCCTAAATCCCTTTTCAATCTGGTTTTTCTGTCCTTTCCAGCCGTAACCGTCTGTGATCCAGATGAATTCAAAGCCGTTTTCTTTGAGTTCCTCCTGGCGATTTATATATGAATCTACAATTTCCTGAGGCTTCGACCCAGTACCGGAATAAAAGTTGACTTCTATGTTTACGACTCTGTCTTTATCTGCGTTTATTAGTATAAAATCAGCCTTTCTGTTCCTTATTGATGCAGAAACCTTAATACCAAAATTTTTCTGTAGATAGTTAAAATTTTTTTGGAACAATATGATATATCTATTGTCATGCTTTAGATTTATCTTTTCGATAAAAGGTTTGATAACCAATTCCATTGAATCCCCGCTTCTGTTTTTTCTGGCATGGGTGTCCATTCCTACTTCGACACCGGTGACATAATCTCTAATACTCTTTGTTGAAAGGTTCTCAAAAAAGTTTTTCAATCCAGTCTTTTCAAAAAATTCGATCAAAACCCTGATTTCCAGTTCTGATAACTTTCTTTCGGTAAAATTGTATTCCATTATATCTGTATCGGCATCTGAAAAGTCGCGTATGACTTTTAATCGTGCATCTCTGACCGCTATTAAGATTGGTATCACAGGTAATACTTCAGGGTATTTTTTTAAAATGTTTTCCAGGTCTTTATTGAAATTGCGACTGCCTATTAGGGAGTCAAGAATGCTTATTTCGATTTTGTACTTATCAACATGTTGCTCAACTTTCTCCCAGTTTACAAAAAAATTGTAACTTCTGTTGGTGTCAATAATTGTTTCGTGGAACCTCTCTATAGTGTCCTCAAGGCTGTCAGTACCCAAACGTTTACCATAAAACGATGCCATATATATAGGCCTCCTTACCAATAGTTCCTAATAATCAACTCGTTTATCTGGCCTCTTTTATTACCGTAACAGTTTATGTGCCTATTGGCCTTGATTCTTTCTATGTTAAAGCCTTCATATAACTTGTCAAAATAATCATCAAATTGGTTATGATTTCTAGGGTCAGAATTACTAAGAATTAAATAAGCTCCTTTTGCGTTCATACTTTTAAAAAAAGCAGCCAACCTTTTTTGGTCATTATCATCAAATCCTTCCTTAGAATAGCCCGTAAAACTAGATGTTGCGTTTATTGGACGATATGGAGGGTCAAAATAAACAAGGCTGTTTTCTTGGATAAAATCTTTGGTTTCCGTAAAATCACCGTAAAAGACTTCTGTGTTTTTCAGAGCTTTATTTACTTCCATTATATTATCCCTGTCACAGATATTTGGTTTCTTGTACCTACCGTGTGGAACATTGAACTTTCCGTTCTTGTTTTGTCTAAACAATCCGTTGAAGCATGTTTTATTCAAAAATATCAAATAAGAGGCTCTTTTAATCCAGTCCTCATTGTATTCGTCAAAGTTAAATCTTTGTACTTGGCTGTTATATTTATCCCTTATCATATAGAAATAGTCTTTTCTTTCATCCTTGTTCCTATTTATGTACTCATCTTGAAGCACTTCGAGTTGGTTGATCAATTCTTTTGGATTGTTTTGTATTACTTTGTATCCGATGATAACTTCTCTATTGATATCGCACAGGTATGCTTTTTTTACCGTATACTCTCTTTTTAAGAAAAAGAATAATGCTCCACCTCCTACAAAGGGTTCAATATAACTTTCAATAGTCTTCTTATCTGCAATAGCCTTAGGAAGCCTTGCTTCTAATTCCTCCAATAACTGGGTCTTTCCTCCTGCCCATTTTATAAAAGGTTTTGCAGTTAACTTAGTTTCATGGGATCGAGTAGAACTGTTTCCATGTATATTAACGGTCACGCCAATATTATGCATAATATATTACCTGCTTTCATCCTTGTATTCTTCTTCTTAACCTATTGAAATTATAGCAGTATTTCAGCAGGCAATCAATTAAGAACACCCCGTTCCGTTATTTGTTTAAAGGAACGGGGTGTTTAACCTTTCAGCTTATCCTCTGCTTCAGCCTTATCTTGTCGGCCACCATTGCTATGAACTCCGAGTTGGTGGGCTTACCCTTGTCGTTGTGGATTGTGTAACCGAACAGGCTGTTTATGGTATCAACCTTGCCCCTGCTCCAGGCCACCTCTATGGCATGTCTTATGGCCCTCTCCACCCTGCTGGATGTTGTGTTATACCTCTTGGCTATGGAGGGATAAAGCTCCTTTGTCACCGCGCTCAGCATCTCAATATCGTTGACAACGGTCTTTATTGCCTCCCTAAGGTACAAATAACCTTTAATATGGGCGGGCACCCCAATCTCGTGTATTATATTGGTTATTTCCACATCCAGGCTCTGTCCCTCGGTGAAGTAGGTTTCCGGCTGGCCCTTTCTTTTCTTTTCCATGGGCACCACGTTGTTGTCCATCATCTGCCTTATTCTCTTTATGAATATTTGCATGTCAAAGGGTTTCACGATATAGTAATCCGCTCCCAAAAGCAGCGCCCTTTGGGTGATTTTATCCTGGCCTACGGCGGACAATACTATAATATTGGGCATAGGTTCTAATTCCATGGTATTTAGCTTTTCCAAAACTCCCAATCCATCCAGGTGCGGCATTATAATATCCAGCACCAGGATATCGGGTTTGTACTGCTTAATAAGCTCAAGCGCCTCAAACCCGTCGTTTGCGGTACCTACCAGTTGGATATCCTTCTCCCTGGACAAGTATTCGCCTACTATTTCGCAAAATTCCTTGTTGTCGTCAGCAATCATTATTCTTATCTTTTTCTCATTCAAAAGGAGCCCCCCTCTTCTTTATATATATTGAGTTGACAATTATTTATTCGACAAAGGGAAATTAAATCCTTCTATAATTCCAAATTTAATATATTATGGATATTCTTTCTCCATTTTGCATTAGCATATCCCAATATATGAAAAACTGAGCAACTCCTTTCGGGAGTTACTCAGTTTTATCAACTTTCGCTGCGCCGTTTCCTGTATTTATCTCAGCATGCTGGACCATCCATTCGGCAAATATAGCGTATCCACGGGTTGGGTCGTTTACAAACACGTGGGTCACAATTCCCACAAGCCTTCCGTCCTGTATTATGGGGCTGCCGCTCATCCCCTGTACAATTCCGCCGGTGGCTTCAAGCAGCCTTTCGTCCGCAACTTTCACTACCATGCTCTTGGGTTCTGGATGGTACTGTTTCGCTACTTTTTGAATTTCTATGGCGAACTTCCCGATTTTTTCATCCACTGTTGTCAGGATAAACGCCGGCCCTTCCTTTACCTGGTGCCGCAGCGCCACAGGTATAGGCTCAGGAAAATACTCGTTTCCCATAGTCTTGCTTAGTATACCGAATATTCCGAATTCCGTATTCTTTTGTATATAGCCCAGTTTATTCTGCTCTTCAAAAAAAATTCCCCTTATTTCACCGGGCTTGCTCCTTTCCCCTTTCTTTATCGAAGCTATCCTTGATTCCAGTATTTCCCCTTCCTCCACGGACAGCATAAGTCCCGTATCTACATCGGTTATGGCATGTCCAAGGGCGCCAAAGGCACCGGTCTCCGGGTTATAAAAGCTAAGGGTACCCACTCCAGCCGTCTTGTCCCGGACCCATGCCCCTATCCTGTATTTGCCATCCTCTTGGCTTTTAACCGGTTTTACGGTTTTTACCATGTTCTGTTTTCCCCGTTTAATCTCAATGGATATTTCTTCACCCTTGCTCCCGCCCAGCAGCTGTATTACATGATCGGCATCACGGACCTTTATATTATTTATGCTTATTATCGAATCCCCGACCGCAATCCCGGCCTGGGACGCCGGGTTATGACTTTTTCCGTCTATGCCCGTAAAGTCCGCCAGTGCCACCACCAGTACCCCCTGGGTGTAAAGCTTTACTCCTATTGAATGCCCTCCCGGTATAACTCTCGCCGGGGATATCACCGACACAGTCAGTTTCTTTATCGGTATAAGCCCGAATAGTCTAAACTCAATTGTACCGCCCCCGGTGGCGCTGGTCTGTATAATAAGTGGATTCCAGCTGCTTAAGCTTGTGCCCCCGGTGGTCACTTCCATGCCGTTAAGCTTTAATATACCTTCGCTCTCGCTTGTTGCAAATATGCCGATGGGAAGTATTAGGTCAAGGGTTCTTTCTTCTCCTTCCACCACCAGGTATTCCCCGGGCATTGAAACGATTCTGTAAATATCCGACAAAAGGACTGCAGATAATATGGCCATTACTACTACAACAGCCATAATTGCAGCTTTCTGTCCTTTCCGCAAGCTGTATCACGCTCCCCAAGCCCAAGAACCTTTCCCGACCCACCTCCAAAAAAAATTTAACTTAACTATACATAGTTAAGTTAACCCTTTGAAAAACTAATTATGCTATAAAAATATTGTGTTTTGAGCAGTAATTTTCAAATAAATGTCCTAAACCGCACTTTTTTTAAAATTTTCTGCCATTTTGAGCATTTCTTCCGAGTGTCTTATGGTAAGGTCTGTAACCTTCGCACCCCCAAGAAGCCTCGCCAGTTCCCTGACCCTTTGGTCCCTGTTTAACAGTTCCAGCCTTGTATATGTATGACCGTCCCTTTCTTCCTTGCTAATAAGGTAATGGTTGTCCGCCATTGCCGCTATCTGCGGAAGATGGGTAACACAAACCACCTGGTGCTGCTTGGATACACTGGCCAGCTGCTGTGCCACCACCTGGGCGGTTCTTCCGCTAATTCCGGCATCAATCTCGTCGAATATCAGCGTTGGAATACTGTCGGTATCGGCAAGGCAGGTTTTTATGGCAAGCATAATTCTCGACATTTCACCGCCGGAAGCTATTTTGCTTAAAGGCTTTAGCGGCTCCCCGAGGTTTGCGCTGAACAAAAACTCCACCATATCAGCACCCTTTTTTGTGAAACCCGCCGCCCTCTCTATCGATATATCAAATACCCCGTTTTTCATGCCAAGTTTTTTAATTTCCCCGGTGATTTTATTGGCAAGAAGATTTGCCGTTTCTTTTCTCATCTCGGTTAGCAAGGCGCATTCCTTTTCCATTTCCTTTTCCGTTTCGGCGATTTCTTTTTCCAGGTGTTCCTGCTCCACCCGGCTGTTTTTAAGCTTTTCCAGCTCGTCACACTTGCGCCGACAGTATTCCAGGACCTCTTCTATCGTTTTGCCGTATTTGCGCTTAAGCTTGTTTATGAGGTCAAGTCTTTCCTCAGTAGCATTTAGCATGCCGGGGTCAAACTCGAAACCGTCGATCATATTCCTAATATCCCTTGTAATTTCCTTAAGGGATACATGGCAGGATTCTATGTCACTATAAAAACCGCCTATCCTTTCATCCATATCTTTGAAGGGAACAAGAAGCTGGTCCACCTGGCCCAAACCGTCTATTATGCTTAAGCCTGTACCATGATCGCCCCCATACAGCAGTTCATAGGATTGTGCCAGCGACTGGAATATCTTTTCCGCGTTGGCCAATACCTCTCTCTGCCGCAGCAGTTCCTCCTCTTCCCCTTCTCTAAGCCTTGCGGCTTCTATCTCCTGCACCTGGTACGAATAAAGGTCAATATTTCTCTCCCTTTCCATTTCGCTCAGCAGTACCTCTTCCAAGGCTTTCTTTTGTTCTAGAAGCCTTTGGTACAGCGATGCCACCCTTTTTCTTTGTTCCAGTACCCCGCACCCGCCGAAATGGTCCAGTATATCTATATGGTTTTGTACATCCAGCAGCGACTGGTGCTGGTGCTGCCCGTGGATGTCAATGATATGCCGGCTAATCTCCCTTATGCTGGACAGCGGCACCGGCCTTCCGTTTATCCTGCTTACGCTCCTCCCGCTCCTTATTTCCCTCCCAAGCACCAATGTCTTGTCCCGGTCCAGGTCTATGCCCAGTCCTTGCAGGACTTCTTCAATCCCCTCAATGTCGTCACATTTAAAAAGGGCTTCAACCACAGCCTTGTCGGCCCCTGTCCTTATAATGTCGGTATCCGCCCTTTCCCCCAGTACCATGTTTACCGCGTCTATCATTATGGACTTCCCGGCTCCAGTCTCGCCGGTCAGAACATTTAGCCCATCCTCCAGCATTAGGCTTACATTATCAATGAGTGCAAAATTGGATATGTTAAGTTCCAGCAACATGTATTACCGGCCCCCGTTTCTATCCCTTTAGTTTCTTTAATTTCTCCATTATGTTCACAGCGTTTTTTTCATTCCTGGTAAGAACAAATATGGTATCGTCCCCGGCTATTGTGCCAACCACTTCCTGCCAGTCTAGCGCGTCGACCACTGCGGCAGCCCCTTGGGCCGCTCCCGGAATTGTCTTTATGACCACTATGTTTATGGCATAGTCCACTTTAAGCACCGTTTCTTTGAATACCTTAACGTGCCGGTCCGCCAAATCGCTGTCATGGGGCTTGATGGTAGAATACTTGTACTTGCCGGTGTCGCTTAGGGTTTTTATAAGCCTCAGCTCCTTGATATCTCTCGACACCGTCGCCTGGGTTATGTTAAATCCGCAGGTCTTGAGCTCCTCAGCCAATTCCTCTTGGGTCTCGATTTCCTTGTTTTCAATGAGTTCCAAAATCTTGGCATGCCGGGCAATCTTCATTTGCCAACCTCCTTTTTCTTCTACCTTCTTTCGTTAAGCTTTGTCCTCAGCACGTCGTAAAAGTTTTTATCCCTAAGCTTTATCATGTTAGCTGAAAACTCCGACCTCCGCACAATGATTAAGTCCCCTGCGTTCAGCCTGTAGCCCTGCTGCCCGTCTATGGTCAGCATGACATCGTTTTTATCGCCCACAACCTCCACTTTAACCTCTTCCTTGTCGGATATAACTATTGACCTGGAGCTCATCATATGCGGGCTTATGGGAGTAATAACCATGCCGGCAACATCGGGACTAAGGATTGGCCCGCCCGCAGACAGGGAGTAGGCGGTCGAGCCTGTGGGACTGGAAATGATTATGCCGTCCGCCGAATAGGTTTCCACGTAGCTTTGGTTAATATAAGTCTTTAGCTGTATAATCCTCGAAAAGGACCCCTTTGATATCACTATGTCATTAAGCGCCCAGAAGTTGTCGGTTATCATGTTGTTTTTTATAAGGACCGCTTCCAGCATCATCCTTTTCTCAACCCGGTAATCCCCGTTCCTAATCCTTTCCAGGCCGTCGTACATGTTATCCTGTTCCAATTCGGTGAGGAATCCCAAGTGCCCCAGGTTGATACCCAGTATAGGCGTCTGCTGCCAAAGCACCTGTCTTGCAACCGAGAGCAGTGTTCCATCTCCGCCCAGCACTATTATGAAATCTGAAGTTTTATATATTTCCGACGGTTTTTCCGCCAAGCCCGGCATCTCCAGCTCGCTGGCGGTTATTTCGTTAAGAAGCACGCGGGAACCCTTATCCTCCAGCCATTTTATCAGCTCCCGGGCTACTTCAAGGCTGCCGGACTTCTGTAGGTTTGGAATAATGCCTATTGTATCGAATTTAACGGCCTTTTCCTGCATTTTTGCTCAATACCCCTTCCTTTTATCAAGACATTCTACAAATATTCCATTTTTCCTCTATTTTGGTCACTATACGCGGTGGGATTCTTCCACAACCCTTTCTATCATTTCCTGCACATTTTCAGCCCCGGCGCCCTCAATATCCTCATCACATGCATATACAAGGTATTCTATGTTTCCCCCGGCTCCGGTTATGGGGGAATGGGTAAGCCCCCGCACCTTTAAGCCCATACCCATAATAAAGTCATATATTTTTTGTATCACTTCCCTGTGCACCATTGGGTCCCTTACTATTCCCTTTCGGCCCACCTTTTCACGTCCCGCCTCAAACTGTGGCTTGATAAGGGCAATAATCTTCCCCCCGGGTTTTAATAAGGTCCTTGCCACCGGCAGTACCAGCGTAAGGGAAATAAAAGCCACGTCAATAACCGCTATGTCACAGCTTTCTCCCAGGTCCTCCGGCTTGACAAACCTAATGTTTGTACGCTCCATGACCACAACCCTCGTGTCCTGGCGCAGTCTCCAGTCAAGCTGGCCGTACCCCACGTCAATGGCATATACCTTTTTTGCGCCCCTTTTTAAAAGACAGTCGGTAAAACCCCCGGTGGAAGCACCAATATCAACGGCTGTATATCCGGTAACGTCAACTTGGAAGAGTTCCAAGGCCTTTTCCAGTTTCAGTCCTCCCCTCCCCACGTAGGGAATGGGGTCCTCATCCACTGAAATTACTGCATCCTCGCTGACCCTGGTCCCCGCCTTGTCCATCACCTTGCCATCCACCCTTACAAGTCCGGCCATAATTGTTCCCTTAGCTCTTTCTCTGCTTGGAAACAACCCCCTGTCCACCAGAAGCGTATCCAACCTTTTCTTTGCTGACGCCACTTCCCTTTCCTCCTTCTGCCAGGTCCAACAAACTGTAATATATACCGGTATCGTCCAGACCGTAAGCCCTGTACAGGCTGTCGTTGTCACCGAAAGTAACGAATTCGTCCGGGAAGCCCAATAGCTTTATCCTATAATCCATAGCATCAAGGCCCATTGAATTCATCTGCTCCAGCAGGTAACTTCCGTATCCGCCCCGGATAACATTGTCTTCCAGCACCGCTATCTTGTCATAGTCCTTCAGTATCTCCGCCAGCATTTCCGTATCAACGGGTTTAACAAACCGGGCATTTACAACGCCTGCCTTTATGCCCTTCTTTTGAAGCTGTTCCGCCGCCCTACATGCCCTCGGCAGCATATTGCCAACGGCAATAATGCACAGGTCTTTACCCTTTATTACCACTTCCGATTTGCCCTTTACCAACGGGCCGGGAGTATAGCCCTTCACCGTCCGGCCTTCTCCCCTTGGGTACCTAATCGCGACCGGTCCCTCGCTGTTTAGTGCATACCTCAACATTTCCTTCATTTCGCTGCAGCAGCATGGTGCAAGCACCTGCATATTGGGTATATGGCTTAAGAATGACAAATCGAATACCCCATGGTGAGTGGGCCCGTCATTTCCCACTATCCCTGCCCTGTCCACGGCAAACACCACCGGCAGGTTTTGCAGGCAGACATCGTGAATAACCTGGTCGTACGCCCGCTGCAAAAACGTTGAATACACAGCGAATACCGGCTTAAAGCCTTCCCTTGCCAAGCCCGCCGCATAGGTGACTGCGTGCTGTTCGGCTATGGCTACGTCATAAAACCTGTCCGGAAAGACATTCGCGAATTCCGAAAGGCCTGTCCCATCCGCCATGGCCGCAGTTATCGCGACCACTCTCGGGTCCTCGGCCGCCAGCTCCAGCATTGCCTTGCCGAAGGCTGACGAATAACTCTGCCCGTTGCCCTCCCTGATTATTTCCCCGGTTTTTACTTCAAAACAGCCCACGCCATGGAACCGGTCGGGATTGTTTAAAGCCGGCCGGTATCCTTTGCCCTTTTTTGTTACGACATGTATCAAGACCGGTCCCTTTAGCTTTTTTGCCCTTTTCAGTACATCCTTAAGCAAAACCAGGTCGTGCCCGTCTATGGGCCCCAAATATGTAAACCCAAGCTCTTCGAACAACATGCTGGGCACAAGGAAGTACTTGATGCTGTCCTTTGCCTTTTCCGCAACCTTGGCCATGCTGTTGCCCACCGCAGGAATTCGTTTTATCAGGCCCTCAATATCTTCCTTTACCCTGAAGTACCGTGGATGGGTCCTAATACGACTTAAGTGCTTGGACAGGCTGCCCACGTTCTGGGCTATGGACATTTCGTTTTCATTAAGAACCACCGTAATGTCCTTTTGCAGGTGCCCGGCATGGTTTAATGCCTCAAAGGCCATTCCTCCGGTCATCGCACCGTCTCCTATTACAGCCACCACCGAAAATTTTTCACCTTTTAGGTCCCTGGCAGCGGCAATGCCCAGCGCGGCGGATATTGAGGTACTGCTGTGCCCCGTACCGAATACGTCGTGGGGGCTTTCATCAATCCTGGGGAACCCCGAAATTCCGCCGAACTGCCTTAGGGTGCTAAAATCTTTGTACCGGCCTGTCAGAAGCTTATGTACATAGGACTGGTGCCCCACATCCCATACTATCCTGTCCCTTGGACTGGAATACACGGTATGCAGCGCTATAGTAAGCTCCACCACTCCAAGGTTTGATGCCAGGTGCCCGCCGGTTTTGGATACGGTATCTACAATAACCTGCCTGAGCTCCCTTGCCAGTAGTTTTTGCTGCATATCGCTCATCTCTCTCAAGCTTTCCGGTCCCTTAATGCTTCCAAGTATTTCATGCATTACATATCACCGCTTTCTTCCGCTATTCTTGTCATCATCCAATACCCTGATACCTGTTTTTCTGTAAAAAACGTTTAGGAATCTTCCCGCCTTAAAGGTAATCTCGCTTGCGTTATCAATGGCAATGTTCTTGCCTATGGCTTTGCCACCGACGGTTACTGCTGCAATAAAGCTGCTCAGCATCACCCCAAGGACTGCTCCCCTTATATTGGGATATATCGCCACAAACCTGGTAACTATAACCGCTCCCGCCGCCCCACTTAGTATTCCGCATATGTCGCCTATTACATCATTGCAAAAATTTGACACTGCCCCGGCTTTTTTGTGAAGCATCACGGCTTCCCTGGCCCCGGGTATTTTCTGAGCGGCCATTCCGTTGAGCGGTTTTTGGTCGGAGGCTGTGACGGCTATCCCTATTATATCAAAAACGATTCCAACGATTACTATAACGATAAGTATCACATATGCGGCAACAAGCGGCAAATTTCTTACAACCATTTCCGAAAGAAAACTGAAAGTAAGTGCCAGCAGAAAGGTCCACAGGGTTATCAAAACCACCCAGCGGCTCTTTTTTTTCTTCCCGGGTTTTGCTCTTGGTTTCAATACTAATTACCTCACTCTTTTTTGTTATAGAATTAGTATAATTACATATATTAAAATTATATCATCCCATTGAAAGGGAAAGAATATAAAAAAGCTGATAGTATGCACTATCAGCAAGGCTTCCAGGTGGCGGCATATTGAGTAAATTTTGCGGCTTAGGTCCAGCAGGCTTTCCCAGTCGAATACCGGCCTGTCGCCAGGTCGGCGGTTTCCCTTTAAATTCGTCTCTGTCGTGTTGCCAGCGACAGGGCTGGATTGCCACTTAGTCCGCACTCTAATCCTCATTATGCCTCTTTCGGAACAGTCTAGGGGTTTTCCCCGGCATCGGTTCTACTTCCTAGCCTCTTTTGCAAAAAGGGTTTCGAAAGCATTGGCATCCTCCGAAGGGCCCTTCGGACTAGCCTGACAATCATCCGCCCGTTTCACTCAAGGCAGGCTACGCTGCAGTCTTATCTGCAGGTTACTCCCCGAACCCTGTATCCGGTTATCGGGGTCTCCGCGGAGGGAGGGTCAACGCCTGCATGCCTTTGCAGATCGCCCCGGCCTCCTTACTCCCTGAAAAGGCCCCCGACTGGGCGTCGAAAGCCGATCCAAGGAACTTCATCGATGTGCCCTTTGACGGATTTTTAGCCCCGCCTTCAGAAGCAAAACCTCTGACTAGAATACTGCGCCACCTCGATATGTGCATATTATAACATGATACCATGCGCCCTTCAAATCCGTTTAAACCATAATATTGGCTGTTATAACTCCAATAATACCGCCTATTATAACTTCTATCGGAGTATGGCCTATTAGCTCCTTAAGTCTTTCTTCCTTGAGCACTTTGTGCTCAATCACGTCTTTAATTATTATGTTGAGTATTTCGGCTTGCTTGCCGGCAGCCCTGCGCACCCCAGCGGCATCGTACATAACCACGAAGGCAAAGGACATAGCTATGGCAAAAAGCGGCGATTCCCAGCCCTCCAGTTTGCCTATGCCGGTTGACAGCGCCATTACAAAGGCGGAATGAGAGCTGGGCATTCCTCCCGAACCGACAAAGCGCTTTAAATCCACTTTCCTGTAACTAAGAACTTCGATTAGAACTTTGCTCCCCTGCGCCACCGCCCAGGACACCAGCGCTATCATCAAAACTTTGTTTTCCAATACCCGCGAAAAAAAGTTCAAGCGTCCTCCTCCTTGTTCTAAAACTCCCTGTCAATGAGGCTGTCAGCCAGCTCAGTTAGAAACTTCGCCTTTTCGCCAAAGGCCGCCAGGCTTTCCTTTGCTTCATTTATAAGTTTTTTTACAAGTCTTGTGGATTCATCCAGCCCAAGTATTGATACGTAGGTGGACTTACCCTTGGAAACATCGCTGCCTACCTTTTTCCCAAGGGTCTCTTCTTTTCCTATAACATCAAGGATATCGTCTCTTATTTGAAATGCAAGTCCCAAATTATTTCCGAACTTCCGTATATTTTCGTACTCCGCATCACTGCATCCCGCGCTTAAGGCTCCTGCCAGCAAGGACGCACATATAAGGGCACCGGTTTTCCTAAGGTGCATTTCCTTTAACTCGTCAAGGCCCGCCCGCTTTCCTTCGTACATAAGGTCCATAACTTGGCCCCCTATCATCCCCGTCACGCCGGCAGCCCTCGCTATTTCCTTTACTGCTTTCAAGTTACCTCCGTCAAGGGGATATAAATCCAGCATAACTTCAAAGGCATAGTTCAAAAGACCGTCCCCGGCAAGAACGGCAATACCGTCCCCGAAAACTTTGTGATTTGTCGGTTTGCCCCGCCTGTAATCATCGTTGTCCATAGCCGGAAGGTCGTCGTGAATAAGTGAATAGGTATGAATCAGTTCCACCGCGCACGCCAACGGCATTACCCTTGAGACGTCACCGCCGCAAATTTCACAGCCCGCCATCACCAGTATCGGCCTAAGCCTTTTCCCTCCGGCAAACAGGCTGTACTCCATCGCCTCGTATATTATGCCGGGCACGCCCTGTTCATGCTTGATGCAGTTTTTGAGGCACTCTTCCACCCGCTTCTTTTTTTCTTCCATCGCTATTTTAAAAGTCAAGGTCATTATCTCCCTCCAGGTCGATGCCGGATTGTACCTGCTCGCCTTCCTGTTCCTCCATGATTATCTTAATCCTGCCCTCTGCCTCTTTCAGTCTTCGGGATAAGTTCCGGTAAAGCCGTATACCCTCTTCAAAGACCTCAAGTGACTTATCCAGGTCCAAATCCCCTTCCTCCAGCAGGGCTATTATTTCTTCCATTCTTTCCATGGCCTTTTCAAAGCTTAATCCATTTTCCATGGTTATGCGTTACCCCCTTTGACATCTAATACCTTTACATTTAAAGTCCCGTCCTTCATCATCACATCCAGGTAGTCGCCAACCCTTGCCTGACCCACCGACCTTATAAGTTGACCGGTTGACGGGTCCCTAACAACCGTGTAACCCCTTTCCAGCACCGCCATGGGATTAATTGC